>Ga0307378_10010609_pt1 | contig 11949 bp, 9 predicted proteins | sample UN1MG_FD_202238 | JGI IMG/M metagenome (GOLD analysis project Ga0307378, IMG submission 202238) | Soil microbial communities from Risofladan, Vaasa, Finland - UN-1 | ecosystem: Environmental > Terrestrial > Soil > Coastal area > Acid sulfate soil | place: Finland: Risofladan, Vaasa | collected...
TGGGAATTCCAGCTTCGGAACAAAAAGAGATCTTCAAGAGATTTGTCCGTGGGGCCGGCTCCCGGGCAGCCTATATCCAAGGGACCGGCATCGGCCTGGCCATGGCGCGCCACATCGTCGAAGCTCATAACGGCGAGATCCTCCTGAAGAGCGAACCCGGCAGGGGCAGCACGTTTACGATCCTGCTGCCGTTGGAGAAGAGGACATGAAACGCATTCTGGTGGTGGAAGACGAACCTGCAATCGCGTTTGGTCTGCAACTGGACCTGAAGAGCGAGGGATACGACGTGGTGATAGAAGCGGACGGAGAAAGCGCCCTGCGGCGGGCGCGGAAAGAATCCTTCGACCTGATCCTTCTCGATATCATGCTGCCGCGCAAGGACGGCTTCGAGGTCTGCCGCGAACTGCGCCGGGGCGGATCGAAAACGCCTGTCATCATGCTGACCGCCAAGGCCCAGGAGGCGGAGAAAGTGCTGGGTCTGGAGATCGGCGCCGACGACTACGTGACCAAACCCTTCAGCCCGCGCGAACTGCGGGCCCGGGTCAAGGCGGCGCTCCGCCGCGCCGCGGAAGACGATTTGCCGATACACCGGTTCGGCGACGCGGAAGTGGATTTTGGGCGTTGTGAGCTGCGGCGCGCCGGCAAGCCGGTGGAGCTGACGGCCCTCGAGTTCAAGCTGCTCGCCGCTTTCATCCGCAACGGCGGCAAAGTGCTGAGCCGGGATCAGCTTCTGGATCTCGCCTGGGGGCACGGTGCATTCGTCACCGATCGTGTGGTCGACAACCACGTCGTCACCCTGCGAAAAAAGGTCGAGCCGGAACCTTCAAAGCCGCGTTACATCGTGAGCATCCGCGGCCTGGGGTACCGTTTCGATGGCTGAATAAGATCCAATCCTGACAATAGCGCGGATACTCTCCTGACAAGGAAGCCGTAACATGATGGGCAGGAGGAAATATCAATGAAACCAACAAAGCTATTTCTTTTGACCGGGCTGCTCTGCGCGGCCCTGTCCACCGGGTACCTGGCGAGCCAGATGAAGGACAATAAAGCTGAGGTAGCGCTCCAGGCCGCCATTAAAACAGAAACGGTCGACGGAGACCTGAGGGGCGCCATCGAGCAGTACAAGCAGATTGCCGCTCTGCCCGGCGCCGGCAGGGCCACGGTCGCGACCGCCCTGCTGCGGATGGGCCAGTGTCACGAAAAGCTGGGCAATACAGAGGCCCGCGCAGCCTACGAGCGCCTGGTGCGCGACTTCGCCGACCAGGCCGAGATTGTGGCGCAGGCGCGGGTGAGGCTGGCGGCACTTCGCCAGCCCTCAGATACCGGCAAAGGGCGAGCCATCGCGACGCGCCAGCTATGGGTTCTTCCAGACATGGGTAATATCGAGGGAGCGCCCTCTCCCGACGGCAGGTATATCTCCTTCACGGACTGGGAGACCGGCGACCTCGCCATCCGAGATCTCGAAGCCGGGACGAACCGCCGGCTCACGGACAAGGGACCCTGGGAGAAGTCCGAGGAGTTCGCGCAATTCTCCAGATGGTCTCCCGACGGTGGTCAAATCGCTTACGATTGGTACGACGGCAGATGTATGGACCTGCGAGTCATCGCCATAGCTGGAGGAAAGCCGCGGGTTCTTGTCGACTACGAGAACGACGAATGGATGCAGACCTTCGATTGGTCCCCGGACGGCAAGCAGATACTCATCTTCATGGAAAAGAAAGACGCCACGCGCCAGATCGTTCTGGTGTCAGCCACGGACGGGGCGATCAGGGTCATTAAGACTTTCGAAAGGCGGGGGCAATTTCCCAACATCATGCGCTTCTCAGGCGATGGGCGCTACATCGCGTACGACCAGCCTCAGGAAGAAAACGCTGCGGAGTGCGACATCTTCTTGATCTCGATCGACGGGGGTCAAGAGGTCGCCCTGGTCGAGCACCCGGCTCACGATTTGCTGCTCGGGTGGCCGCCTGATGGGAAGGGAATCCTGTTTGCCAGCGACCGGACAAGTTCTCTCGATATATGGTTTCTTCCGGTCTCTGGCGGTAAGGCCCAAGGCTCGCCTGAACTCGTCAGGAGAGGCATAGAGCAGATTGTCCCCCTGGGATTCACTCAGAACGGGTCTTTCTACTACGCGCAAGGGGGATCGATGCTTGACGCCTATGTCGCCAGGATGGATCGACAAAGCGGAAAAATCCTGGCGCCACCCGAAAAGGCTATCAAACGCTTCGAAGGTGCAAATTCCTGGCCGGAGTACTCTCCAGACGGCAAGTATCTGGCCTATCTTTCGACAAGGAGTCACCGATTCCAAGCTGCCTTGTTCCCGAATGTCCTCTGTATCCGCTCGTTCGAGAATACCGTGGAGCGGGAGTTCTCCACTAAGTTCAGGCGGCTGGCCGGCCTTCGTTGGGCTCCGGACGGCAAGTCCATCTATCTCGCTGCCTGGGACGATCAGGGCATGGGCATCTATCAGGCTGACACACAAACCGGGAGGATGATCCCAATTGTCCGAGACGAAGGTCCACAGCGAATTCATTCACACAATGTCTCTCCCGACGGCAAGACTCTCATTTATGTGCGACGCTACAAAGTAGAACCGAAGGAGCCCTATCGAATTCTGAGTCGGGACCTGACGACCGGCGAAGAGAAGGAACTCTATTCCGGCAATGCCGAAAATGGCCGGTTAAGGGTCGCGCTCTCTCCTGATGGCGAGAGGCTCGCCGTCATCAATATGGACAAGAAGAAGACCCTGCGTTTGATTCCCACAAGAGGAGGCGAACCGCGCGACCTGCTGAAATATGAGGATGCACACTCCTTTACCTGCCTTGAATGGACTGCAGACGGCAAGTACATCGTCTTTGCACGGATGCAGTCCGCGAAGGATAGTCCGCGGTTATCCCTGTGGCGGATTTCAGCGGACGGGGGAGAACCCCAGGAACTCGGCCTGGGGATGGCTAACTTCGAGAGCCTGAGCGTTCATCCAGACGGAGTAAATCTTGCGTTTTCCTCGCTTGGTTCCACGATGAAGTCGCCGTCGGTTTGGGTGATGGAGAACTTCCTGCCGCCACTGAAAATCGCCAAGTAGCTGGTAGAAACGGTAACAGAAAGCGAGGCAGGCGTCGATTCGCGGCGCTTGCCTCGCCTCTTGCTGCACCTCTGTTGCCGGTGACGATCGGTGACACTTTTTTACAGTCATGGATGTGCCGCGCAGCCCGGCCCGTGGAAGATCAGCCACCTTTTGGCTGCATTATGCCCTGATTCATTCTTACGAACCGGGATCATCGCGTATTTTCAGGAAGACGCGGTCCGATCACCGGATATCCAATTCCTGCTGAGCTGATCAAGTTTGACATATCAAAGCCTGACTAGTAACGTGGGAATGGTTCAGGAATGCCAAAAAGGCGGACGATGCATATCAAGGAGGGTCAGATGAAACGAAGAACATTCGTGAAGAGCGCGGCGACGGCTTTGCCGGCCTTCGCCGTGCTGGGCATCCCGTCCATCGACTTCGCCCAAGAGCCGCAACCTATCGCGCTTCCAAAGCCCGAGAAGGACGGAGGCAAGTCCGTGCTGGCGTCCATCCAGGAGAGAAAGACCATGCGCAACGTCAGTCCCGATCCTCTTCCGGCACAGACGCTCTCCAATCTTCTCTGGGCGGCCTTCGGGGTGAACCGGCCCGAAGGCATGAGGGGAAAGCCCGGCCGAACGGCCGCTTCGGCCAGCAACTCGCAGGAGATCGATCTTTACGTCGCCCTGCCCCAGGGGGTCTACCTCTACGAGGCGGTCTCTCATCGCCTGATGCCCGTCGTCGCCGGGGACCTTCGCGCCCGGTCGGGAAGAGGGGCCGCGGGGACGGCCCCGGTGAATATCTTCTACGTCGTGGATCTTGCGCGATACGTCGTGGAAGGACAGCCGGACCGGGCCATCGGGGATCCGGAGGTCCAGAAGTCCTATTATTTTGTCGCGACGGGGCTCATCGCCTCGAACGTCTACCTATTCGCCGCCTCGCAAGGTTTGGCGGCCTGGTTCCACAATTGCGATAAGGTGAACACGCCCAAAGAGTTCAAATTGCGGCCCGAGCAGCGCGTCCTGTTCGCCCAGACCGTGGGGTATCCGGCGAAGGCGTAGGAAACGATGGGCTGCAGGGAGGGGCGCGCTATTCGGGCTGCGCGACGGGGGGGCCGGTCAATTTGAAAAGACAAGGGAGGCGGCCTATACTGGAGCATTAGGTTTAGAGGAGGCTAGCGATGAAACACACTCGCCTGACGTTTTGGATCTTTCCCCTGGCGCTGGCCCTAATTGCCGGCGGCTGCGCCACCAACGATAATCCGACACACACGGTTCTCGTCGTCAATTCCCTGGAAGACATCGCCAATCCGCCGGCACAAACAATTACCCTCAGGTCGGCCATCGCCGCGGCCAGCGCGAGCGATACGATCACCTTCGATCGATCCCTCGACGGCGGGACGATCCTGCTGAGCATCGTCGGGGAGGAACACTCGACGCTCAAGGGCGAAGTCTACGTCAATAACGTGTTTTCGGGCTACCAGGACCGGGACTATGGCAAATCGGCCCTCTACGCCGATAAAAACCTGACCATCGACGCCTCGGACCTGCCGAACGGGATCGCCGTCAAATGGAACGGAGGCGACGCGAGCCACGCCAGGGTCCTGGCCGTGTACGGCGACCTGACCATGAGGAACGTGACCATCTCGTCCGGCTATTCCCTGGCCGAGGAGATCGTGGGCGGCACCCAGCCCTATACGCTGGCCAGGGGAGGCGGTCTCGCGGTCTGGGGGACCGCCGAGCTCTACGACTGCACGATCGCCGCCAACACCTGCTTCGGCGAATCCGGATCCGCCCGGGACCGCGGCACCTATGGCGGCGGCATCTACGCCAACGGGCTGGACCTCAACGACTGTATCATCAGCGGCAACTCGGCCATCGCCTACGGGGCCGGAGGCGGCGGCATCTATTCGGTCGGCGGCGGCGACAACACGAACGGCCACGGGAACGGCACCTCCCTGAGGAGGTGCACGGTCAGCGGCAACCGGGTCACGGCCCAGCACGCCTACGGCGGCGGCATCTTCACCCTGTCCGGCGGGCCGAACAACCTGGCGACGATGTTCCTGACGAACTGCACGATCGCCCGGAACCTCATCCAGGACCACCCGGACTTTCCCAATGCGGGGCAGTGGTACAATCGCGGCGGCGGCGTCTACATGGGCGGCGGATCGCTCTCGTTGTCCGGCTGCACCGTCGCGGAAAACGCGATCCAGGGACAGCTGGCGTACTTCAGCGGCAAACCGAACTTGGGCGGCGGGGGCGTATGTGCCACCGTCGGCAACGCCCACACCGTGGAGACCGTCTGGCTCCAGAACTCGATCGTCGTCGGCAATACCCTGAACGGGGCCGCCGAGGACTGGTTCCCGGGCGCCATCCTCGATTTCTTCAGCCAGGGCTACAACCTCGTCGGGGTCGTCGACTTCAGCTGGATCCTCGTGCCCGTCCCCGACTGGATGATGACCAGCCGCAAGCGCTGGCCGAAGGTCGGCGACCATGACGGGGTCGCCCTCCTCGACGCCCTGGACGTGGGCGGCGCCCATTACCACGCCACCGTCCTCTCGGCGGGGACGGACCCGGGCCAGCCGGCCATCCTGTGGTATCCCCCGGCCGACCTGGCGGCCGACAAGATCCCCAACCAGGAATACAACGTCACTTACGTCAACGCCGGGTACTCGGGCTTCGGCGTGCCCACCGACGATTTCCTGAACTATGTCATCCTCCAGCTGCGGTCGGAATACGGCACGATCCTGGGGGCCGATTTCGGGGAAGAGTTCGGGGACATGACCGGGACGACCTGGTACGGCCCGGCCGTGGCCTGGCCGTCGGATCCCCTGAACGCCGCCTGGATCACGTTCTGGCACAATCTGGACACCGCTATCGGGAACCGGCTCGGCATGGCCATCCTCGGAGACGACTTCTGGGGGACGTTCACGACCGGGCCGCTCGGCGACCACGTTTACATCACGGTCACGAGGAACACGAGGCCGTTCAGGATGGAAACGACCGACCAGCTCGGCAACGCCCGGCCGAATGGCGCGATGGGCGACATCGGCGCGATCGAAAGGTAGGTTCGCGCGCAGCGCGGTGATTATTATTTCGTCCCGTTCAGGATTTTATATTTCCTGATCAGGATGTTTTCTTCTTTGTCTTTCTCGGTGACATAGATGAAACCGCCGCGGGCGAGGGCCAGGCTTCCGTCGACGTTCAGGTAAAAGCTGTCGAGGAACCGGCCCTGGGGGTCGAAGACGTCGAAAAGCACCCCCTTGTCCTTCACCGTGGTGGAGGTTTTCACCCAGAGGTTGTTGTCGCACATAAACAATGCCGAGATATCGTTCGCATAATCCTTCTTGGGTGGATTGGTTCTCTCATAGAACGACTTTGCATTATCGGGTATGACGAAGTTCACCCTGGAGTAATCACGCGTGAAGTTGGCGATGATCTTCCGTTTGATGAGATCGGCCCTGACCACCTTGTACTCGCAGGTCCGCGAGACATAGAGCGAGCCGTCGGCCGGGTTGAAGATTTGAAGGTAATTATCCCAATCCATACCGAAATTGGGCCCCTGGTAGATCCGGCTGGTGAATCCCATTATCTTTTCAGCGGATTTCCCGTCCAAAGATAAGAGATTGGTCGTCGTTTCGATCTCTTTGAATCCCGCAGGACCTCCCCAGGGGGCATTCGTCTGCCCTTGCATGAAATATCCATTCTCGCCCATTCCGAACAATGTAAAAAACCTCCCCGCCGTCTGCTTGACCTCGCCGAGAAGCTTTCCCTTCCCGTCGAAGTGGATGATCTTGGCCATGCCGTCGTAAGCATATAATTCGTCTCTGAAGCAGAAAAAGCTGACCATCTGGAAATCCGAGGCGATTTCGCCGGGGCCCTGGCCCTTCTTATAGAAGTTCCTGACGAACTTCCCCTCGGGCGAAAATTTAAGCAATTGGTCTTCGTCCAGGATGTAGAGATATCCCCGGTCATCCATGTCGAATTTGTTGGGGTACTTGAAAAAGAACTCCCCCGACGCGTCCGATATCTCGAAAACGGGCTCGAGCTTCAGGGTCCTTCCGGCCTGCGGATTCAGCGGCTTATCGGAGTTACGGATAAGCTCTTGGGAGAACCCGGAAACGGCCAAAATGAGAGCCAGAAGAACGAAAGCGGTCTTTTTCATATGCCCCTCCGCCGAAAGCTGATCTTCGATCGGAGTTTAGCTCTTCGCCCCGCCGATGTAAAGACGAAATCACGTCTGTTGCTTCAAGGATAGATGCGGCGAGGAAGGGTATTGACCGGGGCCCCGGAAGGGGCTAAGTGAGAAAACCGTGCCGGCCCAAGCGTCCTTAGAATCAGGGCGATGGAAGCAGCGTAGCCCCGGTTAAGTAATTCATGGGGCTGAAGGGTCTGCAACTGTATTATAGTTGCTCTTTCCTAGAAATAATGCTATCTTGAACATGAGCCGCCGAGACAAACTCAAGCGACGCTTTCTGACAAGACCGGCGGATTTCACTTATGACGAAATGCGCAGGCTTCTGAAGGGCTTCGGTTACGAGGAGTTGGAGACCGGGAAGACCGCCGGGTCACGGGCGGCTTTCATCAATAAAACGAGCGATCACATCATCCGACTACACAGGCCGCATCCCGGAAATATCATGAAAAAATACCAGATAGCGCTGGTCGAAGAGGCGCTGAGGGCGAAGGGAATGATCGAATGAAGGATGTCCTCCGATACAAGGATTTCATCGGCTCGGTGCATTTCAGCGCCGAGGACGAGTGCTTTTTCGGCAAGATCGAGGGCCTCGACGACCTGGTGACCTTCGAAGGCCGGAACGTCGTCGAGCTCAAGAAGGCCTTCCATGAGGCGGTCGAGGATTACATCGGCTTGTGCCGGAAGGCGGGAAAGCCCTTGTACAAGTCCTGTAAGGGCAGCTTCAACGTGCGGATGACGGCGGAGCTCCATCAAAAGGCGGCTAGGAAATCCGCCCTGCTCGGGATATCGCTCAATCAGCTCGTTCAGCGGGCGGTCGAGAAAGAGGTCCGCGGATCATGACCCGCCAATGGGGAGCCCTCGCCGCTTCCGCCCTACTTGCCGTCGCGGCCTGCTCGGGAGGGAACGCCGACCGGCCCGGCGACAGAACCGACTCCCCCGCCGCTCAGGATACACCAGCCATCATGCGGACCACGGATGGCATCCCCGGCTGGATCCGGGACGGCGATGTCGAGACCTACACGAAGGACGGCCTTTACGGCTACATCGACGGCGGGGCCGAGATCGTCTTCCAATACGGCTTCCGCGAGCTCGCGGTCTTCAAGTTCAAGCCGGCGGCGGCCACGGCCCTGCCCGCGCAGAAAGAGCTCGTTCTCGAGATCTACCGCATGGGATCCGCCGAGGCGGCTTTCGGCATCTATTCGACCAAGCTCGAGGGCGATGAGGAGAGTTGGCCGGGCATCAAGCCGGACAACTGGATCACCCCCGGACAGGGCGGGCTCGTCAAGGGCGAGTACATGGTCAATATCCTGGCCCCGGAGTGCACGGGCCGGGAGATCGGAGAGTTCGCGGCGGCCCTCGAGCCGAAGATCCCCGGGAGCGGGACAGCCCGACCGAAAGGCATGGCCTGGCTTCCTCGCGACAACATGGTCGCCGGAAGCGGGCGATACATCAAGGGTCCGCTCGCCGCCCAGAACGAGTCGCCCTTCTTCGAGGGGAGTTTCTGGGGATTCGGCGCCGAAGATGGAGGGGGCGCGACCGAGGCCTATTCGGCCAAATACGGAGTCGCTCCCGCCGTTTCCAAGCTGGTCATCGTCATATTCGAGAACGCTCCCGCGGCCGGGACCCTCGATGATCACGTTCTGACCGTCTTCAAGGAATACCTCGTGGACGTCCGGCGCGAGGGGGAAACGATCAAGGGCAAGAACCAAGCGGGGCGCTGGTTCCTCTTCGCCCATAAAGGCCTGTTCGCCGCCCTCGTCCTGAGTGAGCCGGACCGCAAAGCTGCCCAAGCCCGTCTCGACGCCGCCCTGGGGATGGCCCTCTCTTCCCGCTAGCGCCCGGCCGGCCCATCAAAACGAACCCGGGAGCCCCGCCGGGCATTAACGTCCTTTTTTCGACGGACCCCGATCTCCTCGCCACGGGCCGGATCGACGCGTCCCTGCCGTACGTCGATCTGGTCATGCTCTGAAGCCGCGCGCGGCGGCAGCGTCCTCTTTACGATCCGTCGTCCCCTTGACAGGACCGCGCGGCCGGAGGCAAAATCGGCCAGCATGATGCTCATCCGGCGGCCCCGCAGCGTCCTGGTCATTCTGGCCCTCGCCCTGACTCTTGGAGCCTGTGCCGGCCGCGGCCCGGCGAAATCGAAGGCTTTTCTCGTGGTCACGTTCGACGTCGAGGATTACATCACGCCCGAGGCCGAGCGTGTCGACGACATCCCCAAGGGGCTGGCCGAGATCATGACCGAGGAGGGCGTCACCGGCACGTTCTTCGTCATCGGCGAAAAGGCCCGCTCGCTCGAAAAGCGGGGGCGCCGCGACGTCATCACGGCCATGGCCAAGCATGATATCGGGAGTCACACAAATTTCGGCTCGCTCCACCCCACGGTCACGGAGGAGTTGGAGAAGGCCGGCTGGGAGGACGGCGTGAGGCGGATGCAGGAACAGGAATCCGCCGGCATCAAAGAACTGGAGCGCATCTTTGGCGTCCCCGTGACCATTCTGGCCCGGCACGGCGGCTCCTACGGGCCCCAGCTCGTAACGGCACTGAGCCTGATGAAAAGGGCCTACCAGGGTTCCCCGGCGAGTCTTCCCGGACACGACGTCGTCTGGTTCTGCAACGCCTTGAACTTCAGCGCCCAATACGCCGGTTTCGACGACGCCTATTACCGGGACGACCTGTTCGAGCCGGTCTTCGAGAAGCTAAAAGCCGAACTGCCCGGGCAGGCCCGCAAAGCCGACGTCCTCGCCCTCTTCGCCGGCCATCCGACGAAGATCCGGGCCGAGGAGTTTTGGGACCTCAATTTTTATGACGGCAAGAACACCGAGCCGGGAGAATGGAGGACGCCCCGCCTGCGGCCCCGGGAGACCATGGCCACCGCGCAGAAGAACTTCCGCCGCATGATGCGCTGGCTAAAGAGTCGGGAAGATATCGAGATCACGAACTACCGCGCCCTGATGGATATTTACTCGGGCCAGAAAGAAACGATGACGCGGAAGGACCTCGGGGCGATCGCAGCGGGAGCCCTGAAGACGGGGGCTCTCGCCCCAACTGAAGATTTCTCGCCGGCCGAAGCCTTCGCCGGATTGGCCCGGGCGATCGTGGGATATCAGGATAGCGGGGCGCTTCCGACGAGCCTGGAAACGATCCATCCTCTCGGCCCGCCGGAGCTGCCCACGGCGCAGCCGGAAGTTGCGCGCGTGAAACTCGATGACGTCTACGACCTGGCGCGCGCCGCGAGCGAGCATATCAGGCAAACCGGCACACTGCCCGCGACACTAAAACTCGGGAATGCGCGGGTCGGGGCGGGCTCGCTCTTCACTCTGTTCAGCGCCGTCTATCTCGATCTGGACTCGGGAAAGCCGCGTCCTGAATACGACGTGTCCGAGTTCGAGCCCTATCCCCGAACGAACGAAGCAAAGATCATCGGAGAGGTCGAGGGCTACAAGTCCTGGCCGGTCCACCGCCCCGACCTCGACATGTCCCGGATCGTCGAATTCACCAAGCTCCAGCTCTGGACGCTCAAGCCCGCCCATCGCCGTTGAGGCGAAATTCAGGCGGCCCTCGGCCAGGAGATGCACCGGGCTCTCGCCGCCCGGGCCCTCAGCGAAGGCGAAAACCTGAATTCCTTCGTCGTCAAAGCGCTCAGGAAGACGGTCTAGCCGGGCCGGCGCCTGGACCGGTTTTCAGGTCCTTATCCGCTGTCGCATTCCCCGGCAGGTCCTATTGGAAGTCGCCGTTGCTGTCCCCACGCGCGATGATGGCCACGTACATCCTCCCGGCGATGAGATAGGCCTTCAGGTCCGTCACGAGCGCCCTGAATTACGAGCTCAGCCCCTACGCCAGGGAGCGGCTCAAAACGCCGTTCAAGCGGATCGAGAACGGCGCTTTAGATTGAGGGCGTCTTTTCCTTAAGAACCCGATCCCGGGCAAATCGCTTCAGAAGACCGGGTGACCGCCCCCTCAAAACGGCCCGAGGTGGATGGCGTTGGCCAGGATGACCGCTCCGCAGCCGATGGCCAGCCAGATCGCGAGAAGCGGCAGGAGCCAGCGGACCCAGACCGTCCAGGGGATCTTCAGGATGGCCAGCGCGGCCATGAAGTATCCCTGGGTCGGAACGAAGACGTTGGTCAGGCCGTTGCCGAGCTGATAGGCCAGGACGTTGGTCTGGCGAGTGATGCCGACAAGGTCGCCGAGCGGAGCGAGTATGGGCAAGGAGACGGCCGCCTGCCCGCTCCCCGAGGGCACGATGAAATTGAGGAAGTTCTGCATGACGTAAATGCCCACGGCGCTGAGCGAGGACGACCATCCCTGGACGGTCATGGCCATGGCGTGGGTGATGGTGTCGATGACGCGGGCATCGCGCAGGACGACGAGCGTCGCCCGGGCCAGGCCGACGATGAGCGCGGCGTAGGTGATGTCGGCGGCGCCTTGGATGAAGGCTCTGACCGTGTCGTCGAGCGACAGCCCGCCGACGGGGCCGGCGACGAGGGCCAACCCGAAGAAGAGACCGGAGAGCTCGAGGATGCCCCAGTGCCAGCGGATGGCTCCGACCACGAGCAGGACGAGCGCTCCCAGCAGGGCCGCCAGGACGAGCGGATGTTTCCTGGTGAAAGGCTCGGCCTTATCGGCGTCCGGCAGGGGTTCGCGCGTTTTGTCGAATTCGTACATTCGGCTGATCGCGGGTTTGG
>Ga0307378_10010610_pt1 | contig 11948 bp, 10 predicted proteins | sample UN1MG_FD_202238 | JGI IMG/M metagenome (GOLD analysis project Ga0307378, IMG submission 202238) | Soil microbial communities from Risofladan, Vaasa, Finland - UN-1 | ecosystem: Environmental > Terrestrial > Soil > Coastal area > Acid sulfate soil | place: Finland: Risofladan, Vaasa | collected...
CCTTCTCAGCAAAAGCTATTGAACCTTGGATTTTACCGGCAATAAGAGCAACTGATTCATATGGTTTCGAGTTATTTGCATGAGTAACTAATTTTGATAAGATCACATTAGGGAGTATTATTGTCTCAAGTTGATTCATAATAGTAACATAGTATATTAAGATAATAATTATTTTCCACAAATTAGAAAACTTATTAAAGATGACTTAAAAAAGACAAATTAGAATCCTTGTAATGCGGGGGTAGCCCAGCCAGGTCAAAGGCGCCAGACTTCTACATTAATGATTCTACAATTTTTGATTTTATGAACTCAATTATTCCTATTGAGGGATTACTAAAGAACTCTATGAAATCCTTTCCTTCTATGATTACAATTATATAACCATCTCTAATCAAGTCTTTAATCTCATCTTCATAACCTTTTGTAAGACCATTAATTGCTACAAATATCCCCAGTTTTACACTTCCTTTTCTTTTCCTAATTTTATTAGCAAAATTTCCAATTTCTGCTGTAGGTACTTTTGCATCCCAATTTTTACATTCTATAAAAATTAAAGGAGAATTAAGATTATTGAAGAAAGGTTCCCAAATATTGTTTTCAACGATTAAGTCTAATTCTTCATTTTTAAAATTTCTATTTCTATCACGAATTATTAATCCAGTTGATTTTGATAGAAATAGCTCCATAAAGTTCTCTAATAATTCTCCCTTTCTATCACGACATTTGCCTAATTCCTTTCCTTTCAATCCTTTACAATTAACTTTTGTTAATTCATCGAATTTGTCTTTGAGTTCATTTATCTCCTTTGATGAAGGACGTTTATCAAACAGATTCTTTACTAAATCCAGTAATTCTTCTGATTCATCCTTATTAAACGGTCTTTTGTCAACTATTGATTCAAATGTTTCTAATTGAGAGTTAATATTAGATATAAAATCCTCAATTTGGATTTTTTTTGATAAACCAGAATTTTTAGCATGTTTATTCCAAAAATCAATTTGGAATTTGGTTAGAATTTTATTCTCAATCATATAATTCAAGATTTCTTCGTACTCACTCTCACCTTTTAAAAATAAAAGAAAAGCAAACCAGAATTTATCACTTTCTATTTTTACTTGATTGTAATTATCTTTTAGTTCCTTAATACTTACATTAGATGACTCTAATTGAACAAAAGCAGAAAATTTAGCTCTTTCATTATAAGAATTACATAGGATATACAAAGCATTTGGTATATAGACTTCTTGTTGATTATTCGTTATAATACTATGTATACCTGATGCTCTTATTCTTACTATATCTTCAGTATCTTCATTGGCTACTTTCAGAATAATATCTATCCTTTTAGCCACTAAATCAAACACTTTACTTTCGTTTTGCATAAAACTAATTAATAAATCCAAAGCAGATAATCTGTAAGTACCATGTTCATTATTTTGAATAACATTTAATAAAAAATCAACAGCTGTTTCTTCATCTAGCCATTGTGCACCATAAATTGCCCACTCAACAAGTTCATAATGAAGAAAATTACCAATTATACCATTTAATATTTCTAATAATTTATCTTTGTTTTTAACATCATGTCGAGATGTATGTAAATGAGGATCATCATATCCGTACATATGTTTACTTCCATTTCCTATATCATTTAACTCGTGTTTTCTAATTAGATAAGGATTTTGGGGTGAGATATATATTGTTTCTATTATTCATACTTTTAATCAGGAATGATATCAATAAAATCTGTCATTCGCATATTTTTATCCATTTCTCTTTGTTCTTCAAGGTCTTTTTGTTCTTGTTTAATAGCTTCATCTGAAGGGATAATTTTGTACCATATTTTCATTATTTTATTTTTTAACAAAATGGTAATAACAAAAATACCTCCCACAACTATAAAGTATAATAAAATATTGAAGATGTATTTCCAATCTTCACGTAGTAAACTACCCCAAAGAGACCAGTTTTCACTACCAACAATTAACTTAAGTAATTGTCCAGAAAGGAGTAAGTACAATAATGCAACAAAAGCTCCTAATACAGCAATAAAGAATAGTGAACTAAAAAGGTACCATATTTTACCAAAAACAGCTTTTAGATATCTGAGTCTTTTGTACATAAAGAATCGGAATAAAGCATAATGTTTTTTCTTTCGTAATTTTAGGTTTTTTTCAAGTAGAAATTCATTAAATTCTCGCTTATTAATTAATAACATGTTCATCTATGAAAACTTGTACTTTTCAAGTATATAAGGTAATTACGTGTAAAAATTACCATCAAAAGACTAATATATTAGAAATTTTGAGAGTTTTTAAAAAAGGAAAAAAAGAATAAATCTATTTCTTTTTGTATTTTCTTATAAAAGGCATTATTACTAAAATACCTAAAAGTCCCAGATAAATTCCTTTTAGAGGAGCAACTTCATAATAGGCTTGTGATTCATCAGGATAAAAGTCGAACCATTCCTCTATAGTTCCTGTAGGATAAGCAATTTCTAGAGTTTCAGAATAAGTTGTTTTTACAAAAACAGTTTTGGGATTGTTAGGATCAAAAAAGTATTCATGACTATTAGGTTCACCCATTTCTATCGAAATTGGCCAATGTATAACATTACCGTCTCTGGATGCATAACTAACAGTAGAATGAACGATTTGAGTTCCTTCAGAATTATATACCCATGTTTCTGATTTCTCATCTTCATAGTCGAAAATACATTTGGTTTTATTCTTATAGAAATTAAAACCACGTTCTTCCACAATTTCACTCCAGTAAATCTCAACTTCATATCTTCGGTATTGGATTGTATTAGGTGCTGAACTAAGTGTAAGGTAAATATCTTCAGAAGTAATTTCTAAAGAAGTAATATCAATTTCAGGGTGATCATTGCCAACAGATACATAGGAATTATCAAGAATATGAACAATATCTCCTGTAGAATCAGTTATTATTTTAGCTTCTAAAGGCTGAATATTCGCTATCATGATTAGTATTATCATAAAATAAAATTGAATGGATAATTTCATCACTTTTCTCATAGAAAAATCCCTTATTAACTATAAAAAGTAAACAAGATTGAATTTTAATTTTTTGTTGATGGATTTATTTTTTACATATATTAACCCTTTAAACCAAAGAAAACTTGCAATGCAACACCCAATAACACTAAAATTCCTACTATAATTTGCCCTCCATGTTTCATTAGAAAACTCTCTTTATTAAATTCTTGTTTTTGTTTAAAAGCGAGTTTTGTCTTTAATTCAGGCATTATTATCATTTGTCTTTACTGATAAAAATAAGTCATACTCGAGAGATATAAACACCACAAATAATAATTACTAGAATAAAGTAACAATTCATAAAATAAAATTTATTAAAAAAGAGATATAATAATTTAAATAAAAAATATACTTAGATTTAGGTGATAGATTTGAAAAGAGATAGAGAGGATAGTATTGAATTCAGATTACATGATTATTTTAATAAAAAAACTGTAATGTTAAGTTTTGCAGCTATATTTTTATCAACAATATATAATATTTTAAGTTTTATAATAAACTATTACCTTTTTCTTTTTCTAAAAAAAGAGGAGATAATTAGTAATGGTGTGATGTGGAGAACTTGCTTATTTGTTTCTGTTTCTTTAATTCCTATAGGAATTTGTTCAGGTTTTTTATGGGGTATACTACATGAAGGAAGAAGAAAAGAAAGAAATTTAGTTAATAAAAAAATAGGTGAAGCTATATCTAAACAAGTATCATCTGAAGAATTATTGGCGTTTAATTTTAGAGAATTAATGCCTTCAGAAATTAAACCTATAAGTATGGGGATTAAGGTTGTAAATAACTATATTGGTCATCTGATTTATTTTGATGGCATTAAATATAAATCCAATTCTAATCCAAATAAATGGTTTTATTTTGATATATTTGATAAAATACTTATTTGTAAATTCAATATAGATGCAAATGGGAATATGCTCATTGAAGGAAATGATACTATAGAAACAATATTCAAACAGAAACCTGAACAAAATGATATTATTTTTAAATTAAAATGGGAATATCTATTTGATAAATTTTTTATAAAAAAGTGGGAAAAAATTCAGTTAAAATCTAAAATTAATAATATAGAAATAACAAAATATTGTATATATAATGATATAGAAAAAAAAATTATAATATATCATTTTGAAGAAGATAATTGAATTAGCTCTTTTTAAACATAAACATCATAGAGTATAATATACTGAGGAAAAATGCAAGGTAAGAAGAGCTCACTAGTAACTATATTAGAATTAATAATAATAACCAGTGCATCATATTTACCATCAAATATTATTACTTCTTATTCTTCAGCTTTCACACTTAAATGGTTTTACAATACAGATTTTGGTATTTCTTTTTCATCACCTTGTATAATGAATTTGGAACAGGATAATGAAAAAGAAATAGTCTTTGGTTCAGATAATGGAAAAATTTATTGTTTAAATAGTTACGGTAAAGAAAAATGGACTTATCTTACAAATGGAGATATTAAATCCTTACCGATTGTAGCCGATTTAAATTCAGATGGGTTCTCAGAAATAGTTGTTGGATCATATGATAATTATGTTTATTGCTTAAATCATTTGGATCGGCTTATTTGGAAGTTTAAAACAAATGAAGAGATTCTTTCATCTCCATGTATTGCTGATATAGATAGGGATAATAAATTAGAAATTATGGTTGGATCCTATGATAATAAGCTCTATTATTTAAATCAAGATGGTTTACCAAAATGGAGTCATATCACTGGTAATGCTATTTATTCTTCCCCAACCATATGTGATTTTGATAATGATAATTGTTATGAAATAGTCTTTGGATCAGATGACCATACATTATTTTGTTTAGACTATTTAGGATTATTACTTTGGTCCTATCAAACTAATGATAAAATCTGGTCCTCACCTGCAATCGCTGATTTGGAGAATGATGGTTTAAATGATATATTATTTGGAAATAATGAAGGGAATTTATTTTGTATAACGATTACTGGCACACCTAACTCTGGTAAGGGTTAATGGTATTCCTTTAGAGGAAGCTATTATCATACAGGTTGGTTAGATTCAGATAATGATCATGTAGATGACTTGACAGATAGCGTTTATTATGGAACTGATCCTTACACATACAATCCAAAATTTGTTAATCCCTCAAACAATACAAGCTATTTGATATCAAATAGTAAAATTGTAAGCTGAATTACAATAATTTCAGTTATTACACTTGTTGTTAAAAGAATGAAATCTAAAAAAATACAAACTAAGCATTAAACTTGTAAATAGTAAATAAAATATATTAATTTTCACTTGAGAAAATTATATCATAGATTATAATAAAATCATCCTTAAATATACATGATTTAATTAAGGATTGTTTATCATCATTATAAAAATCAGATTTTAATATAATTTTTTGCCAACCCATATGCTCAAGTTTTGAAAAAACATAATTAAAGAAATGAATTTCATTGCTTTTTCTTGATATTTGATTCACCTTTTCTTCATTTATATTAGTGTTACAAATGTTAAAAGGATTTGAACTCGATAATTTACATAATAAAACCTCTTCTTGGTGAAATAGATCTTTTTTAATAGTGATATTTAATCCACTATAGGGACCTACCTCTTTTACTTCATAGTTTATTTTTCTAAATTTAGTAACAATTGTTTTCCCAAAAATAGTTATTTTAGAAAATTCTTTCATTAATTCGTTTGCTTTTTCATTTAAAATATCATAAGATATTTCTTTTTTAATAAAATTATTAAACTTATGTTTAAAATACAACTCAATTGGAAATACAATAATATTTGGAATGATTCCGAAAACGATTGGAATTAAGATATAAATGAATACTAAAAAACCTAAAATAGCAATTAAAATAGAAAATAGCAAATAAGAAAAGGCTGATATAATACTCATTAATTTATTAGAAATATCACCACCATAATCCATTACTAAACCTATTACTAATGTCATAACTCCTAACACTAATGATATCAATGCAAGAATTTTACCTATATTTTCGACTTTTTTCCAGAATTCTTTTAAAGATTCAATTTTTTCGTTAACTTTCTCGAAATCCATTGTTAAACTTCCTTTAATTTAATCAATTAACAAATATTTATGTAATTTAATAATAAAAAGTAGACTAGGGGATCACCGAAAGTAATTGCCTTTTTCGAAATTCTTTTTTAGTTATAACACAAAGTACCATCGTTTTATTATGAGGAATGGGTCTTATGATAATTGAGGGTAAAAATTTCGTTGAAAAATTAATGAATTTAGCTTTGAAAGGTTGGGTAAAATCAAGGAGATCAGGAAACACTGGGATTGGTAAAACATTAGAAGATCTTCTAGGAATACCTGAAAATAATAAAAAAATTCCTGATTTTAAATATGCAGAATTAAAAACACACAGAAAAAGTGCGAGTAGTTTAGTTACTTTATTTACATATGACAGAGATGTATGGAAAATCAATAATGCTGAGCTCATAGCAAAATTTGGTTATTGGGATGATAAAAAACAAAGATATGCTATATATCAAACTGTTACCAGTAAAGCAAATAATTATGGTTGGTATATTGATATTGATCAAGAAAAGCTTCTATTGAAATATAGAACAGGAGAGATTTTAGCTGAATGGGCAATACATGAATTAGCTTCTACTTTTAGTAATAAAATGCCTAATTTAGTATATGTCTTAGCTGACAGTCGAATGGTGAATGATGAAGAAGAATTTTGGTATAATCAAGCATATTATTTAGAAGGAGTAAATGAAAAAGCATTCATCAGTCTATTAAGGCAAGATATAATTGTTTTAGATATAAGAATGCATTTGAAAGCTAATGATGTAGCACGAAATCATGGAACAGGTTTTAGGATTAATGATGTATATCTTCCCGATTTATTTGCATCAAGAATTGATATTTTAAGTTCCGAATATAAGAATTATAAATTTGAAGGAAATTATCAAAAGATGCTTGATGATTACCTTCAATAAAACTATTATTTTTTCATTATAATGATATATTCTTCATTCATTGTACTTACTGATTTTCCTTTGACATTTGTTGGACTTGATTTCTTTGGTAATCTTTTTGTAGGTATATTGCGAACGATAGTCTCTAAGTGATTAAATCCTCGAGCTTCAAATAATTGAGCAAAAATAACATCAGTTGGAATTACCTCTTGTTTAACATTTCTATTTCCAACAACCATACAAATAATAGAGCCTTCTTTTGTTACACGTTCTATTTCATTAATTGTTTTATCAAAATCATTATAGAAAGAGAAGACATCTAAAGCACGTTTAGCATCTTTTGCAGTGATTTTTTCAAGGATTTCATAAAGTGTTGGAGAAGTAAGTTTATCAGAAATGCTCTTTGGTCGGATACCACCTAAGCAATTTCTATCAATGTTCTTTATTATGTCATAATCATAATCTAACCACTGTAGGGCTAAACGAGAAAATTGACCATAAGCAACTGTCGTTCGAGAATCACCATAAGGTGGTGAGGTTACAATGAAGTCAATGGAATTTTCAGGTACAGAAATCTTTTCTCGCATATCTTCAAGTAGAACTTTTGACCAAAGTAATCCATTTTTCATTTTTTCATTATTAATTGTTGTAAAGTATTCGTGCATGAATGATATATTATCATGAACGGTTGTAAGAAAAGTGCTAATAGTATCAGGATTCCACTGATTTAATTTATCCTCAGCGAGCCTATATAATTTATACTCACCACCTCGAGTATTGCTTACTTTCCTTACAGTTTCAGAAAAACAAACCAAAAAGAAATCACGAATGTTAGTATCCTCAATATCTAATAATAATTGTTTAATAATAACCAAATCTTTGATAACTTTTGGTTTAAACCAAAATTCAATATTAGAATAATTTGGGGTATCCGATGAATGAGCATTAAAAGATTCCCAACGTAATTTTTGAATAAGCATTTTTTCTATTTTATTAAGGTCATTTGGATTAATGGGTGTGGTTTTTACTTTACTAATTAAAATTGCCAAAGGATTAATATCGTTACCATAAGAATTCATATTGTGTAATAATGACTCAACAAGTGATGTACCAGAACCACAAAATGGATCAAAATTTAGCTTTGAATCTTTTCCGTAATTTTCTATTAATCGTTTAGTTATTTGTGGAATCATCATAGCTGGATATGTATGAATACCATGAATCGAAACTTTTGCATTTTCACCTGAAAAATCCCAAGTGTTATCAATAGTTCGTTTGTTATTCACCATATCAGTCATTGTACTTCTAACTCTTTTCAGTTCTACATTTGAATATTCCATAAAAGGTTTTTCTAATATAATGTTATAAACCAAAGCGTCAATATTTTTCGGTATTAACTCTGATTCTTCTGTGCATAAATTTTTATCTCGCACATCAATAGTCTTATTATTCTCTCGAGAGTTAAGTGTACCCTCGAGATCGTATGAAAGGTGTCTTTTCATTTATCATTTCCTCCGTTGCCCAACGGTTTGGTAGGTGAATGGATGCCCATAAATCGGTCTCAATTTTTTCGAATGACCATTGATTGGTTTTCTAATGTGATGATTAAAGTATCGCCCTTTTTAATGCCTAATTCATCAGCAATTTCAAGGGGAATGTTAATCATCAAACTATTATTATTGTCTTGGACTTTTCGTTTGAATTTTATAGGCAAAGGGAATTCACCATAATAAAATATTGGAATCAAAATATTTAAATATTATTATAACCATATGGTAATATGGTGGTAAAATGACTCCTATCCTAAAAAACTATCTATTTAAATTGGTGCTTCCAAACAAACAAGAATACTTAGAGAATTTCAAAGAATTAATAGAGGAAGCAACAAAACAAACTTTAGGAAAATTATGGACGGAAGAGTGGATAGAAAAATTAGGAAGAACTACGATTAAAGCACATTGTATGGTTACAGCAGGAAGAGTGATTTTAGAACAGAATGGGCAAGAAGTCTATCTACCATCTCGTGTACGAATGGGAGTAGCAGAAAGAGTTGGGAGGATTCTGAGAAGTCAATACAAACGAATGAAATGCTTTTATGATTGCTTAAAGATTTTTGAAATTGTCGGAATGAACGACAGTGAAACCAAACTCATCCAATTAATGAATCTGAACTACCAAGGAAAGATAAAGCAACCTTTATACAAAAAAGTGCTACTAAAACACACCATTCGATTGATTAAGAATTGGAAACAAAATTGCCATATTGACTTTCATATGGTACCATATTGCACATTAGTCGAACCTATAATCAAACGGTTTGTTTTTCTTTATAGCCCAGATAATTACAGAGAGTTGGACTACAAGGTTAATAATAACCAAATTTGGTTTAGAGTAAGATTACCAAAAACAACTGCTTCAAAAAATATCAATGACTGGGAATGGGTAGAGGGAATGATTCCTATACCAATAAAAATTCAAGAAAGAATTGATGAGAGTGTAAGTCAACATCCAAAGAAACCAAAAATGATTACAGTTATTCTTAAAGGGGGAATAGAGCAATTCTTCTTTAGCTTTCCGTGGGAATTTAAACAAAAAATCAATGAACAAAAAGTTCGAACTCGAGCGCTTGCGGTTGATCTCGGAGTGAAAAAAATTGCTACAGCGATTGTTTGTGAAAAGAAGAGGCAGATATCAAAACCATTCTATGTTAAATTAACTTCAAATCAGTACCAACATATTGAGAGACTTTTCAAACATCTTAATGGGATTTCAAAGCAAACAAAGGTAATCCCAGAAGAAGGAAAGGAGAAGCGACAACTTGAGGAAAGAGCAAGGATTTATCGAAAACTTGCACAAATAAAAGTCGAACTAGTACATACAACAACAAATATTCTCATTACAAAAGCAAAACAATGGAATTGTGATAGAATCATTCTTGAGGATTTACGGTCATTTTCACCAAAGAAAGGGAGAAAGAAATGGTCAAGACAATTAAATGAATGGTTACGAGGACAAATAACGAACCAATTAGAGGATAAAGGTAAGGAAGAGGGATTATTGATAAAGAAGGTTAATCCTTGGGGGACATCAAACCATTGTGCAAGATGTGCGAATAGCAAGGGACAAACAATAACTGGTGCAAATAATGTCTTGCAGAAAAAAAATGGTCGTTGGTTCTATTGCCCAGAGTGTGGATTCACTGCAGATAGAGATTATAACGCAGCATTGAACATTTATCGAGCAAGTTTTATCAATTATCGACAGATTAAAAGTCTGAAAGATACCAGCCCTATCACCTATACGGAGATAGGAATTCCTTCGCCCGACTGTTCTTGGCGAAGGTCCAGAGATGAACTAACAACTACTCAAATAGTTTTGGTGACTGGAGGATAATTAATTGTTATCCATAAGAAAAGAACGGTGGGATTTAGGCTCTGTCAACAATCTATTTCTCTTACTATCCCAACGATTATTTTTTATACAATAGTAAGTATTTATAAAACATATCTTTTACTGAAAAGAATGACCATGTGCGGGGGTAGCCCAGTTAGGTCAAAGGCGTGTGGCTTAGGACCACATCTCGCAGGAGTTCGCGTGTTCAAATCGCGCCTCCCGCACCAATTTTTTTTGAATGAATTTACTAATTTTGTTTATTATAATTGTGGTAGGAATTCAAAGCAGAGTTTAAGAAGGACCAAAGGAATACTACTCTAGGAATTGACCGATGTTCGAGTATCTCAACTGGCAGAAGGATCCTTACCTAATTGATCCTGAACCTTTTGAACAAAATAAGTGGCTGACAGCAAACAACCTAGTCACTCAAGAAAAGGAAAACTTGATCTTTTCACCCACAATACAATTTAATCTCTACTCATTCATGCTTCGCAAGGTTGATTTCCTCTCTGGAGAACGGTTACTTCAATCATTTCCTTATATTATGTTAGAAGAAGATTGGTGTCTTCATTTACGAACGCAAACCCTTGCTCTTGCTGAACGAGCTTATCATTACTTTCAAGGAGCATTAACAAATAACTCCATTCGTATTTGGCAGAAGAAGCTCATCCAGTATCTAGAAGAACAGCATCGATTGCCTTTTCCGCTCTTTCGGTTGGCTGATGATTGGCAAGATTATTTTGTAGAAAAGCAAACTGTTCGATTCCAATCTGCTCGAGGGGAGGATTTTCAATTACCACTTTATCTCACTGAAGATCTGGCTTATCTTACTGGTGTGGTGATGGGTGATGGGCATTTAGCAGATTATTTTATTAATATCATTGACTCTTCAAAAGAACATATTGAAAACCTTACAGGATTGTTACGACTTCATTTTAACTCCAAGATAGAATTCTTTGAACAACTGAACGCACAAGCTTGGAATGTCAATATCCTCGGGAAATGGATTGTCCGATTCTTTAATTTCCTCTCTGGGCAACCTATTAATGAACGAAAGTACCCCTATCTTTGCGAACCATTGATCTTTCAAGAACAGGATCTTTTCAGAAGAGCTTTCTGGCGTGGTTTAATGGATGCAGATGGAAGTTATAAAACAACGATAGGATTCGGTTCAGCTTCAGAACAGTTAATAATAGATTTTTCTCAATTTTTAGAAGAACATACTATTCAGCACAGGTTTTATGAACAAGAAGTGTGTGGAGGGAAAACCTATAGCGTGAATATTGTTGGGAAGTCAAGAAAAGATTTTGCTGCCATTATAGGTTCTGCTCATCCTAAAAAACAAAAAGAATTGCAAATACTGTTGAACCGGAAAGTCATTCGTTTTTCAAGACGACTTCTCACTTTAGAAAAACATGATACTTGGAACGGGCAAATAGTCAATTTTAACTTTAAGAAAATAATTACTGGTTATTTTGACTTTTCTTTACTCCCTGATTTACAAATTAAAGATTTAGGAAAAGAAATA
>Ga0307378_10010612_pt1 | contig 11946 bp, 12 predicted proteins | sample UN1MG_FD_202238 | JGI IMG/M metagenome (GOLD analysis project Ga0307378, IMG submission 202238) | Soil microbial communities from Risofladan, Vaasa, Finland - UN-1 | ecosystem: Environmental > Terrestrial > Soil > Coastal area > Acid sulfate soil | place: Finland: Risofladan, Vaasa | collected...
TCCCGCTTGTCCAGATAATATCAACAATGCCGCTTTCTATTTTGTTCATCATGCCGAGGAGAAACGCTATACCATCCGGCACGCCGCTGACACTCTCAAACTTGCCGCCGAGCGTTTCATCTGTAATCAGGATTGTGGAAGTGTTTTTAATAAACGTATGATAAACGATGATTCCGGCAAATACAGTGCCGAACATAGACAGCCATAAGACCGGCGCAAGCTTGGCTCCAAGAACCTGTTTTGCGACAACCATTATCACGCCCCCGATCAGAAGCATGATCATAATACCGAAGAACAGCCCATGATAGCGTGCATCGGACATTATCAGCGCTACTCTTTGCAGGGCATGAACTACATAAGGCAGTTCACCGTATACAGTGAGAGTTTTGAGTGAATCGGGTATATCCGCATAGACCGTGGCCGGCATCCAAAAGATGAGACCGAGAAATAAAAACGTAATCGAGGAAAGAAATGTTTTTCGCATTTTTTATTTTATTATATCTCCAATTAGCCGTTGGCCTTTTCTTTGGGCGCTGCTTATGGTTTCGCTCACATTCTGCTGCTGTGCCAGAATGCTTGTTTTACCGACATAACCGTCATACGCGTATCTCATATATTTGTTTGCTGTATCTTTCATTTGTGTCAGATATTCGTAAGTTGAGTTGAGGAATTTTACCTGACAATGGCTTTCATCCCCGGTTCCGGCGGCTCCGGGCTGTCGCCCTTTGATCTGATCAGCATAATTCAGAAGATCGCTCGCATACTTGTAAAAGTCCCGGAACATGGCATATATATAGTATCGTCCTGCCACAGGCTCAAACAGGGAAGCCACCTCTGCGGCCTGCGCATCATTTCCCATATTCATGGCATACGCTTTAATGCCGGTATAAACATCTCCCTGAACATTTATTATAAAATTTTCTTCTGCGCTGGATAATGCCTGCTTGTTTATCATTTTCTGCGCGATATTGGTCAGCATGCTTGTGACATAACTTTTATAGTTATTATAAGTTGCGCCATTTACCACGATATTGCCCATGGGCTGGCAATTACCGCCTGCGTCTTCTATTTCTACTTTTCCGTTATAAATCTTGTCTGCAATTTCTGTAATGTCGGTATTGTTGTAGCATAACGACATTGGATATTGATTTACATTGTTCTGAATATCAATATCGCCGAGCAGTCCTCGAAGCAGCTTAATATAAGCTTCCGGGTACGAACGTTTGTTCCCCAGATGCTCAAGCAGGGAACCGTTAGTAAAAAACACATCTTTTATTAACTGAGGACAACTGCTGTAAACATCGGCTGTATTTGCCCCTATCTTATCTTTAACTGCATCTGCTTTCTTGTTTCCGGCAAAATCCTTCATTGAAGTCCAAAGCTCTTCCGCTCCGGTGCTTTGTGCAAAATCCGTCCACGCCTCAGTTGCCTCGGAAGATCTTTTGTCCGGGTTCTTAAATCCGTCAACAATAGTTGTTGCAACGACTTTTGATGCCTTGCAGTCATCAAGCTGGAGTGCATTGAGCCTGTCAATGATCGCTTCAAACGATTTTATGGATTTGGAGCATTGCTCGCATAGAGTATTCAGCGCAATATCAAACGCAAATCCGGCTGCTGCCGGGCCCATTATGCGCTGTAATTTTTGTACCAGATACTCAAACTGCATAAAGCTGAATCCACCCATATATGCATCTATGCCTCCGCAGCCTGCCTTGAACCGCGGTTTTGATATACTGACAAGCGGATCGCTGTGCGTCTGCCATCGCAGGTTAGCGCCGCCGAATGTGGCGTAGTTGCGTTTTTGAGTGGCAAAACTGCTTTGCCCGCTAACCACACTTTGGTTAACCCAGTCATCAACCCAACCGGCCTCAGAATATCTTGCTATTCCAAAAAGTAAAAAAAGAACCATGACTCCAATTCCAGTTTTACCTCTCATATCTTATTCTCCTTTTTAGAGTTTTCTTCCATAATGGATAATACTTCGGAGTACTTTTTGCCTGACCCGACAAGCCTTTCAATCTCTGCATTTTCTCCGGCATCCGATGTGTAAAGATAATATGAATAAGGGTCCACAAGCAATCTGGATACGCCTGTGCCAACAGGAGTATCCATGAATATCTCAGAATATCGCGGCCTGGGGCTTTTTACGGATTTCAGGATACTCATGGTAAAGTCATCGTAGTCGATAAGCTTTTTTGCTTTTGCCTTTTCAAAATCAGGGGACTCCAGCATAAACTTGAAAGCCGAGTTAGATTGAATTACCTGTCCGACCGAACCGAACGCTTCAAAATCGAGCAGGGATTGAGTGATGGTGGTAAAGCTTCCGCCATATTTCCTTGCCCTTCTGTAACCTTCCTCAATTACGTTCTGGAGCATTGCGCTGTGCTTGAAAAATTGCCATGCTTCATCAAATATTATCAGCCTTCTGCGTTCCCTGCCGGACAGATACAGATTGAGCGTAACATAATTGAGGATTTGAAGGGTAATCACGTTAAACAGATCTGTCTGCTGTTTCAGTTCTTCAAGCTCGAGAACAACAAAATCATCATCTGCTATCTGCAATGATGAAGGCCCGGCAAACCATTTGCCAAACTCTCCGTAAGTTGTAAAACTCCTTAAATTAAAAGCCAGGTTAGCGGACTGTGACATAAGGCCGGAGACACACTGGTTGTTTTCTCCGCATTCAAGTTCCATGATTTCCTGCGAGCTTTTGGATGGAGAAGCCAGCAAATCATAGATATTGTCGATGCCGGCCTCGTTGCCGTAATCGCTGTATACTGTTCTGATTACATTTTTCAGGATCGTCATTTCCGTTTCATCAGGAACTTTGCCTGTGGATGAATATACCATCTGTGCAACAATAGAGCTTAAAACACCTATTTCTTCATTTATATCGCGTATAAATGTAAAAGGGTTCAGAGATATATTGCTGTCTTTATGAAAGGTGATGAACTTTCCGCCCACTATATCGCATAACTTTTTATAAGAGCCTCCAATATCAATCAGGCGAATTATCGCTCCTGATGCATAATAGTTAAACGCTATGTAATTAACGAGAAAGGACTTGCCTGCACCGGAACTGGCACAAACAAGAGCATTATGATTATTTGCCCTTTTATCAAAAAAATCTATGGCAACAACCTGACCTTTTCTGCCTAAAAAAAGCAGATAAGGGTCGCCCCCACCCCTTGTGTCTGCCTGAAGAGGAAGGCATTTAGCTGCGGCTTTGGGATGGCAGATCTTATCCCTGTCAATAAAACCTACATTGCCCTGGGTGCTGTATAGTCCGAATGGAAGCGCGGACAGAAAAAGAATATTCAAGATCCCTCTGTCTTCCTGCAGAACAAAACCTCTTGATTCCCATATTCTCTTTATCCTTGCACTTGTCTTTTTTGATTGTTCGGCTGTCGGCGCAATATGCCAGACAATCGGCATAATCCTGACAAAACGTGTTCCCTTTTCTATTTCTCCTGTAGCCCACATATATTCTTCCTGTTTTCGTTTGAGCGCAGGCGACAGGCTCCCAAACGCCTGCTGTTGCAAGACAAAATTACACTTGCCATGCAAATGGGCCTTCAAGTTTTCAAAAATAACATTTACTGTAAACAGAAACGGCATATTAATCTGGCTGCCATCCGACTGAACGCCCCAGATGTCGCCGGTAAGATAATTTAAGGTAAGTCCATCTATAAACTGTGCCATTCGTTTTACAGTCAGGCATCTAAGATGTTTCTTGCCGATCTGAAGGTTGTCCCATTCAGTCTTGATCGGTGTTTCGGATAAAATAATCTGCTTTCTGATAGGCTCATCTTTATTGTATGACACAATATTTGCCGGATTATCGTTAAACAGCCTGCTCATCATGGCTATAAGCTCTTCCGGAGGAAAGTTTTCCGGGAATAAATGCAATCCTGCCAGGATTTCTGCTACATTATTCTTTAAATCCAAAGCCGTTGCTTTTTTGGTGGAATTAGGCAGCTTCAGGCATACAATTAAGCGTATATCGCGCGCCGGTATTCCTTGAAGCTTATCAAAACCCTGTCTGGCGCCTTTCTTCAAAAATTCGGTTGTTTTATCTGTTGTAGCTCCTATCAGGCCGGATGTTCTAACCCTGAGGCCGGCAAAACGCTCCATATAAGGATCAATATAAGGGTCAGCATATAGCATAAATTGAAGCTCTGAACCGTCAGGTATGCCAAGAGCAAACAGCCCTTCAGCAATCCGGTATGTATCCTCACCAGCATAAACAAGAGGAATGCAGCTCCAGATAAAGCCTGTTGTGTCATCAATGTTTACATACATTTCCGTGTCAGGATCATAAGCCACATAGGGAAGGAACTCTGAGAAACTGTCCCGCCGCGTCATATTCCTAAGCTGCTCGTTTGTAAGACCGCCATTTCTTCCCAAAAGAAGTTCTTTTAGATTCATTCCTGCACCTCACTCCCGGAAGAAAGCAGCCATTTGGATTTTGATGCAAAGAAATATATATATCTATAACCAAACAGATCATTATCCTCGCCGGTGTATGACAGGAGCAGCACGCGGACAACATCAGGAGGCACAACAACCGGAGTAACGGGATTGCCAATCAGAGCTGTTATTTTCTCATACTTTTTACTGAGATAATTATATTTAAGACTGTCTGCTTCTGAACCCACAGTATCCGGCAAGGTTTTTTCAGAAACAGAAGACTGTGAGCGCTTTAACTTTTCCTTGCATGATTTATTCAATGGACTTTTACCTGATATACTTGTTTCATAAGCATCTGGTACACTCATGCACTTTCCTTCATCCGCAGAGGGGCACTGAAATTCAGAATTGTACGGATTAAATACTTTTGCGCATCCTGTTGTCAGAAAAAGCAATACTCCAAGCGTTGCAAGAAAAAAGAACCTACATTTTGATATTTTGTTTCTGGATCTCAAGATTAACTCCTTCGCTGATTACCATGGTTACGTTTTTTGTCGCTCCTACCTCAATTACAGGTAATGTTTGTTCAGCTAATTGCAGGTAAAACTTTTGCAGTTCCTTTGCTGCCTGCGCAATGCCCTTGCCTGCTCCTGCCTTAAGCACATTTTTACTGTCAGCCTCGGTCCACATTTTTGATGTAGTGCCAAGCAGGGGACTGAATGTTGTATTTGTACTCGTGGCTTCAACTGCCTCTCCAAAGCCCCCTAAAAAGCCCACGAGAGCGCTCCTGGCAATATGAATACCCATCTTTGCCACTACCCTGCCTGCCAAGCCCACCTTGCCGTCATGGTCCACCACAAAGCCCTTAATCGCCTGATCAATGACGGCAGCGCCATTCTTTGCCACACAGGATAAGGTCAAGAGCCGGACATGCACGCGCTCGTCTGCAAGATTGCCTGTAGCCTCTGCAATTGCAAAGCATCCCTTTAAGTTTGCTTTGACTTTGTTAGGCAGAACCGCGAGGTCTTTAATTCGAAGCATAACCGGCAGGGGATTTCCTTTTGCCGCTGAAGTGGTTGGAGCTGCTACCCCAGACAGGAGTGTCGCCTCCATAAAAGAAGGCGGGAGATAAATCCGGTCTTTTTTTTTAGGGGTCTTTTCTTCAACCTTTGGTTCTTCTGTGGTTTTAACTATACTTATTCCTCCAACTACTTGTTGCGCAGGTGGAAAGGCTTTATTGTCAGCGGGAAATGCAGGAGGAGGAGGAACAGCGACCTTCGGCCCGGCAGATGACGGTTTTTTATCCGGATCAACCGGTGTGCCGGATAGATGTCTTTCTGCGTCTAATGACGGAGGCGGTGGAAATGTTGCCTGTTTTGGAGAAACAGATTTATCCTTATTCAGATCCTCAAAACTTTTCCGTAACAGGTCTATTTCTTTGTTCTGGTTTTCAATAACGGAGAGAGTACGGGTATAGAGGCTTTTCTCAATCAGCCCTGAATCCATGCCAATGTTGCGTTCTTCTGATTTAACAGAAGATATATTTGCATTTTGTTTATGCGGTCTGTCGCCATATTTTATCTTATAACCGATCAGAGAAAGTACAATAAGCCCGCTAACCACGCCTGCTATAATAATACGGCGTTTCTGTTCGGGATAAAGACCCGCCCATCTCTGTCTGATTTTGTCTTTAAGCGTTGGCTTGTCAGCTTGTTGTTCCGGCTGAAAATTATTTTCAGGTTTCTTCGTTTCTTCCGGCTGAACAGCTTTATCAGAACTTTCTTTTGATGACTGATTATTTTGCACATCATTCTGTTTGAAAATCATTCACGTTCTCCCTGTTGCCTGTGCGATCAAGAATAAAAAGCCTTGTCAGCCTTCCTTTTTTTAAAGTCTGGCTTTCAAGCGCTATGGCTACCGGGTTTTCGGTTAACTCCGGCAACAGAAAATCCTTTTCGTTAAGTTGAACCGACTTGCCCTTAAACGATTCTTGCAGTTTTAATATATATTCTTTGATCTGCATCCCTTCACCTTCTGCGACAACGATACGGTTTAGAGTTATTCCAATATCCTTGAATACAGAAAAAGACTTGTCTATTTTTTTGACTGTAAAAGCCGAAGGAATATCATTTGCGTAAACTTTCTGGATTACCATAATTACCTTCTTTTCAAAGGGCATGCCCTCAAATAGTGAAAGGCTATTTTTGATTGCCTCTTCCTTACTGACAAGCTGTATATGCTGTGCCGGAATATCTTTGGGCATTCCAATTAATGTGAATATCTGGTTGTTATTTCCGCAAACAATATATAATTCGGCAGGATCAGACCTGTACTTGTTTTCACCGGATATTGCATCTTTAACAATCAGATATTTTACAAAAGCATTTGAGCCTTCAATTTTCAGGGATATGCCTTTTTCGGTCGAGTAAACAGCATCCTTTAAAGGAAGTCCGTTGGGACATGTGATTCTGTTTATATCCCTGTTGCTTAACTGTACTTTTGTCGTAACTTCAGGCATGACCTGTATTGATTCTGATAAATAACTGTCTGTCTTTTGCTCTGCTGAGGATTGTCCTACAAGCAAGAATACCAGCAGGCTACTTAGAAGAAACGTTTTTAATGTTTTCAAGAAAAAACCTCCCATGAATAATCGCATACTTAATTTTATATGCTTGCATGCTCTCATCAATAATAGAGTGTTGAGCTTCTTGTCTTCTCATTCCCTGTACCGTAACCTCTTTTTTATCAAGATTTACAGTAATGCGCTCAGGGTAAAAAACACTCGAAACTTGCAGTTGCTTGATAGTATCCTGGAGGCTGAGCAGTTGCTTATGAAGTGATTGAAAAAACTCAGGGGCCGCTAACTTTAAAAGATCGCCAGCCTGGCTGCTGAATGTTGCAGGGGAATAATTTAAAAACAAAGATGTACTGTAACGGGCAAAAAGCCTGATGTAAGCTTCATTAACATCATTGCCGCTTATTACAATGCGTTCATCGACAACAGGCGGCAAGATCACGATTTTCTCACGATCTATAGCATAGATTGACAAAACTGCTGAAGCAACTGAACTAATGGCTATTATCAGGATCGCAAATTTTAAGAGCCTGTTTTCCACCCATAAATTTGACATTTTGTTCTGGTATATCTTTAAGTGCATATTTTATTACTCCAGAAACTTATCTTTAAAAAAAATAGGGTAATATTTGAGCGTTTTTATGCCCGAAAAATACATCATGTGCTTGAGAAACGACTGCGGATACTTTCTTTTAGTTTTAATGTAAAGCCATGGGCCAACAATAATAAGCAACCACCAAAACCCGTGGGATACAGATGCTATTACAAATGAAATAAGCATAATTGCCAGATCATCCCCTTCGAACCACAAAACCTGCAAAGGAGACGCCAGATATTGAGGAAAATAATCTTCATTCATTCTATATGCAGGTATATGGCTTATCTAATTTTATAAGCCACATACCTTCCTTTTTATTTAATTTATCATTAAGCCAAGCGATTCTACAATGGAGTCAGCATTCAACATGCCTGCGCCTCCAAGTATGGCGGGAACAGCCGCAAACACCTTCTGCTGAACCGCTGATATTGCGCCTACCACTATTGCCCCAACACCGGCGACAAAGCCTATGGGGCCCCCAAGTATCTTATTAACCCCTATATCATATATATCGTAGGCAAAACTGCCGGTTGCCGGAGCCGTAACAGCATGCACAACATCCGCTGACCCTAACAAGATGCCAATCGCGCACAGGTATATAATTTCCAGGCGATTATCCTTTAATGCCTGGCCAACTATGTTAATAATCTGTTTCATAATTCCTCTCCTTGTAATATTTTTTATGGAACTGGTTGCAGAACTACTCTGCGATTTTTTGATAAATCACATTCTGTGTAACATCCCTCCTTTCCTGTAACATTCTTCACAGTTACGCTGCGCGCACGAAGGTATTGTGCAGCGGCCTGAGCGCGTCTTTCTGCCAGCTTGCGATTATGTGCCGCTGTTCCTGTTGGACAGGTGCAGCCGGTAACAGAAATGGTTTTATCTTGCGTTACAGAATCAAGAACCTTTTTTGCATTTTGCGTAAGTTCTGCTGAGTTAAAATCAAAATATATTGTCTTAATTTTCTTTGCTGAAAGCATCGGCGCTTTTATAGCGAGATTTATTTTTGGCGCTCGTATCAGTCTGGTATGTTCACTCTGTCTCGAAATTACAAAGATTGGGGTAAGCAACCCTTGTGCATGTTCATAATTATACGAGTACAACATCGTGTTGATCTTAAGTCTGATTTCTGCCTCGCCGTGCTTGCGCACTGTCGCAGCAGGTGTCGCATGAACCGGCATTAACATAAAAAATATAGTGAAAATCGCTATGGCTGTTTGGAATTGCATGACTGAGCTGCCTTTACTTTTTTAATTTTGAGTTTTTTTTGTTTTTTTAAAGTTTCTTCCGGCAATTTACCAAACATCTCTCTGTTTAATGAGATATAGCTGTGTATAACAGGCTGAGACTGCGATTCAGAGCGCGGAGCATACCTTCTAACGATAAAAGTCTGCGCTGCTTCCTTGCGGCCAATAGTTTCTGCCAGCTTGTCAGCAGATATATTTTGTCTGCCCGCTGCCTTGGATATGACCTGCTCAAAAAAAGCCGGACATATAAAAATCCTGTTGCCAAAGATAAAAGATTCATCAATGCTTTGTGCAAGAACAGGTTTTAGCGTTTCAATTATAAAACTTTTGGTAATCTGTTTTTCATCCTGTTTTGCCACGGTCTGTTCAGTATTTTTGTCTGATGTATTTTGAATAGATGCGCATTCTTTTGTATTTTTGGATTTATCCTGCAACAAAGCGTTCTGAACACTCTTTAATTCCGTTTCTCTGGCCTGAGTATTTGCTTCTTCCAGAATATGCAGCAGAGTCATATCCTTAACTTTTCGTTGCCGCTCTTTTTGTTTAACATGAAGGAACTTTATGGCTTCCATGATCGCAGGCCCGGTTGTGAGGCCGGCAAACAATGGCTTTATAAATATCAGACAGTTAAAGCTGTGATCTGAAATCCTGTAATCGAGCTTAACAAGATCAGGAATTTTTCCTATATCGTGTGCCAACGCCGCAATTAAGACATCAGTGGTATTATTCCTGATGATACGTTTGCCTTTGTTATTTATTGCAAAGGTATTTCTGGCTACGTCCAATGAATGTTCGACAAGAGTAACAGAAACAAGTGATTTGAAGGCTTCCGGGTCGTCATTAACAATGGAAGGGCAACTGCCTTTTTCATCCAGAATCCTAAGAAGTTCTATAATGACTTTTAAAGCTTCTTTAGGGACTGAATATGGAACAATATACGTGTTGTAAAATGTAGTTATCTCGGGGAAGGTAAATATGGTTTTAATGGCTATATCCGGCGCTGTAATGGAGGATTCAGCCCCTGTGCCAATATCACCCTGGAATTGTTCGTCAGTCCATAGAACGCAAAGAGTGGACAAAGGTATGTTTATAATTTTAGGTTTGTGTCTAAAAAACAATGAATTTTACCCCGTTGCTTAAGTTTCTATTTATATAATAGCAACAAGGTGAAATTTTAGCGGGACGTCAAAACTTCTTTGGTTTAACACCAATTTCCGGTCTTACATTTCTCAAGCCAGGTGTTGATATTCTGCCCCTGCGCTGCTCGCAAAGAGCATAAACCTCCTTAAGATTTGCAAGTGCGGTCTGTCTTCTTTTTGCAACTGGGTCGCAGATAACTTTTCGGATATAAAAAATCGAAGCGCCGATAACAATAACCATTATAGAATCTATCATTATATTACTAAGATACATAACAATACCTCCGCAGAAAAAGTATCAATGCAAATTAATGGTTGGCATAATCATCAGCCTATAAAACCTCTGTTCCCGGATACTCGATATTGAAATATGCCGGTTCTACATACGCTGTCTTTCCTTTGTAAGTTCCATCATAGGAAAAAAAGAAAAACTCGCGGGTTTGCAGGTTTAAAACATCTTCCGGCATGATAGCCTTTTCCGTAACTTCCCTGATCGTAATAGCGCCGCCCAGAGACAGCAGGGGGCTATATCGTCTGGATTCTCCTGAATAATCAGATATGTATTCAGCAGTTGAGACATCGTTTACACGCATGAATATCTTTGTATTGGTGTTATCCAGTATCTTTTTTGCGCGCTCTGCGCCGATTTCCGCCTCCATGTCTGCCTGTGATTGAGTAAATGCCTGTATCCATACACCTGCCCCGCCTGCTTTGTTAAACAAATCCTCAATGCCCGGATATATAATATTACTTGCTTCATCTATATAAATTGATAAAGGCTGATCCACACTATCTTGTTTGGAGAGATAGCGTCTTCCAATAAAGCTCTGAATCATGGATAACAATGTTCTGCTGACAATATGCGCCGTTTTTCTGGTAAGCATGCTGCCTGTCTGTACAACAAGTATAACGCTCTTGTTTTGTTCTAATCTTTTAATAAACTTGTTACTATGCGCTTTGCCGATAATCTGTCCGACACTGCCGGACGATAGCGATGTAAGGGTTGTGCGAAGTGAGGATGATATCTTAGCAAAGTATTCTGCTCCTGAATCCAGTATCAGTATCAGCGATGAAAGGACGTCATCTCTTTCTTTAGATGGAGGCATTGTTTCCAGTTCGGATTTCAAGTCCTTAAGTGCGCCGTGAGATGCTCTCTGCTTAATTTCGTTAAAGTTTATCATCGGCCGCTGGCCGCGCACTTTTGCAAACAATAGTAATGCCTGAACTATAACCTGTGTAGTTTCACTGGCGATATTTATAAAAAAATCTTCTTTTGCCCGGATGCCGGAAACAACGTGAGATACAATTTCCTCAGGCATGAAATAATACATCAAAGGATCTATGGTAGCAGAACATGAAGGAAATATGGGAGTGACCAGAAATAAATCATGGTGCCTGTTTTCCTCAAAAGCTATTTGCACAATTTTGGAAAAAAGCGAAGCATCCCCTTTCGGATCGAATACTACAACAGAGCAGCCTTTTCTTATATCCTGCTCAACCATTGACTCGATGAGTCTTGTTTTTCCAATTTGTGTGGTTCCGAAACAAAAAAGATGACCCTTACGCCGTGCATCCGGCAGCCATATATCTTGTGTAGTTTCCGGCTGGCCGAGCTTGTACCCTTTGCCTATGAGGGTGTTGTTCCTTTGTTTCTTTTTTTTATGATTAAACACGGTTCCACCTTCTTTTGTCTCTTCTTTTCTTAATGCTGCGTACAAGGCTAAACCCCCACACACTGACAAAAGGCAAGAGTATTGCAATAGTAAATATAGCAATGGTTTCATACGCAGCGTTAACCATATTCGGCTTTGTATTCATTACAATCCTGTATATTTCTGTTGATAGGCAATAATGTTTCATGGAAACCCATTTTGCCGCTGTCCATGCACGATTCGGAGTGATTAGCTGCGACATATACATCAGGCCAAAGAAAATGATAATTCCTTTAGCTATTAGACTTATAACCCTGCCAAC
>Ga0307378_10010613_pt1 | contig 11946 bp, 19 predicted proteins | sample UN1MG_FD_202238 | JGI IMG/M metagenome (GOLD analysis project Ga0307378, IMG submission 202238) | Soil microbial communities from Risofladan, Vaasa, Finland - UN-1 | ecosystem: Environmental > Terrestrial > Soil > Coastal area > Acid sulfate soil | place: Finland: Risofladan, Vaasa | collected...
TAAAGCAGCAGACACTATGAGCGATAAGGATGCAGAGGATTTTGCATCAACAAAACATAAAGGATTGCCCGACCATGTTGACGAAACTATGGGACAACCCGATATTGAATATCTGGTGAAGGCATTTGAAATCGTGAATTCAGGTCCTCATTACGACCCAGCAAAAACAGAACGTTTTAAAGCTAATCTGTCACAAATGGATGACACGCAAGCACAACAAGTAACTCGAACATTGGATAATATGTTGAGACAAATGGGATATAAACCTGAAGACGTTAAAAATTACGAAACAAATATTAAAGAAACAGAACTAACTATGATAGAACCAAATAACAGTTCGATGGCGAACAAAGCACAACCAATTGGTGACCAAGGTAGCGTACCAACTGGTACACAAGTAACAGGCGGGTTGAACGAATCTGACATGAACTTGTTAGAAGAACTAAATAATGAATTGAATGCATATTCAATTCACCACGATAAATTAAAGAAAATGGCAGAAGACAGAAAACCATCGGCATTGGTACTTAGAGACCGTGTTGGAAGTGAGAACGAAACTAATTTCAAGAAAGACTTGCAACATAGTGGTGTTAAGCAAGTTATTGACATTGAAAAAGAACTCATGTATAAAGACCAGCAAACCGATGTTGGCAAAGACCCGATGAAATTAGGTCAGGATATCGAGAAACAGGCTGTTAAAACTGGTGAGATGAAAAGTGGTGAAGCACTCAAAGATGTTGGTGACAGTGCTAACGATGAGGGTGACGAAATTCCAAAACGTAACCTAACAACTGCTGAACAAGACGAGGTTGATTTATATCGTAAAGGCATGCATAGCTGGGTTTATGACAATGAACCCGGTAAGCGTTTCGAAGACCGTATGAAAGCCGACATGGGCGAGAAGATTATGGGTATGAGAGATAAGCAAATGGCTGACATCGGAGTAAATCCAATGTATAATAAAGATACAATGAAAACAGACCAAGGTATTGACAAGGTTCAATTCGACAAAGAGAAGTCTGGTTGGAATGAAAGAAAAGGCATTGAGGAATCAATGATTACTGGTAGATATCATGACGACTTAAATAAAAGACGTTTGATTGACTTCACACTCAATGAAGTGCATGGAGTAACTGCCGATAAACTTGATGAAAACTTCTCGGAATTAGATTTCACTGGACTTGGAAACTCTTATGTTAGCAAGACAATTGATAATAAAGTCGTAGTTAATGAAGGCATGTCAGGTATTCTGGAAACCTATAAATTCTATACCAATGGTAAGAAAGTGGTTGCAGTGAAAAATCCTGTTCAGAAGCTGAATGAAAGTACGACTGTTAAGAAACCTGTTGTTAATGAACAAGTTGACAAGATGAAACATTTGCTGGGTTATAAACCAGAAACATTTACAAGTACAAGTAATGTAAAGAAAAATAGAGGATTCTAATATGGCAGATTGGAGAAAAATAACAAAGAAACAATTTGATGATGCATATAACAAGCATTTACCAAGTGGTTGGGTTAAGTTTGCTTTTAGGTATTTTTCAAAAAATACTGAAAGAAAAGACTTTGCACCAAGAAGAATAATTACTGGAATTCTTTTGGGATTATTTGGTGTTGGTTTCATAAGCACAATAATTGGTTTACCAAGACCGATTATTGCTGTGTCAACAATCGCATATTCAATTTTACTTGCGATGTTGGTACTCTATCTTTTTAGTGCTGTTTTTCTTAATAATGGTAGAATAAGAAAGATTAGAAAAATACTTGGTGTTACTAAGGAAGAATACAATGCTTTAGTTAGTAAATTTTACGAATAACCACGATTTTTTAATATAATTAAAAGGATGTTATTGAGTTAACATCCTTTTTTGTTTTATAATGAGTTGGTAAGTATTTATGGAAAAGTGAGAATCATGAATAAACTAAAAAGAATGTTATTTGGCTCGACAGATTCTGTTAAACAAGCAGAAAAAGAAAAGGTTGTCGAAAGTAAAGTATTAGCTAAACTAAATTTAAGCGAAATCATCAGTGTTGATTTTCCCGATGACCAATACATCAAAGAAAAAACCGATAAGAAACAAATAGTAATCCATCATACTGTCAGTGGACAGGGCGTTAATGGAGACATTGCTTGGTGGAGAAGTACCGCAGATAGAGTTGGTACTGCAATTATAGTTGGCTGGGATGGTAAAATATATCAGTGTTTTAGTAGTAAATATTGGGCATATCATCTGGGACTACACACAGCAAACAACAAAGCATTGAATATGGGAAGTATTGGCATTGAAATCGATGCTTGGGGTGGTTTGGTTAGAACCAACCGACAATGGTATCCAGCAAAATGGGACGCAAATTTAAAACGATTTGTAGCTAATATCAGCATCGCACCAGTAAAAAACGTTCAGGTTTACGAACAGGGTTTCAAGGGTTTTTATGGGTTTGAAAAATACACCGATGCACAAATCGAAGCCGTGCGAGAATTATTGGTTTACTGGAATGAAAAATATAAAATACCTCTTAATTACAATGAAGACATGTGGGCACTTTCAAACAAAGCATTAGCTGGTCAGACTGGTGTTTGGACACACGTTAGTTTCAGAGAAGATAAGAGTGACTGTCATCCACAGCCAGAATTAATTCAAATGTTAAAATCGTTGAAGTAAAAATGGGTAACACACCAAAATATAATATTGTTAAAGACAGGGTTGAAATCTACAAAGATTTTGCACTGAATTTAATGTATTACATTCAACATTATTACATCGACTATGAAAGTCTCAGTCAAGACGAAGACATTTATAATCATTTCAAGTGGTGTTTTAATAAGGTGTGTGCCGAATTTGCATTAGAGGGTATTGATTTCAGTAAAAATAAGAAATTAAAAGAATACTTCTATACTTATTACTATCATCAGTTTTATCGAGCAATTAATAATCCGAATCAAGACACTACGCTCCAATACTATGAAAAATTCTGGAAACAGATTTTCGAAATTGATAAACAAAGAAATAAAAATATTATGAATATTCTCATTGAAATCTATAATATTTATGACACATCAATCAACCAAGAGAAAAATATTTTAGAAATTGTTTAAAAACTCTTGCGTTTCGTATTTATAATCACTACTTTTACGAGTATAAAAAATAATATTATTTAAAAAGCTAAAAATTATGCCGAATTTAAAATTAGACCTTGTTAATAAACTAAACAACGATAAGTATTACGAGGAACTTGAATTAGTGCGTCTCGCACAAGAACCAAACATGCATTACAAAGAGAAAATTGACCTTATGGGTTATAAACTCGAAAAACTTGCTATACTTAACGCACAGTTAGGATTGGTTAACCAGTATTTCCAAGAGCCAGCAGCACCTCCTGCAGAAGTTCCTGCACCTCAAGGAGCACCAGTTGTTGAAGCACCTAAAGGACAAGTTCATCAGGGTCAGACACACGGGGAATAATGACCATTGTAACTGAAATATATCAGTTTCTATTTACATCTTCCATCGTTTTTATGATTTATGTCCTCGGAGATTTAATCGTAAAAACGTATGGAAGCTTTAGATTAAAAAAGGATACCAGATTTGTATTATCAAAACAAGAAAAGATATTGCTTTGGATGTCCATTGCGATGTTTTTTTCATATATTTTAAAATAAATGAAAATAATTCAAGAAGCATTAGCACCCACAGATGGGTATATCACATCGTTCAAACGAAATACTGTTGAGGGTTGGTGGGAGATTGAAGTTGGATTACCAAAGGCGTGGGTCTTTGATGAAAACAATAAAATCAAATGTGAGATTTTAGCTGAAGCTGAAATGGGTAAGCTAATAAAAATCTCACCTAAGAACAATAAGGTTGTGATTGATGATTTGATTTTATTTGTTGAAATCATCATTGAAACCAATAAAAGAATAGCCGAAAAAGAAAAACAGTTTACCGATAAAATGGAAGAAATGAAAGGTGTGCTGGAACAAGAGGCTAAAAAATTCTACAAAGAGCTTGATGACTTGAAAGAAAGTTCATTCAAGAAGGTTGGTGAGAATTTCGTTAGGAGTCTTCAAGCATCAGAGAAGAAACCAAGGAAACCCAGAACAACTAAACCAAAAATCGAAGCTACGGATACCATTCCAGTGAGTCCCACTACCCCAAATACAGGAGTAGTTACTACCACAGAAAAAAGCGATTTACTTGAGTTAGACGAATCTAAAGATTAGATTTCATGGCAGAAGAAAAGGATATATTATCACTGGATGATGATGATATCGATTTAGTGTCACTCACCATACATCTTGAAGAAGACACCAAGAGGAAAAAAAACCATACTGCTGCCATTATTGATGAATGGGGTGAGTTGCTTCTGGAAGAAATCGAGAGAAAAAGAAAAACTGAAGAACTTAAAAGTAAAAAGTTAATCCCATATATTCTTAGACGTAGTGACGGTAAATATACTAAGGAAGAGCTAACTACCTATAGTTTTAAAGACTTACAAGACATTTATAATCAACTCAAAAAAGAAAATCAGTCATCAATTGTTAAATTTTTTCATTTTCTCTTTAATATCGAATAAATTTAACTATATTTGTAATTATTAATTTTAATTCACAAAACATGGCAGCACTATTTGATGAAGTTTTTACCCCCACAAACATTTATGAAATGTTATTCTTTAATGTTAAATCAGTTCTGGAATACCCGACACTTGAAGAACTCGAAGCACAGAATAAACCACTGTTTGAGCGTTGGCAGTATCTGGCAAAGACTAAGTATAACGATATTCCTGCTGGACAATTTGTGGACATGGCTGTGTATAGCCAGAAAAAATATGAAGAAAACGCACCATACTATCCTGAATATAGTAGAATTATTGCGATTACATATGCAACCCTGTATTTGGAGAACGGAAACATAAAAAGGGAATTCAAGAAAATCTGCAATGAAGACGAGCGTTTGGTTATTGAAACATTTATGGCAGAACTTCATGTGTTATCAAGTGCTGCAACTAAATCAAGTCCACCATTCTTTCCACCACTATGTGGTCATAATATAATCAGTCACGATATTCCATTATTAATTAAGCGTTTTATCTTGCTTAGTTCTAAATTCGAAACCAGTCAACAGCTTCCATTGATACTTAAAAGGTGTCTGAATATAAAGCCTTGGGAATCTGGTATAGTCGATACAGTTAACGTATGGAAATTCAATGGCTACGATAATATGTCACTTATGCTTATCAGCGACTTTCTTAAATTAAAAAAGAGTGTTGATTTATTACCGCTTGATGAAATATCGAGATATTATTGGGAGAACATCAACAAGAATTCAAAAGAAACTCTGGACTTCATTGCACTGCAATCAGCGACACAAACCAATCTTGTCATTCAGCTAATGAACGAGTTGAGAAAGTTCTAAAACTTACTTAAAATTTGTTGTGAATATTTAAAGCAAACCCATGTGGTTTGCTTTCTTTTTTCTATTTATGTCTAAGATATACATAGGATTATTATGGCAACAAAAAAAGCATTATTGATTTCGGGTGGCGGTGCGTGGGGAGCATTTGGTGGTGGTACATTAGCAAGGATTAATGGTAGTTACGATACGGTGATTGGTGTGTCCACAGGGAGTTTATTAGCACCATTAGCTGCGTTAAAAGAATGGGAGTTGTTGAAGGCTGCATATACAACAGTTAATGGTAGAGATATTTTTGATTGTTCTTGGTACAAAGGCATGCCGATTTCAAAAACAGGTAAGATAAGAAAGCTGCCAATCATAATGACATTTCTTCGAGGGCAAAAGACAATCTGTACATCCAATGCATTGAGAAAAACAATTGATAAATTTTTCACACAGGAACAATTTAATGAACTTCAAAAACAAAACATAGAGGTGTTGGTGGGTGCACAAAACTTTGCACAAGTACCTTCCAGAACACATTACTTTAATTCTTCAACAGAGGAATATGAAGAATTTAAAGACTGGATGTGGTGTAGTGCCAATTTCCCTTTCTTTACCACTCTGGTTAAAAAAAGCTGGCGAGATACCACTGGAAAGTTTCACGTGGGTAACTGGAGTGATGGTGGGTTAACAGATTTGGTTGGACTTGAACAACTGGTGATGCGTGGATATAAGGAAATTGACATCGTATTACATCGAGCACCTATTGAAGAAAAGCTGGAAGGTAACCTTATTCACAATCTTGTGGATACCGTAACTACGAGTCTTAATGCAATGAGATATGATATAGAATTCGAGTATTTCTTTGAGAAAATCAAAAGATTAAATAAACGGGGCGCAAAGGTCACGGTATACTGGCTACCAAGAAAACTAAATAAAAATTCAATGTTGTTTAATCAGAAAGAAATGCTTGCTTGGTGGGATGAGGGTTATGCTACGGCTTTTGATGAAAATAGAATTCATGTCTTCGAAGCCATAGGAAAAAGGTTCTAAAGCCAATAAGGGTAGTTATCGGTGATTTTATGCCTTAACGTCTCTCTGAAGGGTTCTGGTAGGTATTCATATAGATAGTTGCTAAAACCGTCCCAAAATTGGAAATAGGACAATAATTTGACACGTGTTGGGTTATCCAGTTCTGTCCAGAGCTTTTCCGCTTTATATTCGACTTCCATATCCATGACAATAAATACTTAAACCCAGATTAATTTATCATTAAAAGTGCCTTCAATGAATTCTGCATCATCATACGCATCAAAATCCTCTTCTGACATTGGTGCGTATTGTATGTTACGTGCACCATTCAGCATGTAGTTAAACATCTCATACATCGTATTGAAGAACAGATATCTGTTATCGTGATACAGGAATATGAAACTATCTTTCCAGTTTGGGTCTTCGTCAGAATAATTCAGCAGGACACCTAATGTCCTGCTGTTATCTGAGAATTCCTCGTTATGTATTGTCTTTAAGCGAGTTTTCATATTTCTTTGAATAATTAGCTAAAAATTCGGGATTGGAATGTGCCCTATTAATGAAAGCCACAAAGTCCTGAGTTTCCTTGAATGGTGGAACTCCTTTGTATTTGAGTACATTACCTCTACCTGCATTATATGAAGCAAGAGCTAACTTCCATGAATAACCCTCACTATTGCCTCTGCTTGCCCAGAAACCATGCAAGTCGTTCAAGAGATTCAGACCCATGTATATATCTTCTTTGTTTTTATTAAAATACAAAGTATCAACACAAAGTAAATCGTAATACATTCTGCGTGTCTCTGGCATTAGCTGCATAAGACCACTTGCTCCAACAGGAGATAATGCATCTTCCCTAAAACGAGATTCAGTATACATTAATCTGAACGCCAATCTGGTTGGTATACCAAGGACTGTTGCAAGACTATATGTATATTCAATATATTCTCCATCAAAGTACTCAGGAATTATAATTTCAGCATCAAATTCAATAAATTGAACTAAGTCCTTCATATATAATTCCTTCTGTAATTCGAGAATTTTTTCCGTCATTACTCTATTGCGTTCCAGCATCTCGCTTTGATTGATATCATTGGAAGCGGTTTCTGCGTTGGAATCGATTAGGTTGCTTAAACCAAAAACTGCAAAAAGTAAGAACAGCGTTAATATAAATTTTTTCATAACTTGGGTTTTTTAATAATGTTATTTATTGAAAATCAATTAGTTATCGAACGATAAATTTTGGTGGATTCCGTTATACACGGGGGTTTTAATACCAAAATGCCCAGAAAATGTTTGTTTTCTGGGTATAATGAGAGATGTGCTACGCAAGTCTAAGTATTTCAATAGACTCGGTGGTTTTTTATGGGTTTTTAAATTCAGTATATTTGATTTTAAATTCATTTTTATGTCTCTATAAATACTTTTTTATTTAAAATTATCACCATGTTGATTAATTTTATTCAACATCTCAACCTTATCTATCAGTCTCTCAATGGTTTTGTCTGGTGAATATTTAAACAAATATGAGCCACCGATACGACTGAAACCACATCGAGTTGCGACTGAAAACAGCTTGTACTCATTGAATTCTCTATCATCTTTATTAGTTAGTTCTTTTAATGAATAATATTCAGATGCTGGAATTTTATCAACATTTTCGACATCACATGAAACATCATTGATTATCACCGACTTACGCTCAAAATAATAATCAGCATCGATTGGATTATTCTGAAATGGTTTTACGAGAGCGATTATTATATTGTTTTCGTCATAGAAGTCCCTATAAATCATTTCAACAAATTCTTCAGATATGCCATGCTTCCGTACATCGGCACGTAACATAAGCGAATGAAGCAACACAACTTTCCTATAATCATTAACATCAATCAAGCTATTGGCAATTGCTGCTCGGAGTTCATCATAAGTGTCTTCAATTCGATGTGCAAAAAGCAATTTATTGAAGTCGATTCCAAGCATCTTACCTAATTCAATGTTCCAGACAGAGAAACCATATTCACCAATAATCAGTGGTGATTTCTTTTCTCCAATCCTTAACATAGAAACAGTTCCATCGTATTCAGTAATTATGTTTTCATCATCGGTGATTAAGTCATAATTCTTACGATAGGCACGTGTCTTGAATGTGAGGTTAGACCATATATTGATATCAGTTCTATTCATAATCTCGGCAAAGTTAGTAATTTATTTGTAATAAACAAGCGTTTCGTTTAAAGTAGTTCGTGAGACTTCTTCATTTTTCCCAGCAAATCTACAAAATACTGGCGAATCCCGTCACTTTCAAGATATTCCTTGGGTTCGAAATTCAGGTCAATCCATTCACTCCAGTAAAGCTGTACACCAAATCTATTCATATCATTAATGAAATCATCAATGGTTTCGGGTATTGACATCATGTATGTAATACTATCTTTAATGTCTTTTCGCACAGTATAATAAGTGGGATAGAATTCCAGAATGATTTTATCGTCATTGGTAAACTTATGCCAATTAACCATGTCTTTCCCACGCCAACCATCAAAGAGTCTATCACACGATTTCTCATTAAAGACTGGAAATAACATATCGATTGTGAAAGGTACACTGAGAAAATTTTTGAATCTCTCGCAACCAACTGTTTCTATATATGGTATAACTTTTCTCACAATTAATACATTATTATTGATTGCGCCACAGCATATGTGCCATCACCAGTAGGTGTTAAAAGCACTATTCTACGATAGAAATCAGAACGTGGTTTTCCTGAACGTTCAAAGTCATAATCACCAATTGTCTGACAGGCAATAGTTATTTGAATGTCTCCATCACTTCTTTTACCCACAAATTGACCATGTTCAGGTTTATGTTCCATTGGAAAATATAAGTTGTGTGAGAACACACCATTTACTGTCTTCATATAATCAACCTGTATTGGTTCTGTCGTAGCTTTTGACCACCTACCATTGGTGTCCTGACAGAATAGCCACACACCTCTTTTTATGATTTCATTATTCTTCCACATAGTTTTACCTACACACGCACTACAAGTATCATACGATAACATGTAGAACTTACCATCAGCTTCGAATGAATAGGTATTTGTTAACTCATTCGGAAACATATCCAGATGGTCAGATTCCTTTTTAATTCTGTTAAATGCACCCTGAGTCTGTCCGAAGACGTTACAAGCAAGCATTAAAACAATCGATAATGTAAATAACTTTTTCATTTTTATCTATTTTGTTACAGCCATTATACGAATATTTCGACAAATATGTTACAAAAAAAGCACGTATTTAATAACACGTACCTATATGTTTGATTTGAAACCACTTAGTCGCTAACCCTTTTGAATATTCCGACTGATATTACCATAATTTCGTCTGGCTCAACACCGTTCTTTATTTCACGTTCGGCTAACGAACTAACCACATAATCAGTGAATAGTTCACCGAGATTTGTGTGATTACGGTCTTTTACTTCAAAAAGTAGTTCCTCTGTGTCAGCGTCAATGAACTTGACGGCAATTCTTGATGTTTCTTTTTTATATCTTACCATTGCTATAATTATTTAGTGTCAATTCTTAATCCCATTTCCTTCATCTTGAGCAGTGCTTCTGCATTACCCATAGCATCATCCACTGGATGATGGGTGTGCTTTGTTACTCTGAGCTTCTTCCAGCTTGCCCACGTGTCTTTCATCATACCACAATACAGGTCACCGATACGTCTTGAAGACCAACCGAAGGGATTGCCGTGATGATAGACATGGAAGTAATAATTAATCCAAGAGGCATCGTAGCCATTGTTATCTGAAATCAGTATTGGTCTGCCCACACTATTTTCTTTAAGCCACTTGGCAAAGTCGTCCATTGTGATGAACGGGTCTGGGAACTTCTCGTGTTCTTCTCTACTGAAGCCACTTACAGCTAAAGCAGATTCCACATATTCATCTGATATTGGTTTGGTCTGACCGTAAAAGGTCTTGTCGAGTTCGGGTGTGAGTTTCACCACACCGAAACAGACCATACTATGTTTTCCGATAATCTGACCATCGGATTCTACGTCTACTACAAATAAACTCATATTCTACTTAATATTTTATCTTTAATTCCACTTTGTTTAATGCCTTCACTTACTCTTGGTGTTCTGACGAAATGTTCATCAGATATCCACGGACTTAAATCCAAATCGTCAATAGCAATATAGTTTTCAATCTGATGCTCGTGAACATACTTGAGTATTTCATCTGCACGACAATCTTCCAATTGTGCGAGTGATGTGAATTTAATTCCCCAGAGGTCAGGTGTGATGTCTGTAACAACAGCATTTACCGTATTCCATTTGAAAATTTCATTCATGACTTCAATACTATATTTTTTACCCCAATCACTGGATAATATAATAATTGGACTACTGATATTATCAAGAATTTGATTGAAAACCTTTACACATTTCTCGTCAAAGCGGTAGCAATCATACATCTCATGCCATTTCTTTCGATTGGTATTATATTGATGACTTGTAGCCAGTACACCATCAATATCAAGGAATATGTGAAATTTAGAATTCATTACTCGACTCCCAGAATATCTTTAATTGCTGCTTTGAAAGTGTCCTTTGGTAATGCACCCATAGCCATCTGTGGTTGACCACTTAGTGGTATGAATAGAATTGAGGGAATACTTCTGATTTGAAATATTGCAGCCAGTTCAGTTTGTGCTTCAGTATCGACCTTATAGAAGTCAATACCAGTGTATTCAGTACTGAGTTCTTCGAGAATCGGAGCAACCACTTTACAAGGCTGACACCAATCGGCATAGAAATCAATAATTGCTGGTTTATCGCCCTTAAATGACCATTCTGTGTTTTGTGTATAGTCAAACACTTTTTCTTTAAATGTTTCTATTGTTAAATTTTCCATAGTTTTTATTTTAAAAATTTTGTTTCTCGAAGTCAATTATCATGCCATCAGGTAAAACCCTTAATTTAATGTCAAGATAGGCAACTGAGACTTCGGGTCGTAGATAAACATTAATTGCACCAGTCTTATTGTCATCATTAATATCTATTTTAATGTCACAATTTCTGGTTTCCAGTTCATCTGAAATAATTTTAGCTTGTTCGAAGTCTTCTCGCATAATGGCAAAGGCATAAACCATTGCCAGTTCTTCGATATCTAATAGAGTCAGGTCAATATTCGTATTAACAGACAGCGCACCAATATTCTGAGCGTCAATTTCAAAGCCAAGTGTTTCTTTAACTTTCTTCGCTATGTAGTTCTTAAATTCTTTTTCCCAATTTACCATTATCCTCTTATTTGTTTAGGTTTATTTATAGCTTTCCAAGTCTCGACACAATAACCGATTTGGTGTTTACAATCATCAATTGGGTCATGTTCAACACCAATCATAGGATAAGTTGCTTTAATCTCAGGCTTGAATGCAACAAGTGTTCTTACATCCATTTCTGACCTGAAATACCACGAGGTCTGGAGTTGACACGCAACATAA
>Ga0307378_10010615_pt1 | contig 11945 bp, 9 predicted proteins | sample UN1MG_FD_202238 | JGI IMG/M metagenome (GOLD analysis project Ga0307378, IMG submission 202238) | Soil microbial communities from Risofladan, Vaasa, Finland - UN-1 | ecosystem: Environmental > Terrestrial > Soil > Coastal area > Acid sulfate soil | place: Finland: Risofladan, Vaasa | collected...
GCCTGGAAGAGGGGCTCGAGGACTCGCTCTCGTTCTATGACTTCCCTGAGGTCGACAAGAAGCGGATCTCCTCGACCAACGGACAGGAGCGGCTGAACATGGAGATCCGCCGGCGGAGCCGGGTGGTCGGGGTCTTCCCCTCGGTCGAAAGCTATGTGAGGCTGACGATCTGCTATCTCATCGAATACTCGGAGGACTGGGGGAGTGAACGCAGCTATATCCGGGAGGACAAAGCCCTCGGGTCTTTGGACAGGCTCCATGAGCTGGTGGCTCAAGCGGCTAACTGAAGAGAGTTACGATGGCAGCGAAATTGCGAACAAATCTTGACATGACCGGGTCAGGCCTCATCGCAAGTCTTTGAAATCTCAGGGTCAATGGGAAAAGGGGAGTTGGCTGGGAAGCAAGGATTCGACTTCCTTGACAATCCTATTCTCGGGTGTGAATATATCCACATGATGAGGGAGTCTCGAACGCATCCTCCCCAAACACAAAATAGGACATTGGCTGAGGAGGCGAGAAGCGTGAACGTCCGGCAGGGAATCGCCGTTAAAGCTATCCTCATCTTTTTCGTCATGGGGGTCGTGACTCCGTCCGTGCTTGCTCAAACAGCAGATGGGCCGGGGTTGGCCATTCAGGTCGATGGTCTGCTTCTCTTCCGAGGGAAGTCCGAATCCTTTAGCTCCGTGGCCTTTTCGCCGTTTCTGGCGTTTGAGCTGGGCATCCTTTCGAGGCTGAGCCTCAGAATAGGACTCAGTCCTCCGTTGGGCGATCAGCCCGGTCAGCAAGCGTTTGCCACAAACCTCGCCTTGAATGTTTGGCTTGGGAGATGGCCGGACTTTTTTGAGAGCGGTATCGGGTCGTATTACCAGAACACGTGGTGCAATGGCATGCCCGATTACAGAGCCTATACTCTCTATCTGGGATGGCGCCACGTCTCAGAAAGGGTCGTCTTCAGGTTCGGGGGGATCGTCGGCATGACATCCGAGGGGAAACTCGTCATCGGCCTCGGCCTCGGTTTCGGTCGATCCATCGGGCCGGGGATTTCCTGATCTGTCTGGACGCTCACTCCCTCGCTACGGTTCCTGTTGAGCCTTGACTCGTCTTATTGATGCTACCCGTCCTCTAGAAAAGCTGTAGACCACAACGCTGGCGAATGCATTTCCCCGCCATGTGTCTGTGGCGTGTCCAACTGGACTGAAAGCGCCGTTAAATTACGGTTTCGGACGGAAGACGATGAGAGAGTCGGGTCTTATCGCAAGTCTCTGAATTCTCGGGACAAAGGGGAGAAGGGGAGGTGGCTGGGAAGCAAGGATTCGAACCTTGATTGCATGATCCAGAGTCATGAGTCCTGCCGTTGGACGACTTCCCAGCAGGGAACACTATCTTAGAGAAATCCGGCGCCGATTTCAAGTCCGAAGATACCCGCGGGCGCGTCGAGGCCCCGATTGAGCCATGGGAAGCTTCGTGGTACCATTGACCCCGCCGATGAAGAAAAACTTCCTGAAGATCGTTGCCGGCCTCGTCCTGATGGTCGTTTTTCTTTACTTTTTCGGCCGCAGCGTCGAGTGGAAGAAGGTCCCCGCCCTGATCACCGACGTCAACGTCCCCCTTTTCCTGCTGCTCTTTCCGTTGGCGGCCCTCCACTTCGTCACCCGCTCCGTCCGCTGGCACGTCCTCATTGCCCGGGAGAAGATCGACGTCCGCTTCCGCAACCTCGTCGCCGCCAACATCGTCGGCTTCACGGTCAGCGCCGTCTTTCCGGGCCGCCTCGGCGAGCTGGCCAAACCCTTGTACCTGGCCCGCAAGGAGGGTCTGCGACCGGGCTTCGCCGTGGGCACGGTCGTCGTCGAGCGGATCTTCGACCTGATGACGAACTGCCTGTTGCTGGGCGTTTTCCTCCTCTCCGGGCACCTTTTTACCGGGGCTTGGCCTCTCGACCTCGAGGCCGGAAGGCGGCTGGTGTTCTGGGGGATAGTCGGCCTCGCCGTCGCCGCGGCTCTCCTGACCCTGACCCTCATCCTCTATTTTTTCCGGGAGCGGGCCCTCCGCGTTGTCGCCTTTCTCCTGAAACCCCTTCCCGAAAAGGCCCGCGGGGCCGTCCTCGGGCTCCTTCGCGAGTTCATCTCCGGGCTTGATTTCTTCCGGTCCCCCGGCCAGCTGGGCCTTTACGCCGGGCTTTCGGTCGTCGTCTGGCTGGGCATCTCATGCTTTTACTGGATCCTCTTTTTTGCCTATCACGTCCGTGTGCCGTACATCCTCGTCTTCCCCTATGTCTTCCTGACCGCCCTCGGCGCCTCCATCCCCACGCCGGGCATGGTCGGCGGTTTCCACTACTTCAGCAAGCTGGGCATGGTCCTCCTCTTCGGCCTCGACCCCGGCCGGGCCGTGGGCATAACCCTGGTCGGCCACGCCGTCCAGATCGCCGTGACATGCGCCCTGGGATATGCTATATTAGCCCACGAGGGTTTGACCCTTTTCCAGCTCAAAAAGATGGGCGAGAGCGAGAAACGATGAGGTGTCCATTCTGCGGCTTTCTCGAAAGCAAGGTCATCGATTCCCGGGAGAGCAAGAAGGGGATTTCCATCCGCCGGCGGCGCGAATGCCTGTCCTGTAAGCGGCGGTTCACGACCTACGAGAAGATCGAGGAGATCCCCTACATGGTCGTCAAGAAGGACGGCACGCGCCAGCCCTTCGACAGCCAGAAGCTCCTCCGGGGAATGATGAAGTCCTGCGAGAAGCGGCCCATCCAGATCAGCCAGCTCGAGGAGATCGTCGAGGAGATCGAGTCCCTCCTCCAGGAGCGGCCGGACAAGGAGATCGGCGTCGCCGAGATCGGGCAGCTCGTCATGGACAGGCTCAAGAAGCTGGACAAGGTCGCCTACGTGAGGTTCGCCTCCGTCTACCGGGAGTTCGCGGATGTCGCCGAATTCCGGCAGGAGCTCGAAGACCTCATGAAGGAAAAATAGCCCCCGCCTTCCGCCATGGTCCGCCGCATCAAGCCTGTTTCGCGAACCCGCAGGGCCGAAGCCCGGGTCAGGACCTCGGAGCGGACCGCCCGGCCGCCTAAGCCAAGACTGCCGCTGCCCGGGGAGGTCACCATCCCCGCGGTCGACATCTATGAGACCGAGGGCGAATTCATCGTGGAGATAGAGCTTCCCGGCGTATCCGACAAAGACGTCAAGGTGCTGCTCTTCTCGAGCCGTCTCGAAGTGAGCGGCTTCAAGCGGGAGCTCGGGACCCATCACGGGTCCCGGTACATGAGGCTCGAGCGGGAGTTCGGGGCCTTCCGGCGGGACATCGTCGTGCCCGGGACGATCGACCCCGACCGGGCCTACGCGGCCCTCGAGAACGGGATCCTGACGGTCGTCCTGAAGAAGCCGCCCCGCAAGGCGGGGAGAGACGTGGAGATCAAGAATCGCCGGACCGGCGGATGAAGTTGGAGCGTTGACATGGCCAGCATCGACGATAAGAACGGCGACCAGCTCGAAGGCATCATCGAGGAGCAGAACCAAAAGCTCCAGGTCCCCGAGAAGCTGCCCGTATTGCTTCTGAGGGACATCGTCATCTTCCCCTACATGATCGCCCCGCTCTTCGTCGGCCGGGAAAAATCGAAGAACGCGATCGATATCTCGCTTTCGACCAACCGGATGATCCTCCTCCTGACGCAAAAGGACTTGGAGGTCGAGGACCCCAAGCGCGAGGACGTCTACGACGTCGGCACTGTCGCCCTGATCATGCGCATGCTGAAGCTGCCCGACGGCCGGGTGCGCATCCTGGCCCAGGGCCTCGTCCGAGCGCGGGTCGAGTCGTTCGAGGAGGAGGGGGCCCACATCGCGGTCGGGGTCAAGGTCATCCAGGAGCCGGACAAACCCGAAAAGAGCCTCGAGAACGAGGCCCTCATTCGCAACGTCCGCTCCGGGCTCGAGCGGGCGGCGTCGCTCGGCAAGAACCTCGCGCCCGAGGTCCTCATCATCGCTTCGAACGTGGACGAGGCCGGGCGCCTGGCCGACCTGACGGCGTCGAACCTCGACCTCAAGGTCGAAGAGGCCCAGGCCATTCTCGAGATCGCCGATCCCGCCCAGCGGCTGAAGAAGGTTTTCGAGCTCCTGACCCGGGAGCTCGAGATCCTCGACGTCCAGTCCAAGATCTCGACCGAGGCCAAGGGCGAGATGGACAAGCTCCAGAAGCAATACTTCCTGCGCCAGCAGATGAAGGCCATCCAGAAGGAGCTCGGCGAGGGCACGGAGATCCAGGAAGAGCTCAAGATCTACCAGGACAAGCTGCGCAAGATCCGGGTCTCCGACGAGGTCAAGGAGGAGCTCGAGAAGCAGATCAGCCGCCTGGCCCAGATGCATCCCGAGTCGGCCGAGACGTCCGTCGTCCGCAACTATCTCGACTGGATGTTCATGCTGCCGTGGAACAAGGCCACGGTCGACAGGCTGGACCTGGTCAAGGCCAAGAAGATCCTCGACGACGACCACTACGGACTGCAGAAGGTCAAAGAGCGCATCCTCGAATATCTCGGCGTCCGCAAGCTGTCCAAGACGGCCAAGGGGCCCATCCTCTGCTTCGTCGGCCCGCCCGGCGTGGGAAAAACATCGCTCGGCAAATCGATCGCCCGGGCCCTGGGACGCAAGTTCGTCCGCATCTCCCTCGGCGGCGTCCACGACGAGGCCGAGATCCGCGGCCACCGCCGGACATACGTCGGGGCCATGCCCGGCCGCATCATCCAGGGCATCCGTCGGGCCGGTTCGGAGAATCCCGTCTTCATGATGGACGAGGTCGACAAGATCGGGGCCGACTTCCGCGGCGACCCGTCATCGGCCCTCCTCGAGGTCCTCGACCCCGAGCAGAACAACCAGTTCCGCGACCACTACCTCGGCGTCCCTTACGACCTGTCCAAGGTCATGTTCATCACCACGGCCAACCTCCTCGACCCCATCCAGCCGGCCTTCCGCGACCGCATGGAGGTGCTTGGGCTGCCGGGCTACACGGAAGAAGAGAAGCTCCAGATCGCCGTCCGCCACCTCATCCCGAAACAGGTCGCCGAGAACGCCCTGAGCTCGAAGCTCATCAGCTTCACCTCCGGGGCGATCAAAAAAATAATCTCCCTCTACACGCGCGAAGCCGGTGTCCGCAACCTCGAGCGCGAGATCGCTTCGGTCTGCCGGAAAGTCGCCCGAAAAGTGGCCGAAGGGAAGAAGGGCTTGACCGTCGTCACGGCCCAGTCGATCGAGCGCCACCTCGGCCCTTCGAAGATCTTCAAGGACCAGCTCCTGAAAAAAGACCAGGTCGGGATCGCGACGGGCGTCGCCTGGACGGCCGTCGGCGGCGAGATCCTCTTCGTCGAGGCGACGAAGATGCCGGGCAAGGGCGCGCTGGCTCTCACCGGCTCGCTCGGCGACGTCATGAAGGAGTCGGCCCAGGCGGCACTGAGCTACGCCCGGGCCCACGCATCGGAATTCGGCATCGATAGCAAGATCTTCTCCCGGAACGACTTCCACGTCCATTTTCCCGAGGGCGCCATCCCCAAGGACGGGCCTTCGGCCGGCGTGACCATCGCCACGGCCTTCCTGTCCGTCTGCACCAATATCAAGGTCAAATGGGACGTGGCCATGACCGGCGAGATCACCCTGCGCGGCAATGTCCTGCCCGTCGGCGGGATCAAGGAGAAGGTCCTGGCCGCCCAGAGGGCCGGGGTCAAAAGGATGATCATGCCGGCGGCGAACAAGAAGGACCTCTACGAGATCCCCAAAAAAGTCATCCGCGATATCGAGTTCATCTTCGTCGAGGACGTCAGGGACGTCTTCAAACACGCCATGGTCAGGCCATTCAGCAAAGCAACGAAACCTGGTGGGGAGACGAAAGCCAAGATCGCTTGACCCGGTCCGGCCATGACAAGAGGGACAGACCCCTCGCTTCGAGAACTCAGCGGGCGACAGTTCCTACAGGAAGGACACGATGCGGTTGAAAGAGCTGGGTGAGCGGCGGGTCATATCGCGGATCCGGCGCGCCTTCGGCCAACCACGGACGGATATTCTCATAGGCATCGGCGACGACGCGGCCCTCGTCAAGGCGCCGAGATCCTTTTTGCTGACGACGGACATCCTCGTCGAGGACGAGGATTTTCGGCGGGCCGTCCATCCGCCGCGTCTCCTCGGCCGCAAGGCCCTCAACGTCAACCTCAGCGACATCGCCGCCATGGGCGGACGTCCTCTGCACGCGCTTGTCGGGATGGCGGCACCCGGGGACCTCGAAGAGAGCTGGCTCCGGGAGTTCATGTCCGGGTTCCGGAGCGCGGCCCGCGAAGCCGGAGTGGCGCTCGTCGGAGGGGATCTCTCTCAAGCCGGCAAGATCATGATCTCGGTCACGGTCACGGGGGAGGCCAAGTCCCCTGTGACGAGAAGCGGCGCAAGGGCGGGGGATTGGGTGTTCGTCTCGGGGACACTCGGCGACGCCGCCCAGGGATTTCGGCTCCTCGAGAAAGTCGGACTCCAGGGAAAGGGCTGGGGAGTGCGGCCGCTCATCAAGGCCTTTCTCGACCCGGTCCCGCGCCTGGAGCTTGGCGCGCTTTTAGCCCGGAGAAAACTCGCCTCGGCCATGATCGACATCTCGGACGGCTTGAGCGTGGACCTGGCCCACATCTGCGAAGAGAGTGGGGTCGGGGCGGAAATCGAAGCGTCTCGAATTCCGATTTCCGTGGCCCTGCGGCGGCTCTCGAAGGACCCGCTGGCTATGGCTCTCAGCGGGGGAGAGGACTTCGAGCTCCTGTTCACCGTCCGCCCGGACAAGCTCGTAGCCGTACGGAAGCTCGCGTTGCGGTTCAAGCTGACGATGATCGGCCGCATCATGGCTGGCAAGAAGATTTTTCTGGTTGGCGCCAATAAAAAGAAAGAGCCCCTTCGCCCGAGGGGCTTCGAGCATTTTCGTGGCTGAATTCGGGCGGCGGCGAGAAGCTCAGATCGCCGGATAATCGCCCGAGAATACGACCTCGGCCGGACCTGTTTGAAGGACTTCACCGCCCTCGGGCCACTCCACCTTGAGGCTGCCCATGGCTGTCCGGACCGTGACCGCGCGGTCTGTCAGCCCCTTGAGCATGGATGCGACCGCCGCCGCGGCCGAACCGGTGCCGGAGGCCAGCGTCTCCCCGACGCCGCGCTCCCAGAAGAGGACTTCGATCCCGTCCCGGCCGACGACGCGGATGAATTCGACGTTGGTCTTGTTGGGAAAGAACGGGTGAGTCTCGATCTCGGCGCCCAGGCCGTGCCATTCGCCCCGGGACGGAAAATGGTCGAAAAAAAGCCCGCAGTGGGGATTACCCATGGAAACGCAGGTGACTGGAAAGCTCCTGCGGATGACGGACAGCGGGTAGTCGACGATACGGTCGTGGACCCGGCCGTCGTCGAAGGGGATGTCCTTCGAGGCGAGGCGCGGCGCGCCGAGGCCGATCCTGACTTCGAAGAGGGAGCCCCGGGAAGAGAGCACCTCGCTCGGCCGTTCTCCGGCCGCCGTCTTGAAAAGGACCTTCGGCGCAGGGACGGCCCCGCTCGAGGCCAGAAAGGCGGCGGCGCAACGAAGTCCGTTTCCCGAGATCTCCGCTTCGCTGCCGTCGGCGTTGAATATCCGGAAACCGGCCCTGGCGGGCTCTCCATTTTCAGGCGCGAGAAAGATGAGGCCGTCGGCCCCGACTCCCGTGTGCCGGTCGCAGATCCGACGCGCCAAGTCCGCGGCCGCCGCGGGATCCGTCATCCCGCCCGGGCTCGCGACCAGGAAGTCGTTGCCGAGCCCGTGGAGCTTGGTGAACCGCATCAGCGGACTTTGACCGTGGCGATGAAGTCCTGAGACCGTCCGTCTTGCTCCTGGCGGACGAGGAGGATGACCTCGTCGCCGCTTTCGGTCTTCTTGAGGATATCCTCGAAATCTTTGACCGTAACCACTTTCCTCCGGTTGACCTCGAGGATGATCATACCCGCGGCCAAGCCCTGGCGGTCCGCTTCGCTTCCGTTCCGGACCTCCGTGATCAGCAGACCTTCGGTCGTACGGAGCCCGAAGCGGCGGGCCGAGTTGGGCGACAGGGCCACGACGGAAAGTCCGATGTCCTTGTCGGCGCTGGCGACCTGGCCTTTTTCGGGCTCGGGGTTGAGCTCATCGACGATCGCCGTTACCTTCATCTCCTTGCCGTCGCGGACGACGGTCAGGTTGACTTTGCCGCCGGGCAGCACGTCGGCAATCTTGAAGCGCAGGTCATCGCCGTTCTTGACCGGCTCGCCGTTGACCTGGACGATGACATCGTACCGCTTGAGATCGGCCTTCTCCGCCGGAGAATCGGCCTCGACGGAGTTGATGAGGGCCCCGGCCTTGGACTTGAGCTTCAATTGCTTGACCATGCCCTCCGTCAGGTCGCGGGCGTAGATGCCGATGCCCAGCCGGCCGCGGACGACCCGGCCCTTGTCCTTGAGCTGGACGACGACCTTCTTGGCGATGTTCGAGGGGATGGCGAAGCCGATGCCGATGTTGCCGGCGAAGCCCGAAGTCAGGATGGTGGAGTTGATGCCGATGACCTCGCCCTTCATGTTGATGAGCGGGCCGCCGCTGTTGCCGCGGTTGATGGCCGCGTCGGTCTGGATGAAGTCCTGGTAGCTCTGGGTGTCGATCGAGCGGCCTTTGTAGCTAACGATGCCGGCCGTGACGGTGTGCTCCATCCCGAGGGGATTGCCGATGGCCAGGACCCACTCGCCGACCTTGACCAGACCCGAGTCGCCGAGTTCGGCGAAGGGCATGTCCTTGGCTTGGATCTTCAGCAGGGCCAAGTCGGTGCTTGGATCGGTGCCGACGATCTTGGCGCTGTATTCTTTCCCGCCGAGGGTGGTGACGGTGACGCTCGTCGTCTTGTCCTTCTCGACCATATGGTTATTGGTCAGGATGTAGCCGTCGGCGGTGATGAAGAAACCCGTGCCGCCGACCGGGACGGTTTCGGATTCCGGCTGGTTCTGCCGGGGCTGGCCGAAAAACCGGTTGAAGAAGTCATCGCCGAAAGGTGATTCTCCGCCGAAGCCGGAGGACCTCGACGGTCTCAGCTGTTCGGCCTCGATGCGGACGACGGCCGGGCCGATCTTTTCGGCGATGGTGACGAAATCCAGGTTGGCCTTCTCTTGGGGTGAGGGAGAGGCGAACAGGTTCGCCGACGGAGCCAGAGCGGTCCCTGTGGCGAAAACGTCCGCGGGAGCCATGTTTTTCTCGGGGAGATAGAGGAAAAGGTAGCCAGCGAGCAGCAGGCCCAGGGTAAAGCTTGCGATAGCGATCCAAGCGTATTTTTTCATTGAACTCCTCCGTAAAGCTAGATTCAAAAATACCATATCAGGGCCGAAATTTCAATTCGACCAACCTGTTACAAACGGCAGTTCCAGGAGAAACGTTGCGGTCCTGGACGGCCGGACGCCTGTTGCTTTCGGCCGCGAACGGGAATAAGATGACTTTCCCATGTCGCGCAAGCTCAAAAAGGGCGTCCTCGTCGTCCTCGAAGGGATCGACGGGTCCGGCAAAACGACCCAGGCCCGCTCCCTCCTTCGGCGCCTTCGCTACCGCGGTTATAAGGCCGTTTTTTACCGAGAGCCGACCCGGGGGAAGTGGGGCCGTGAGATCAAACGGCTGGCCGCTCGCGCCGATTCGCTGACCCCGGCCGAGGAGCTCGATCTCTTCGTCAAGGACCGGCGGGAAAACGTGGTTAAAAACCTCATCCCGGCTCTCCGGGCCGGCCAGGTCGTCGTCCTCGATCGGTATTACTTCTCGACCATCGCCTACCAGGGCGCCAAGGGCATCGACACGGGCAGGATCCGCCGGATGAACGAGGCCTTCGCCGTGAGGCCCGACCTGGTCGTCGTTCTCGACGTCGATGCCCGGGCCGGCCTGGCCCGCATCCGCGGCCGGAAGACACGCGACGAGCTCTTCGAGCGCGAGGACTACCTCGTCCGGGTCGCCAGCATCTTCAGCAGCTTCAGGGGCCCGGAGTTCGTCCACCTCGACGGCCGGGGCAACCGCCGGGCCGTCGGCCGGGCCATCTGGGCCCGCGTCGCCCCGCTCCTTTCGTCCCGGCCTTAGCGTCAAGATTCGATCCTCCTTCTCCTTTATTCTCCACGCCGAACGAGGACACTGCCAAAACGGGCTGCGGTCTTCGTTCCGGCGCTCTTTTGTCTTTTAAAGGCGCATTTGCTATGATGGCTTGAGCGCTATGAGTAACCCAGACCCGAGCCAACCGGACCTGAATAACGCCGAAAAAAAGTTCCCGAAATTGAAGATCCCAGCGCTCAAGATAAAGATCCGCAGGTTCAAGAAGCACACGCTCGTCCGCGCCTTCCTCATCATCTTCCTGGCCGGACTGGCGCTCGGCTTGGGCGGTATCTTCGGCTCGTACTACGCCATCAAGGATGAGCTCCCCGATGTCGCCGACATCGAGACCTTCCGGTCCAAGCTCATCACCACGGTCTATGCGGCCGACGGCCAGCCGGTCAAGGAGTTCGCCGAGGAGCGGCGCGTCGAGGTCCCCTTCGAGCAGATTCCCAAGGTGCTTGTCAATGCGATCGTGGCCACGGAAGACCCGAGCTTCTTCCGCCACGGCGGGGTGGACCTTCGCGGTATCTTGAGGGCGGTCAAGGCGAACGTATTCAAGGTCCTCACCGGCCGGCGGCCCGAGGGCGGCAGCACCATCACCCAGCAGCTCGTCCGCGAGTTCTTCCTCTACAATCAAGTCAGCCTGCGGCGCAAGATCAAGGAGCTCTTCCTGGCGCGCGAGATCGAGAAGCTCTATTCCAAGGACAAGATCCTCGAGCTCTACTGCAACCATTTCTACCTCGGCCACGGCACTCACGGCGTCCAATCGGCCGCCAACCTCTTTTTCGGCAAGGAGATCGGTGCCCTGAGCCTCGAGGAAGCGGCCCTCATCGCCGGCATCTTCCGCGGCCCGTCCCTTTACTCCCCCTATACGAACAAGCGGATCACTCTCGAACGCCGCAACCACGTCCTGAACCGGATGGTGGCCGAGGGCTATCTGACCAAGGCCCAAGGGGAGGAGGCCAAGCAAAGGCCGATGAACGTCCTCCCGTTGAGGCGGACGAGCGCCGAGTTCGGCGCCTATTTCTTTGAGGAGGTCCGCCGGTATCTCGAGAAAAATTATGGCCGCGAAGGCCTTTACCGGGCCGGCCTCAAGGTCTATACGACGCTCGACCCGACGCTCCAGCGGTACGCGGAACGGGCCCTGCACGCGGGGCTCCGCGACGTCGAGAACAAGAAACACGGCTGGCGGGCGGACAAACCGAACCTGCTCACGGCCGGTCCGGAAGTCTTGAAAGTCCTCGTCGCCGGCGCCCAGGCCGAACCCGAAGACCAGTGGCTCTTGAGCTGGGAAAGCCAGGCCATCGAGGCCGGGGATGCCTACGACGCCGTCGTCCTCTCCGTTTCGCGGACCGAAGCCACCGTCCGGGTCAAGAATTTCACCGGGAAGATGACCAACAAGGACATCGCCTGGACGAAGGCCAAGTCCCTCGACGCGCTCATCAAGCGCGGCGACGTCATCCAGGTCAAGGTCCGTTCCTTTGACGATGCGGCCAAGGCCGCCCAAGTGTCCCTCGACCAGAAGCCCGTCCGCAACGGCGGCTTCGTCGCCATCGACCCCCAGACCGGACAGATCAAGGCCCTGGTCGGCGGCTATTCCTTCCACGACAGCCAGTTCGACCGGGCCGTCCAGGCGCCTCGGCAGACCGGCTCGGCCATCAAGCCCTTCCTCTACACCGCCGCCTTGGAACACGGCTTCACTCCGGCCAGCGTTATTCTCGACGAACCGAAGACCTTCATCGACCGCTGGAGCGGCGAACCCTGGTCGCCCAAGAACTACGATCGGAGATACAAAGGCGCGATCACCGTCAGGACCGGCCTCGAGCAGTCGCGAAACG
>Ga0307378_10010619_pt1 | contig 11941 bp, 8 predicted proteins | sample UN1MG_FD_202238 | JGI IMG/M metagenome (GOLD analysis project Ga0307378, IMG submission 202238) | Soil microbial communities from Risofladan, Vaasa, Finland - UN-1 | ecosystem: Environmental > Terrestrial > Soil > Coastal area > Acid sulfate soil | place: Finland: Risofladan, Vaasa | collected...
TTCAGGACGGGTGGTAGCGACAGTTATAATCTCTCCTTTAGAATCTTTTATGGGATAATTTATATAATACAGATTTGCATCTTCTTCAATTGATTCAACCTCAATATCAGCCAAAGCAGTCTGACATCTCGGGCACCAATTTATTACATAATTTTCCCGGTATATCAAGCCTTCTTTATATAATTGTACAAATACCTTTCTAACCGCCTTGGAAAGACCTTCATCTAAAGTAAATCTTAATCGTGACCAATCACAGGAAAATCCTAATTTTTTTAATTGGTTTATAATATTATTTCCGTATTTTTCTTTCCATTCCCATACTCTTTCTACAAATTGTTCTCTTCCTAAATCGTACCTGCTTTTCCCTTCTTTGGCAATTTCTTTTTCCACTACATTTTGAGTGGCGATTCCGGCATGATCAGTCCCTGGCAGCCAAAGAGTATTGTAGCCTTCCATTTTTTTCCATCTAATTAAAATATCTTGTAAAGTATTATTTAAAGCATGCCCGATATGCAATGATCCTGTGACATTAGGTGGTGGTATAACGATAGAAAAATTATTTTCCTTATTATAATTATTTTTTGCTTTAAAATAATCTTTTTCTAACCAGAATTTATACCATTTTTCTTCAACTTTTTTAGGATTGTATACTGAAGGTATTTCAGCATCTATTTTTCTCATTTTCTTTTCCTCCTTAAACTTAAAAACAAAAAACCCCTTTCGTTTCTCAAAAGGACGAAAGGAGTTTATCCGCGGTACCACCTTAATTCCTGTCTAAAAAGTTTCTATACTATCCATATAAACAGGCTCTCAATGTTTAAGCTATAACGTAACCATCGGTTAATCCTACTCTTGCTTTTCAGATTAACAGCTTGGGGATGACCTTCGAAGAAAATTATTTCTAATTTTATTCTACTCTTCCCTTCTTAGTTTTTTCTATTTTATTTCTTGTATATTACTATATGTAAGGCTGTTTGTCAAAAAATTATATTAGTCGTTAGTTATTTAATTAGCGTATAGCGTACAGCGTTTAGTGTATAGAATTAGTTAGTTGGTTATCTGGTTAATTGGTTAAGAAAACAAAATTCAGTAGTCGTAAACCATAATACTAAATAATATATAGTGCATAGAATGAATTAAAAGATATAGAATCTTTATTCCCTCTCCCCTCGGAGGGAGAGGGTTAGGGTGAGGGGGAAATAAACGCAATGCTCGATACACGATACTGAATTACTATACGCTGTACGCTACACGCTCTGTGCTAGTATTGTAATCTTAAAAAGGACTTCTGGTAAGGGCGTTTTTTAAAACTTCATCTAAATTATTTACCATAATAAATTTTAATCCTTTTTTAATATTACTGGGTAAATCTTCTAAATTTTTAATATTATCTTGAGGGATTATAATAGTTTTAATACCAAATTGATAGGCAGCAAGTATTTTTTCCTTTAAACCTCCGACTGGCAAAACCTTTCCTTGTAGGGTAATTTCACCGGTCATAGCTACATCTTTTCGAATCGGAATATCGGTAAGTGAAGAAATTAAAGAAGTAGCCATAGTTATACCGGCAGATGGACCATCCTTAGGAATCGCTCCTTCTGGGATATGAACATGAATATCACAATTTTCGTAAAATTTATTATCTATCTTAAATTTTGTTGCTCGAGAACGAGCGTAGGTTAAGGCAGCTTTCCCTGATTCTTGCATAACATCTCCTAGTTGTCCGGTAAGGGTTAATTTGCCTTTTCCGGGCATTACTATAGTTTCTACTGATAATATTTCTCCACCGATTTCAGTCCAGGCTAAACCTGTTGCTAAACCAACGACATCTTCTTTTCCAATTTTATCAATTTTATATTTAGGTATTCCCAAATAATTTTCTAAATTTTTTAGTGTGATTCTGACACTTTTATTCTTATTCTTTTTAAAATAAACTATATTTAAAGCAACCTTTCTACACATAGATGATATTTCTTTTTCTAAGCCCCTTACTCCTGCTTCATGAGTATATTCCTTTATTATTTTTTTCATAGCCTTTTCTGATATTTCCATATCATCTTTTTTAAAGCCATGATTATTTAATTGTTTTGGTAATAAAAATAATTGGGCAATCTGTAATTTTTCATACTCAGTATAACCAGGAATATTAATTATTTCCATTCTATCTCTTAAGGAATAAGGTATTTCATCTTCGTTGTTAGCTGTGGTGATAAACATTACTTCAGAAAGATCAAAGGGAATTTCTAAATAATGGTCTCTAAAAGTATTGTTTTGCTCGGGGTCCAATACTTCTAAAAGAGCAGAAGCGGGGTCACCTCTAAAATCCACACTCATTTTATCAATTTCATCCAACAAGAAAACAGGATTCTTAGATTTTGCGTTAACAATCCCTTGAACAATTCTTCCCGGCATAGAACCTATATAAGTTTTTCTGTGTCCGCGTATCTCCGCTTCATCCCGCACACCTCCCAGGGAAGCTCTTATAAATTTTCTACCCATTGCCCGGGCTATTGATTTCGCCAACGATGTCTTACCTACTCCCGGAGGTCCTATTAAACACAAAATTGTCCCTATATGTTTATTGCTCAATTTTTTCACTGCTAAATACTCTAAGATTCTTTCTTTAATATCTAATAAACCATAATGGTCCTCATCTAAAACATTTTTTACTAATTCTATATCTAATTTCTCTTTAGTTTTTTCGTTCCAGGGAAGGGATATGATCCATTCTAAATAATTTATTATTACCCCGCTCTCGGCAGATAAAAATGGTATTTTTTCTAAACGATTTGTTTCTTTGATACACTTCTCTTCCACTTCTTGAGTTAGTTTTAGAGAAATTATTTTCTCTTTAAATTCATCAGCTTCAGAAATATTTTCTTCATTATCTCCTAATTCTTTTTGTATTTCTTTTAATTGCTCTTTTAGATAATAATCTTTTTGGTAATTTTCTAAATTTACTTCTACTCTTTCTTGTATCTTTTTTTCTAATTCTAAAATATTTATCTCTTTCTTTAAAATAACAATTAATTTCTCCAGTCTTTCCAAAGGGTTAATTATTTCCAACAAATTTTGTTTTTCTTTTACCCTTAAAATTAAATTTGAAGCGATTATATCAGCTAATTTATCTGGTTTTTCAATATTCTTTATGGATAGCATCATTTCAGAAGGTAATTTATTGTTAAATTTTAAATATTGTTCAAATCTATTGATTGCCAGTCTCATCAAGGCTTCTATTTTTAGATTTTTACCGTTTTTAACTTTTATTTTTTCTACTTCTACTTTAAGAAAATTATTAAATCCCTCTGTATTTTTAATTTTTGCTCTACCAAGCCCTTCCACTAATATTTTTATAGTATCATCGGGTAGTTTATAAATTTGTACTATCTTGGCAATTGTTCCGATAGAATATATATCTTCCGCTTTTGGTTTTTCTACCTCTGGGTCTATCTGAGCTGCAATAAATATTAAGCTTTTTAAATTTATTGCTTCTTCTAAAGCATTAATAGATTGCTCTCTCCCAACAAAAAGAGGAATAATCATATTGGGAAAAACAACTAACTCTCTTAGTGGTAATAATGGTAATATATTTTTGTCTAAGCTTTTTATGTTTTTGTTATTCATGTAGAATATTTAATCTCCCTTTTTTTCCGTATTGCGTATCGCGTAAAATATTACGTAGAGCGTACAGCGTTTAGCGTATAGTATTATAGTATCGTGTATCGCGTAAAGATTCCGATATTTTTCTACTTTTTAGTATTGATTTTTGTATTTTGTCTTCTTCTCTCCTCATCACGGCAACGCCGTGATGCTACACGCTCCACGCTGTACGCTCTACGCCATACTAGGCTGTTTCTTTTCTTAAGCCCTCTCCATATCTCACTATTTCAGGCATCTGTCTCTTTTTCACAACTTCTTCGGTAATAGTGCATTTTTCAATATTTTTCTCAGAGGGGATCTGGTACATTATATCTAATATTGAATCTTCCATAATTGAACGCAAGCCCCTTGCCCCTATTTTTCTTTTTATACTTTCTTCCACGATAGCCTCTAAAGCTTCGGGGGTAAGTTTAAGTTCCACACCTTCTAATTCAAATATCTTTTTATATTGTTTCACTATGGCATTTTTCGGCTGGGTTAATATTTTTATTAATGCATCTTTATTTAAAGCTTCTAACGTAGACACTATATGCAATCTCCCAACTAATTCGGGAATTAAGCCATACTTTATCAGATCTTCCGGTAAAACATTTTCCATTAATTTATAATTTCTTTCTTTATTGTCTTTACTTTTTATGTCTGCTTTAAATCCAATATTATTTTTACCCATTCGGTAATTTATTATACTTTCTAACCCCTCAAAAGTTCCACCACAGATAAACAATATTTCTTTGGTATCTATCTGAATATTCTTTTCTTGCGGGTGCTTTCTCCCTCCGTAAGGTGGCACGCTTGCAACCGTACCTTCTATAATTTTTAAAAGAGCTTGCTGTACTCCTTCCCCTGACACATCTCTGGTTATAGATGGATTCTCAGATTTACGGGCTATTTTATCAATTTCATCTATATAGATTATCCCCTTTTGGGCTAAATTTATATCGTTGTCTGCTACCCTCAGTAAATTTAACAAAATATTTTCTACATCATCACCTACATATCCAGCTTCAGTTAAAGTTGTAGCATCAGCAATAACAAATGGTACATTTAGTTTTTTAGCTAAAGTCTTGGCTAACAGGGTCTTTCCACATCCAGTAGGACCTATTAGCAGAATATTGCTCTTTTCTAATTCTATCTCTTCCTTTGTCTTATCTATTTTTTTATCTTTTTTATCTAATCTATCATTATCGTTACTTTTGATTCTTTTGTAGTGGTTGTATACAGCAACTGAAAGTATTTTTTTTGTCTTATCTTGCTCTATTATATATTCATCTAAAAAACTTTTAATTTCTTTAGGAGAAGGGACATTTTTTAAATCAAATGGCCTGTCTTCTTTCTTTCTTCTATCTAATATAATATCATTACATACTTTAATACATTCATCACATATACAAACACCAGGACCTGCAACTATTTTATATACTTCATCTTGGGTTTTACCACAAAACGAACAGTTCATTATTTTTAAACTCCCTTCTCGTATTTCGAATATCGTATATAGTATATAGTAAAGAAAAGAAAATACAGAAGCTAGAATATATCGTATGTCGTATACATTTGGTTATATAGTTAGTTGGTTACCTGGTTAGTTAGTTAATAAATCAGTACAAACCAGATAACTAATTAACTATATAAACGTTTAACTATCTAACAAATATAGATTGGTAATAGGTATGGTTCTGATTTATTAAACCCGGCATCCTCGTAGGACAGGCGTCTCGCCTGTCAAGGATAGATTCCCACTTTCGCGGGAATGACAGATAATGATAACGGGTCGAATAAATTCGATACCAAAAAATCGTAGAATATATAACAAACATTTTGTTTATGATAGTATACGCTATCTCCTATTTTGGCTTCTGGCTTCTATCCTCTATTTCCTTAACCAGTTAACTAACTAACCAACTAACTATTTTACACGCTCTATGCTAGTTTACACGGGATATGATTCACGACATACGAAATACGATATACTATTTAATTGTTTCCTCTCTACTTTTTAATTGTTTCCTCTCTACTTTTAATTACCTCATCGACCAATCCATATTCTTTAGATTCTTGAGCAGTCATATAGAAATCTCTATCAGTATCCTTCTCAATTTTTTCAAATTTTTGTCCGGTATGATGAGTTAATATTTTATTTATAGTATCTTTAATTCTTTTGAGCTCTCGAGTCTGTATCTCGATATCTGTAACCTGACCCTGCGCTCCACCTAATGGCTGATGCACCATAATCCTTGAATTGGGCAAAGCAAATCTCTTATCTTTTGCACCCGAAGCCAAGATTAGGGCTGCACCGCTTGCAGCCATACCTATACATATGGTTGAAACATCAGATCTTATATATTGTATGGTATCATATATAGCAATGGTAGAACTTACAGAACCACCAGGGCTATTAATATAAATATAAATATCCTTATCAGGATCAGTTGCTTCCAAAAATAATAATTGGGCAATTATAGTATTAGCTGTCGCATCATCTATTTCTGTTCCTAAAAATATTATTCTATCTTTTAGCAATCGAGAATAAATATCGTAAGATCTCTCTCCGCGAGGAGTTTGTTCCACTACAATAGGGATTAAAGTCATTTTGATTTACCCTCCTTTTTAGATTTTATTATTTTTATCTTTTTACTTAAGAAATCAATTATTCTTTCTCTTTTTATACTTTCTTTTAGACCATCTAAATTATTATTTTTTTTAAAAGTTGCTTCCACTTTCAAAGGATCTTGTTTCAGTTCTTTAGCAATTGTTTTAATTTTGTCTTTAACCTCTTTTTCAGTAACCTGAATATTTTCTACCTGACTAATTTTATCTAAAACTAATTCTTGTTTTATTCTTTTTTCAGCGACAATATCGTATTCTTTTTTAACTTTTTCTTCATCAGCCTTAATACCTTTATAATAATCCTGTAAAGATAAATCTTTAGATTTTAAATCATCTTCTAAAGATTTCATCATATATTCTACTTCTCTTTCAATTAATACTTTCGGTACTTTTACTTCACAAACCTCGTTTACTTTTTCTAATATTTTTCGTTCATAATTATTTTTGTTGACCATTTCTACTTGTTTCTCTAATCTATTCTTAACATCTTTCTTGAAATCATCTAAAGTTTTATGATTACCTATTGTTTTAGCAAAATCTTCATTTAATTCAGGTAATTCTTTTTCTTTTACTTCAATAACTTTAACTTTATATATAATTTCTTTGCCTGCTATTTTTTTATCCTTAATATCCTTGGGAACTATAATTTTTATTTCTCTTTCGTCTCCAGCCGAGCATCCCATAAGCTTATCATTAAATTCAGGTGCCGTACTTTTTCCTAATTGAACTAGCTGTTTTTCAACCTTACTTCCTTCAATTGCTTTTCCTTCAACATATCCTTCGGAATCAATAACCAGGAAATCGTTTTTCTTTGATTTGCGATTTTTCACTACATTTAATTTTGCTTGTTCTTCTTGAATTCTCCTTATTTCATTATTTACATCACCGGCTGTAACTTTAACATCCTCTTTTTGAATACTAATTTTATCAAAAGAGCCCAATTTTACTTCCGGCCTTACCTGAACGGTCGCCTCAAAAATTAATGGCTTATCTTCTTCAATTTGTATTACCTTGATTTCGGGTTGATCTATTGGCTGGATGTTAATCTTTTCTATAGCTTCAAGATAACTTTTTGGAATTATTTTTTCGGCAGTTTTATCATAAAAATATTCCTTCCCTAAATGCAGGTTTAAAATATTTTTAGGAATTCTACCCTTTCGGAATCCTGGTATTTTTATTTGATAAGATACGTCATTGTATGTTTTATCTAAATTGCTATTTACTTCTAACTTGTCCGCTTCAATCTTAAGTTTCACTTTATTTTCTTTTTGCTTCTCGATTTCTACTTTTACCATTGCCTAAAACCTCCGCCAATTTAACTGTAAAGTAATTTCCTTTTTTCTGTAATACCTAATTCGTATCTCGTGCAAACTAGTCTCATTCTATAATTGCAACAAAGCCGCAAATAATTTTGCGGCTGTTTTTACCAACTTTAACTAAATTTCATAAATTTCATAAATTAATATATTAATATTATCTTACCGTATTTTTGGTGCGAAGGGCGGGACTCGAACCCGCATGGAGTTACCCACTGGATCCTAAATCCAGCGTGTCTACCAATTCCACCACCCTCGCATTTTTATTTTTTTGGTGGGCCGTACAGGACTTGAACCTGTGACACCCTGATTAAAAGTCAGGTGCTCTACCACCTGAGCTAACGGCCCACAAATTAAAAATAATAAATGCTTATATATGATACTATATTTTTTATTAAAATTCTACTATTATGCTTGGCGCGCTCGGAGGGACTCGAACCCCCAACCATCGGATCCGAAGTCCGCAGCTCTATCCAATTGGGCTACGAGCGCAAATTGGTAGATTGGGGTGAGCGAGGGGATTTGAACCCCCGACCTCTGGAGCCACAATCCAGGGCTCTAACCAGTCTGAGCTACGCCCACCATATTTTACTTTTAAAATGGCGCGCCTGGAGGGAATCGAACCCCCAACCTACGGATTAGAAGTCCGTTGCTCTATCCTATTGAGCCACAGGCGCGAGATATTACATTGGAGCGGGAAACGGGTCTCGAACCCGCGACAACTAGCTTGGAAGGCTAGTGCTCTACCAACTGAGCTATTCCCGCAAAGTCGGGGCGAGAGGATTTGAACCTCCGACCCCCTGCTCCCAAAGCAGGTGCGCTGCCAAACTGCGCTACACCCCGAAACAAAAGCTATTATATAAGAAATATTTATATAAGTCAATGAAAAATACAGTAATAAGTAACATGTAATGAGTAATAAGATTAAATTTCTTAAATTACAAGAACATGCACTTATTACACGTTACTTATAACTGAAAACTGATTTCCTTCACGCAATGCTCGATACGATTTATTCTGGCTTCTGGTTTCTTTTTTTTCTGTTTTCTTAACCAGCTAACCATGTAACCAACTCACCAGATAACTAATTTTACACGCTCTATACCATTATGCTATACTTGTCTTTGCTCATTACATATCACTCATCACTCATCACTGTATTCTTTCACTAACGACTAATTCATTTATTATATCAATCATCCTTCTTATTGCTTTACCCCTATGGCTTATCCGGTTCTTGATTTTTTCTCCCAATTCTGCAAATGTTTTTTCATATTCCGGAACCAAAAAAATAGGGTCATAACCAAAACCATGCTCACCTTTTGGCTTAAAGGTAATGCTTCCCTTACATTCTTCCTTAACCATATATATTTTTCCATCCGGAAAAACAAGTACTGCAACACAAACAAATTTCGCGTTTCTTTTATTTTTTGGAATATTTTCTAATAATTTAAGTACTTTGCTTATACGCTCTTTATCGCTATTTCCCCACCTTGAAGAATATATTCCCGGCTCTCCTTTTAGATAATCGATTTCTAAGCCAGAATCATCTGCTAAACATATTTTACCAGTATATTTTGAAATCTTACTGGCTTTTTTAAAAGCATTTTCTTGATAGGTTTTACCATCTTCCTCGACTTTTGGAAGATTGGAGAAATCTTTCATAGTTAATATCTTTACTTCAAGACTGTTTAGAATATCTTTTATTTCCTTAACTTTGCCGAAATTATTTGTAGCAATAAGTATCTCTAACATATTTCTCCCAATATATTTTTTTCTTCTTCGATTATCTTTTTTATTCCTGTCTCTGCCAATTTAATCAATTCCTTTAAATTTCTTTTAGAAAAAGGCTTGCCTTCAGCCGTTCCTTGAATTTCTATTATTTCTCCTTTTTCAGTCATTACCATGTTTAGATCGACTTGAGCATGAGAATCTTCTTCAAAATTTAAATCTAATAACATTTCTCCGTCAACTATCCCCGCACTAATTGCCCCTACATAATCTTTTATGGGAATATCATCTATTTGCCCTTCAGACTTCAAAAAATTTAAAGCATCAAATAAAGCAACAAAAGAGCCAATAATAGCTGAGGTTCTGGTTCCGCCATCGGCTTGAACTACATCACAGTCTATCCAAATAGTCCTCTCTCCTAATTCCATTAAATCTACTACTGATCTTAAAGATCTCCCTATTAATCTTTGAATTTCAGAAGACCTCCCGCTTATTTTACCTTTAACTGAATCCCTGATATTTCTAATTTGATTTGCTCGGGGAATCATAGAGTATTCAGCAGAAATCCAACCGCTCTTTTTTCCTCTTAAAAATAAAGGAACTTTGTCTTCAACCGAAGCGGTGCATATTATTTTAGTATCTCCCATTTTCATAAGAGTAGATCCTTCTGCATATTTGATGTAATTTCTGGTAATCTTCATAGGTCGTATTTCATTATATTTTCTATTGTTCGATCTAAACATTTCTCCTCCCTCTAAGAACATATAAATTATTTAATCGTATTCCGAATATTAGTATTTCTAAAGTTTTATATTTTCTGCTATTTCATTTTTCGTATCTTGTATCTCGTATCTCGCCAGAGAAACGAAATACAAATTAGTTTCCTTTCTTCTCTTTCCTAAACCAGCTAACCAGGTAACTAACTAACCAGCTAACTAATTTTATACGCTCTACGCTAGTTTTTTATTTTTTTCTGGTGAGCAAATAATCAGCTAAGCTTTTCAATGTTTCCGCTTTTTGATTGAATATTTTTAAAGAATCTTTTGCTTCCGTAATTAACCTCTCGGATTCGCTCTTTGATTCTTTAATCCCAAATTTATTAGCATAATTAGGTTTTCCCGCATCCCTTTGGTCTTGCATGATATCAAGCATATCGTCAATAATTTGAAAAGCTAATCCTATGTTTTCACTATATTTGGTTAAAGCTTTAAGCTGCCTTTGGTTTGCCCCGGACAATATTGCTCCTGCCCTAATAGAAAGACAAATTAAGGCAGTAGTTTTTTTCATATATAGATTGTATAAATCTTCTTTTTTAATATCTTCATTTTTCAAGTTTATATCTTCTACTTGTCCTCCTAACATATTTTCAGTTCCAATGTAAAAAGATGTTTCTTTTATCAATTTTAGAATAGATTGTTTTTTTATTTCTTTAACTTCCGAATTTTTAATAATTAAGTCAAATCCAGAAACTAAAAGGGCATCTCCTGCTAATAAAGCTATGGCTTCTCCAAATACTTTATGATTGCTTGGTTTCCCCCGTCTAAAGTCATCATTATCCATACAAGGGAGATCATCATGAATTAATGAAAAAGTATGAATTAATTCAATTCCACAAGCTGCCTTTAGTACGCTTTCAGCATTTCTTCCAAACAATTCAGCTGTTACCAAAGTGAAAATTGGCCTAATTCTCTTCCCTCCGCCAAAAACACTATAGCGTATTGCTTTGTGAATAATTGAAGGTGGTTTTTCTTCCGGTGGTAAATATTCATCTAAAGCCTTATCTATGATATTTTTTTTATTTTCCAGATACTTTTTAAAATTCATTAATTGAATTTTCTCCCTTTTTTTCAGAAAAAGGTTTAGTAGAATATTTTTCTTCACCTTCAATTGCCAATTGTTCTATCTTCTTTTTAGTTTTATTCAGTTTTTCTAAACATATTTTCGATATATTCATTCCTTCTTCATAGGTCTTTACCGATTCATCTAAGGTTAATTCGCCTTCCTCTAATCTTTGTACAATATTTTCCAATTTTCTTAAATATTCTTCAAAAGGAATATCTTCTATTTTTTTCTTGTCTTTCATTTTGAAACAGCCTCCTTCTTTTCTACTTTACTGAATATCTTCCCATCACTTATGATGACTTCGATTTTTTTGCCCACTTCAATTTGCTCCAACCTTTTAATAATCTCCTTACCAGGTATTTTTCTGCAGATACTGTATCCTCTTTCAATTACCGCCCAAGGGCTTAATGAATTCAGTCTTTGTGAATCTTTTTTTACCCTTTCTTCATATAATTCTACTTGATGCTTAATCCTTGAATTTAAACGAGCACTAAATTCATCGATGTATTGGTAATATTGATTAACTTTGTTTTCCGGTCCCTGATATTTAAGACTTCTGTATAAAGAATTTAAATTTTCTGTTTTCAACTCAAAGTTTCTTTTTGTTGCTCTGGTTATTTTACTTTTTAATAAACTTAGATTATTTATCAAGTTATTTTTATCCGGTATAGTCATTTCTGCTGCTGCAGAGGGAGTGGGAGCACGCAGATCAGCTACAAAATCTGAAATAGTAAAATCTGTTTCATGGCCTACTGCAGAAACTATAGGTATTTTAGAGTTGTAGA
>Ga0307378_10010621_pt1 | contig 11940 bp, 12 predicted proteins | sample UN1MG_FD_202238 | JGI IMG/M metagenome (GOLD analysis project Ga0307378, IMG submission 202238) | Soil microbial communities from Risofladan, Vaasa, Finland - UN-1 | ecosystem: Environmental > Terrestrial > Soil > Coastal area > Acid sulfate soil | place: Finland: Risofladan, Vaasa | collected...
CGCGACACATGCCCGCAAACCGCCTATCTAGATCTTGCAACGGGTGAAGTCGTTTGGGTATTCGAAGAAGACGAAGATGCGGAGATGTACGCAGGTATCGAACCCGAACAAAATGAGGCCGTGAGAGTTGGGATTGAAGCTTTCTGGCGATAAGCGCCGCCTATCAACCCTAGAGATGCCGAAGAAATGGATTATTAATTCTTACGGAAAAAAGCAGAGGGGAAGACGGTCTGCTACGAGAAACCCTTCTCTTGTCGCCTTGAGCCTGCCGTTCGAGACCTGAATCAATCCCGCATCCTGAAGCGTTCTGAGCGTGTGTTCTGTTTCGGGGCCACCAGTAATATCGGTGAGTTCAACACCTTGGTTGGTCCTCAGGCCCAGGCTGACCGCTTCGAGCCGTATCTGCTCTTCGGTCAGGCGTTCACGCCCCGCAACCGGAAGGTCGCCGCGTTCCAGCACCTCGCAGTATTTCTTGACGGACCGCAGATTCCACCATCGAGTGCTTTCACAAAACGAATGTGCCGAGGGTCCGAGCCCCAGGTAGGGGATATGAAACCAGTACTTCCGGTTGTGGCGCGAAACGAAGGCCGGCTCTCGGGCAAAATTCGAGATCTCATAGTGGATATAGCCCGCATCCTCAAGAAAACTCGAGCTCATAAGAAAAAACTCGCGCTCCCGTTCTTGACCCAAGGCCCGAAATATGCCTTGCTCCTTCTTCTTCCAGAACGCGGTCCCCCTTTCAAAGGTCAGCTGATAACAGGAAATGTGTTCGGGCTGAAACGTAAGGGTTCGCGTTAACGTCTCTAGCCAGGTTTCCGATGACTGCCCCGGAAGCCCGTACATGAGATCTACTCCAATATTTTCGAAACCGGCGCACCTCAAATGCCGCAAGGCCCTTTCGGCCTCCCCGGCCGTGTGCCTCCTACCCAGGAAGGTGAGTTCTCCATCGTTAAAGGACTGCACCCCCAGATTGACCCGATTAAACCCAAGGGATCTGAGCCCATGGGCCTTATCTTTGGTCAGGTCACCGGGGTTGCCCTCTATGGTGATCTCGGTGTCCGCTGCAAAGGTGAAATGACAAGAGAGACCCTGGATAACCCGTTCGAGGTCCCTCATGGTCAACACCGATGGGGTGCCACCCCCAAGGTACAGGGTCTCAAAGGCCCCGAACCCATGCTGTGAGTGGACAACCTCCTTTTCAAAGGCATCCAGCCATCTGGGAATCAACGAAAGGGATTCCACCGAGTAAAAAGCGCAGTAAGGGCACTTTGTTTTGCAAAACGGGATGTGTACGTAGAGCCCGGGCCCTCGGCTATGGTGCGGAGTATCCGCTTTAGTTCTCGTGGTATTCGCTGGCATTACTTTCTTTGTTCCGACCTCAACACGGAAATGAAAGCGTTCTGGGGAATGTTTACGGAGCCGATCATCTTCATGCGCTTCTTGCCCTTCTTTTGCTTCTCCAGAAGCTTACGCTTCCTGGTGATATCTCCGCCGTAGCATTTGGCGGTGACATCTTTTCTGAAAGGCGAGATCGTGGATCTTGCTATGATGGTGCCGCCGACAACTCCCTGAATGGGAATCTTGAAAAGGTGCCGTGGAATCTCTTCTTTCAGTCTTTCACAGGCCTGGACGGCTCGGGATCGCGCCCGGTCTCGATGTACGATCTGTGAAAGCGCGTCCACCTTTTCTCCGTTAACCAGGATGTCCAGCTTTACGAGGTCGTTCGCACGATAATCGAGGAGTTCATAGTCAAATGAGCCGTATCCCTGAGTTACCGTCTTGAGGCGGTCGTAGAAATCATAGATAACCTCGGCGAGCGGCATGTCAAACTGGATCTCAATCCGGCCGGTGGTGGGATAACTAATCCTCGCATTGACAGCTCTGCGCTCCAGGCAGAGGTCCATGACCGCTCCCATGTATCGCTCCGGAATGAGGATAGCGGCTTTGATATAGGGCTCCAGTCCTTGTTGAATAGTCACAGGGTCCGGGTAGTACATGGGGTTATCAATGCTCACTGTCTTTCCGTTCTTGAGCTGAAAACGATATTGCACCGTAGGCACAGTCATCACGATGAATTGCCCAAACTCGCGCTCCAGTCGCTCCTGCACGATCTCGAGGTGCAAAAGCCCCAGGTAGCCGCAGCGGAATCCCATACCCAAGGCGGCTGAGGAATCCTTCTGGAAGACCAAAGCCGCATCGTTAAGCTTGTACTTTTCCAAGGAATCGGACAGGGCCAGATAATCCTCCGATGAGACGGGATAAATCGATGAAAACACTACCGGCTTTACTGCTTTGAAACCGGGGAGCGGGACGGTGGCCGGCTCTGAATCGAGGGTTATGGTATCACCGATCCGGGTATCGCTGACTGTCTTGATGCCCGCGATCAGGTAGCCGACTTCCCCTGCAGACAGGCTGTCTTTCCGTTCTCTGTTCAGCCGAAAGACCCCGACCTCTTCGACCTTATAGGTAGCCCCATGAGACATGAGCCGTATCGTATCGCCCGGCCTTACACAGCCCTCAAAAACCCTACAGCTCACAATGGTACCGCGAAATGGATCGTAGTGAGCGTCAAAAATGAGGGCCCTGAGGGGGGCCGCGGCACTACCCTCAGGAGCGGGGATCTGCTCCGTGATCGCTTTAAAAATATCGTCGATACCCAGCCCTTCTTTGGCTGAACACAAGACGGCCAGATCCGAATCAAGGCCAAGCTCAACTTCGATCTGTTCCTTGACCCGATCTATATCCGCGGAAGGCAAGTCGATCTTGTTGATGACCGGTATAATGGTGAGGTCATGCTCCATAGCCGCGTAAAGATTTGCCACGGTCTGCGCCTCCACGCCCTGCGCGGCATCAACAAGGAGCAAAACGCCCTCGCACGCTGCCAGAGCGCGGGAAACTTCATAGGAAAAGTCCACGTGCCCCGGCGTGTCAATGAGATTGAGATCGAAGTGTTCACCCTTTTTCGTCGAATACGGGAGAGTCACCGCCTGACTTTTGATCGTGATACCCCTTTCCCGCTCTATATCCATGGTATCAAGGATCTGGTCACGGAAGTCCCGCGGTTCCACCAGGCCGGTCCTCTGGATGAGCCGGTCCGCCAAGGTTGACTTGCCATGATTAATGTGGGCAATTATGCTAAAATTTCGTATCTTTCGCATATTCCTTTCTCTTAGATAAAATACTTCAGTACAATATAACAATATCTCACGCTGACGCAAGAGGTGCCTCACCATGAAATGCAAATTGTCATCCTGACACTGCCGGGGCGCCACCTCTTCAGGAAGAGTAAAGACAAGACGAATGATCCCTTTCAAAAGGAGATATCTTCTCTTAAGACCAGGCCTTTAGGGCAGGGGTCAATATCCGAGGAGGTTTACAATGAGCATGCGATAGTACCAGAAGCTCCTGGGCGACCTATCGGGGGCCTATTCTCGCCGTAGTAATCTTCAGCATCGACTAGTTTATCAATTACTCGAAAACGAAAAGGTGGTCAAAATCATTCGAATATGGACTCATTATGTGGTAAGATGGGGACGTTGTTGATTTAGTTGACTAACTCAAGACGGCAATGAAAGAACAAGCTGACGTAGTCAACGACGTCCCCTTCTTTCTCAAATGCCGGCATCGCCTCGGAGTCTCACACCGACGACGTCCTCATCGACCTCACTTACGGTATGCTGGCAGCCCACGCCATGGGGCTCGGCGCATGCGCCCTTAGCCTCATCCCTCCGGCCGTCAACAGATCGGGACCTCTGAATAGCCTCTTCCAGATCCCCGACAAGAACGAGGTCCTGGGTGCCATGGTCCTTGGATACCCGAAGTACCGGTTCCGTAAGGGAATTAAGCGAGAACTGGCCGTGGTGACTTGGCTGTGATGATGGAAGGAGAGGGGGTCTTAACATTTGACACACGGCTCCGTTAGGTTTGCTGAAGATTGAGGCCTGACTCTCTTGCGAACCAAAAAGACATTCCCATTTACACAGAGCACGGCCAATGATAAAGATAGACTGCCGGGAAACCAGAGGCAGCTCGGCTTTGCGGCAGGATAGTTTTAATAGTCCCAGGGCAGCCCATAGTATCAAAGTGCGGATGGTGGGCAAGCCTGGCCATCCCGATTTTGTTCCATGAAGAGGTGAGCATTTGGACCTTGCAGTCGAGGTAAAAGGGCTTCGTAAAACCTTTGTGGCTGGAATCTTGCGAAAACGGAGGAACGAGGCCCTGAGGGATGTTACCCTTCGCATTCCTGTAGGATCATTCTGGGGAATAATTGGCCCAAATGGAGCCGGGAAGACAACGCTTCTCTCTATCTTGGCCAATCTTCTTAGCCCGGACGAAGGGGAGGTGTATGTGCTGGGCAAACAGCTTCCGAGCTGCTCCACTGAAATCTTGGAGCGGATCAACCTGTCCTCGGGAAATGCCAATTTCCTTTGGAGCCTGAGTGTCCGGGAGAACCTCGAGTATTACGCGATGCTCTATGGCATTTCCGGGCGGAGACGGCACCTCAAGGTAGAAGAGCTCCTGGAGATGTTCGGGATCCGTGATGTTGCCAAGGTTCGCTTTGACGAACTCTCCACTGGAACCAAGCAAAAGCTCTCCCTTGCCAAGGCCCTGGTGAACGACCCGGCACTGCTCTTCCTCGATGAGCCCACGGTGGGCCTGGACCCGGACGCCGCCCATAGAATTCGAGAGGCTATTCGACACCTCCACAGGGAGAGAGGAACGACGATTGTGATGACCACCCACAACATGCATGAGGCAGAGAGCCTCTGTGAACATATTACCTTTATGAAGGACGGGGCCGTTGTTGCCTGTGGGAGACCTGAAGACCTGAAACGAGAACTGCACCTGGGGGACACCATACGGATTTCCTTCCGTGGAACCTTGACAGCACCTTTCCTTGACACTATGAAAGGGGTCCTACACTTTCAGCTGGACGATTCTTCCTGCCGCGTTGTGGTAGACGACCATCGCAAGCGGCTGCCGCAGATCCTTGATTACTTCCTGGCGCAGAAGGCCTATATCTATGATCTTCACATAGAGGAGTCAGACCTTGAAGATGTATTTATGGCATTTACAAAGTGAGATCACAAAGACAAGGGCCTTTGTGTTCAAGAACTGGATCATGACGAAGAGGAACGTGTTTACCTTGTTCGAGATCCTCTTCTGGCCTGTGGTGGGTTTCTTATCAGTCGGGCTTCTAGCAGAATTTGCGTCCTTGGGGGAAGGCATGAGGGCATTTATCCTCGTTGGGATCGTGTCCATGAGCGCGGTTCAGGTCTGTCAACTTGATGTGGCCTATGTGCTCCTCTACGATATCTGGAGCAAGTCGATCAAACACGGGTTTGTGGCCCCGGTTGGCCTCCGCCACCTCTTATTGGGCTCACTGACCGTGGGGATAGCACGAGGAATTACGGTTTTTGTGATCCTGGTAGGTGCAAGCCGCTGGATATTTGGTTTCGATTTCACGGTTCCCGGGCCGGGGCCGATTTGTCTATTTCTGTCGGGGCTTTTTCTGAGCGCCGCCATGGTGGGAATGCTCGTATGCATACTGGTTTTGCTTTTTGGACACCGTGCCGAGGTTGCCGCCTGGTCGCTGGTAAGCCTCATGCTCCTCTTATGCGGGATCTACTACCCGATCTCCATCCTGCCTGACTGGGTCGTGGCCGTATCACAGCTCATCCCCTTGACCTACTTTCTGGAATACATCCGCTGTTTCTATGGTTTTGACCCGACATTCTCTCACGTGCTTTACAAGGGATATGCCATGGTTGCAGCCTACCTGTTCCTGGAGACGGTTTTGATGAAGGGAGCCATCCGGCATGCCAGAAGGACAGGCATGCTGTTGAAGCTTTCAGAGTAGACCCTGGTAAAACAAGGGCTGGGGTGTCAGCTGGGGGCCAGATCTTTAATCTTGACAAATGCGAACAATCTGTGAAGACGGTCGCGGTAGGAATGAAGCCGGGGAGCAAATCTTTACTTTTGCCATGTTTCAGGATCAAACCTGCCCCTTGCCTCAATCCCCTCCCCGCCTAAAAAGCCGCATACCCGTCCAGCGTTGGCATACCCACCGATAAATGATCCTTATAGTTCCCTGTGCGAACCCATTCTGGAAATCAAGTGGAGGCGGCCGGAAGGAAACGCTTATGTACACCGGATTGTTGGGCGTATTGCCCCTAAAGTAGGGCGATTCTATTTTCTCAAGGCGGAAAATAACAAAACGTCGGGGTCAGCCTATAGCAGCGCATGGAATTCTTCTAGGGTGAGACCAGCTTGGCGGATGATTGCGCGCAAGGTGCCCTTTGCGATTTCTTTATGGTTGGGCACAGTAAGGCGGCGATAGGGAGGAACCTTGTTTCTCAAGATAATGTGACTGCCTGTTTGGTGCTCAACACGGTAGCCGATTTTCCCTAGGGCTTTGCAGCCTTTGTTTCCAGAAAGGGTGTGATCGGCAACCTGGAGGAAAGAACCTGATCCGCGTCAAAAGAAATAACTGAGGGAAGGAAAAGTACCCAGAAAAGGCAAATAATAGCGAATTCGCAAAACCATACCTTGAAATAAGCGACCGAGAAGCTTATAGTGTAAGGATTCGAAATCCGGTTTTGGCCAGTATCCCCAGAGCCTGGCAAAAAGGGCGTCTGGGGATTTGTTTTGAAACGTTTTCCCGATAAACGATACTCGGACATACCATTAGTCAAATGTTTAAGTTCGAGCCTTAGTTGAACAAAAATTTAAACAAAGGGATTATTTTAAGAGAGATTTTATTCTGAAATGAAGGAGGAGAACAGAATGAACCTCAAAGCGAAGATTTATGTGGAAAACCAGAAGAAAACCACCCATGGCAAGCTTGCAGCCCGATTGGCCTTTCTCAACGAGAAAGGTTTGAGTGGTGGTGTAATTCAACGAGACTCCATGATTAGAAAGTTGAGAGCCGAGATCCGCAAGGCAAATTACCGGTTGGCCTGTATTGCAGCTCAGGAGAAGTTAAACGCGGAAAGATTGGCTGCGAAAAAGAGCTTGCGTGAGATGCCTCCGGCGGAGCGCATTAAGAAAGTTCCCGGGAAGAAGGCGAAGAAAGAGAAAAAAGAAGAGAAAGAAGAAGAGAAAGAGGAAGAGCCATCCCCTGCTTCAAAGGTACAAGAGTGACAGCAAAATGGGGCGTCACACATGAAGCCGGGGGCCAAATCTTTACTTTTGCCATTTTTCGAGATCAAACCTGGCTGGGAGGAAACGTGCCTGCAGAACATGGTTTAGGATAACCATTCGTAAACCAAAATTTCGCCTTATTGACTTTAGGAAAGTTGATGTGCTAAGAAATCGAAAATGATTTGAAGTGCGTTGACCTCAATTAAGAGATGGCCATGGACCGGAATCAAGAAACCCCATTTCTCAGAACGAGATATGGGGTTTTTGCTCTCCACTGTTAGAAACGAGATGACAATGATGCAAAGCAAAAGATTGGGGTTCACGTTACTGCTCTGTGCTTTTGTCTTATCGGCTTGCGCTGGTAGCGTGCCACTTACAGCAAAGAACAGGGCCTCAATTCAATCAATCGGTGTTAGTGACCAAGTCACGATGCCAGATGTGATGTTCTATAGAGGGCCTGAGTACGCACTAGGTGCATTTAAAGTCCCCGTAGAATACGTTGAGAAATCAATTGGGGAGGTTATTCAACAGTTGCTGAGGGAACATAAGATCGACGTAGCACAAATGGTCCGCGACCAGTTCATAAAGGAGCTAGAAGAACGCAGGTTGTTTGATTCAATAGTCACTAAAGGAGGTGATGCAGAGTTAAAGCTTACAATACGCATCTATGGTTTTGCATACGAAATGTCAAGTCGGTTAAAGCCAATGCTTGGGGTGGAAGGCACTCTGGTTACATCCAATGATACCGTTTTATGGAAGAAATATGGCTACGTCACCAACCTCAGCAAAGAAACCCCGTCAAATACTCTAGGTCAGTTTATCGATAATCCTCAACTAATGCGAGAGGCGTTTGCCGTTGCAACTCAAATTGTGGTTGAAGATCTTATCACCCATATGCGCATGAAATAGTGTGAAGTGAGCCGGGAGTTAAAAATCTTTGCTTTTGCCAGCTGAAGGAAAAATCTCGGATATTGATAGCTGTGGGTCGGTTTCCTCAGGGTCAAGCAGTAAGGGGTAGCCAGAAGTGGATATAGAACGTGGTGGACGAAAAGCCGCTTCTGCCCGACGCCGAAATAAGAAATCACATAGTGCTCCCCGCTCACGAATCGATCTCCTGGCTTTCACCCCGAGCAGAAGATGACTATGCGGAATACCGCGATCAGGCCTCATTTAGTTCTCCCGCTGGAAGGCGGGATCCGGGTTAGGGCTTTTTTCTGTGGTGAGTTCAAATTCGCAAACAAGGGGTGTATGATCGGATAATTTGATCTGAGGGATCTGAAAACCGGTGACCCGTATTTGCGGAGTGTGGAAGATGTAATCCAGTTGTCGGCGCGGGGCCCGGCTGGGATAGGAGGGTTGCCTGTTGCTGTTGGCATTTCTTAACCCTGTAGCGGCCAGGAACAATTGCAGTTCCCGATCCCCCCGCAAAACGTTGAAATCCCCGGCCACAATAACCGGTTTTTCTACATTTTTGACCATGGAATGAAGATCCTGCAGCTGGTACTGGCGATGGCGGAATTTAATGGACAGATGCACCAGAAAGATCGAAAATTCCGCGAGCTCCAGTTCAATCACCAGGCGTTTGACACCGTCGCAGAAATAATGAAATCTTTGGGATACAATCTCCTGGTTGGTCAAAATTGCATTACCCTGCTTATTGAGCAAAGGCAACTTTTGGGCCACGGAGGAGGCGGAATATTTTGACTGATAGATATGATCGTGTTGCAATTCCCAGGCGATGGCTTCGGCCTGGTTGTTTTTTTCGGAGCGAAAAGACCCGCTGTCCACCTCGATCAATCCGATGATATCCGGATTTACCGATCCTATGAAGTCCACTATCTTTTTCAAATTCCCGTTGGTGTTCTTGAAATAGCCGCTATACGGCACCGGGAGGTGGAAATGCTTCCCAATCCCTGCTGCGTACCGTATGTTGTATAAAAGAAATCGCATACCATCTCCATCTGCTGGCCAGGATATTTCTGAAGGAATGTCTTATAAACTCTTTTAGAGCGAAAGTGAAGCCTTGGCTACCGTTGACGAAGCCAATAGTTGATAAAAAACATGGAAGAGTGGGACGTACATTAAATTATAAGACTCCAATCGGCCGAAATAGTTATCTGTGAAGATGAGGCCGCCCTTACAAACTAAATTGAAGACGTGAGCCGGGGCAAATCTTTACTTCTGCCATTTTTCGGCATCAAACCCGGCTTTTGCCCCAACCACATGACTCAAGGTCTCAGCATTCGGCGATCAGCGCTCAGCAACCTTTCATCATGGTCAGAGGAAAAAGGAGTGATGGGGGTCAAACCTTGTCGTGAAGGCGGGGACGACCAGAGATATGTGAATCGGGTCAGGCCCTCCAGAAGAACGGCGGGCAAGACCTCAACTGTGCATTTCCACTCCCCCTTTGCGCCGCGCACATTCCCATTCCGGAAAACACCACCCCTTAAGAGCCTGTTCACTCTTGACAGAATTACGATGATCGTGGAGAATACAGACTTGTTCTGTTATGCTCTGCCTGTTATAGAGCGCCTTATTATAAATAACTATCACACTCCAGGGAGTAACATCATGAATACCATAGCGCCTCTAGTTGCTCGCCTTATAGTAACCGTTCTGCTCGTGTGCCCCTCGGTCACGTCTGCGCAGGAGCTCAAGCCGATCAAGCTTTCAAACCCCCAAATGGACATCGGTAAACCCCTCATGCAGGTGCTTAAGGACAGAAGCTCTTCCCGCGCATTCAGCACCGAGAAGGTGCCTCTGCGCGTGCTTTCAGATCTGCTCTGGGCGGCCTTCGGAATAAATCGCCCGGATTCGGGGAAGCGCACCGCACCATCTGCCAGGAACTGGCAGGAAATCGATATTTACGTGGCTACCGCCGATGGCCTTTACCTCTATGAGGCAAAGACTCACACCTTGGAGCCGATCCTGGCAGGAGACATCAGGGCGATGACCGGGCGGCAAGGGTTTGTGAGAGATGTGCCGGTAAATCTCATCTATGTGGCGGATTTTTCAAGGATGGGGAATGCGCCAACCGATGAGAAGATCTTCTACTCGGCCGCTGACACGGGCTTTATTAGTCAGAATGTGTACCTCTACTGCGCCTCCGAAGGACTGGCCACTTTTGTGCGTGCCCTCATCGACAGGCCGGCCCTGGCAAAGGCCATGAGGCTAAGAGCCGATCAGAGGGTCATTCTTGCTCAATCGGTGGGATATCCGAAACGATAATTTCCAGGAATGGAGGGCCATGTGCCAATGCTCCGATTCCAGGAAAAGAATATTCGGGCGATTGCTCGCCGATACGACTATCCCATCGCAGAAAGGGAACTCATTGAACTGAAGCCGATTGTATATAGAAGAGGCTTCTTGGAAAAGCACGAATTACAGAAGATTGCGTACTGGAAAGCTCCCAGAAGCTCAGGACACATTACCAAGAACTCTGAGGAATACGTCAGAGAGATAACCCATTTTGCCCTTCAGGCTGAAACGGAACAAGCAAGAATCCGGGTTTTGACAAATCTAGCTGGGGTTTCTTGGCCCACGGCATCAGTGGTTCTTCACTTCTTCCATCGGGAGCCATATCCCATTCTGGACTTCAGGGCTTTGTGGTCAGTCATGCTTGAGGTTCCGAGTCAATATAATTTTGATTTCTGGTGGACGTATGTCCTGTTCTGCCGCGAGATTGCCACACGGAACCGAGTCGATATGAGAACTTTGGACAGGGCATTATGGCAGTACTCCAAAGAAAATCAACGATGAAGATGGGGACGTCCGCCACTATAATGGCGGGCACGTCCGTAAGAAAGCAAATAACCATTCGCGGAGGGTCAGGCCCTCCCTAAGAACGGCGGGCAGGCCCTCAATGGTGAATTTTCATTCCCTTGCGAGCTGCGCACTTCTTGTCCGGAATAAATTACCTCCCCACCAAATAATTCGAGTCGAACCTCGCACTGTTGGCAATCGACATTATAACATTGATGGTGACAGACTAAGCTGCCAGGAAAATCTGAAAAACAACAATTATGGCCAGAGATGCTGAAGTTTTTCCGGGTAGCAATTAAGCGTTCTTGATAAAAGCTAGCCAAGTTGATAGAATTCCCCATGCATTTTGAAATCATTGGCGATATTGAGGATGTTGAAACCTTAGCCGTCGGAGGTAGGATCCGGGATATAATGCGAATCCAGAACAGTTTGGTCCCGGACGGTGGCGTAAGCTCAAGGGGGTGGCCAAGGTTCGTCTTTAAAGCGGAAGGATATGCAATGCTGAGGTGCACTGGTGTGAAGCGCACGGCATTGGCAGAAAGAAAATGAAAATCAAGAATCTATTGGACTAGGAATATGAAACAGGAACAAACAGAGATGAAGTTTGCACTTTGCATTGAGAACAAGGACTCTGAGGATTTAGAAAAACGGAAGATTTATCAGATCCTGGTAGACGAGGCGGCGGCAAAGGAGGGTTACCTGAGAGTCGTTGACGAGTCCGGTGAGGATTATCTTTATCCCGATTCCTATTTTATTCCCGTCAAGCTCCCCCGCAAGGCGCAAGACGCACTGCAGGTGGCACGTTGATCACCGAGTTGCGCCAAACCAAGTGCTAATCGTTCAAATGAAGAGCGGTCAGGTCTTGCTTTTTGACATCCATATATCTTATGAATTGTGGCTCGTTCCTCGAATCGTGAATTTTCACCCATGTAAACTATGCGGTAATGAATTATGCCACGCATCTCTCAAGGCTTTGCGGTAAAGGGAAGCCAGAAGTGGATCCAGAAGCTCCTCAATGAAAAGCCTGATCTGCTT
>Ga0307378_10010623_pt1 | contig 11939 bp, 9 predicted proteins | sample UN1MG_FD_202238 | JGI IMG/M metagenome (GOLD analysis project Ga0307378, IMG submission 202238) | Soil microbial communities from Risofladan, Vaasa, Finland - UN-1 | ecosystem: Environmental > Terrestrial > Soil > Coastal area > Acid sulfate soil | place: Finland: Risofladan, Vaasa | collected...
AGGCTATTTCAGGATAGAGATCAGCAGAATCATGAACAACAATAATGAGCTTTCCATCAGCCTTCATAGATTTAACGGCTTTTTGAAACACTCGAGCTATATTTAGCTGATATTGCCTCTTTGCAGTGACGCCCGAACCTTTTGATGCCGGCCCTATCTCGGCATAACGACGGTCCTTTAATCCTAGTAGATGGTAAGCATATGCATGTTGTTCATGATAATCGATTAATCCCACATAAGGAGGGCTTGTTATAACTCCATCGATCTTGGGAAAACGAGCAAGCCGACTGTCTGAATGATGAATCTTTACATTTGCGTCTGAGCGAATTAATGAAAACTCCTCTATTCTACGGATTGTATCTAGACTGTATCTTTTTATAAATTTAAAGGCTTCTTCCGTTGGGGAACATATACGAGAGTGTTTATAGCATTTATAAGGTCCAGTTTGAGGCTTCTTGGGAAAATCAAGGTCGTAATGTGTAGTAAGTCGAGCTGACCGCGCAGAACGTGAAAGAATTATCTTTAGAATGTCCTTGTACCGATACTTGGTGTTGTGAATTAAGGAATTATAGGCAAGCAATTCATTGAGAGCCTTTGGAGCAAACCACTTGTGCAAATATTCGTTATCTGTTGTTGGTATATCCAGATTTACCAAATCATTCTTCCATAGAGTAGTGTGGTCATGGTTTTGAGTAAGCTGGCTTAACTGATCTAATACATCGAATATTTCATTCCGAGCTCTTTTAACATCATACTTTTGAGTCTTAACACTACTAAGCAAAACATTGAACGCAGATATATCATACCCCACGGCATCGATTGACAATTCATTGGCCTGAACCAGAGTGGTGCCGCAACCGCAGAATGGGTCTAGTACTGTTTGGCCAGGCTGGAAAAACTTCCGAAGGAATATCTCAACTAACTGAGGGATGAACTTACCCAAATACGGATGCAATCGGTGAACGTGCTTAGTGCGTTCTTTCTCCGGAAGATCTCTCTCCCTCCAATTAAGGTTAAGACTCTCTAGAGGAGTTATGTGAGTGACTTCGCTAGGGACAGTCGGGGTGCCTGCAGCAGAGTAGACAGATACCCTCTTCTCTTCATTGGTTACCCCGGGCTCAAATAGACTTATTCTTGATTCCTGCATTTACACTAGTTTACACCAGATGCGTGGAAAATTGAAATAGCTGGTTGCTCCCAGGCAAAGCTCACGCTCCAGGACTATACAAAACGTCATTTTGTTAGGTTGGGGTGAATGTGGCAAGAGTCACGCGGGTTTGGCGTTTGCCTTGAGATCTCTCGTCTAAATAGTTTTCGCATGTTGCATACTCCAGATATGTTATCTATGCTATAATTTGTTTAACTAACTTCGTAGTGGTAGTTTGCAGATATTAAAATGGACAATATAGACCAAGTGAACAAGGCTGATTTCGGCTTTCAATGGCACATCACGGATAGATGCAATCTCAGGTGCAGCCATTGTTATCAAGAGGACTATTCAGGTTCCAATGAGCTAGGCTTTGATGGACTCAAACAGATTGCTGATGAAATTATTAGAACACTAACTAAGTGGGATAAGAAGGGCGATATCGCAATAACCGGAGGTGAGCCCCTATTAAAGGAGGAAGTTTTTCCTCTTATAAATTATCTCGAATCCTCAGATGAGATTGCTTCTGTAGATATACTCTCCAATGGAACCCTGATAAACGAAAGCATTGTGGAGCAAATACGAGACCTAAAAAAGATAAGATGTGTTCAGATATCATTAGACGGGGCTTTCGCCAAGTCTAATGATGCCATTCGTGGGGAAGGTACATTTGAGAAAGCTTTAGCAGGCATCCGTTTATTAAGAAAGAGTGGAATAAGTGTTAACGTTATGTTCACATTGCAGCGAAGGAATGTAGTAGATATTCCTTCAATTATTGACCTGGCGGTGGCGGAAGGTATAAGCTCTTTAACGATAGAGCGATGTGTGCCGGTTGGCTCAGGAGCTAAAATTAGAGACGAATTACTTTCACCAGAGGAAATCAAAAGAGCGTTTAGTTACATTTCAGAGCGTGCCGAGCAGGAAATCAATAGGGGTGGGCTCACTTCTATTTCACGCTCCCGGCCATTATGGGTAATGTGTAATAGAAATATAAACTTTCTCGGTGCTGACATGTCCAATAAAGATACTGCTGGAGGAATTTGTTCAATAGGGCTTGATGGCTTATGTATCTTACCTGATGCTACAATCCTAGGGTGCAGGAGGCTGCCTATTCCAATTGGCAACCTGAGAAGAGATTCACTCCTGAATATATGGCATACTTCGGCTCTTCTATATGAGATTGCTGACAAGCGTAATCTGAAAGGCAAATGTAACTCATGTGAGCATTTGCTGCAGTGCAGCGGTTGTAGAGCAATGGCATATGCTTGTACTGGAGATTATCTGGCAGAAGACCCACAATGTTGGAAACAGTGAATCACCAATAGGGGGATAATGAGATGGAAGAAAAAAAGGGGCCAAAGTTTCGAAAGCGGAGCGAGCTTTCCAATGAAGAATTGATCGATCCTGACTTCCGTTTAAAACAGCTCCAAAAACTAAACAAGGGTAGAATTTCAATTACATGCAGTAAGTGCCACCATTGCCGTTAACGTGAATAATTATTTCTAAACTTGTTAGTCAACTTGATTACTTGCCAGGATACGACAGTTAGCGGGAGAAGCCGGGATGCCAGGAGTATCTAATACTTTGAACTACAGCAATATGCTTTCATATCTCCGAGGTGAGTTTGTGGGGCAAGGATATGCTATTTCTAATGTATGTGAGGAATATCCTTCTCTTCCAATCGACCTGTTTTGTACTAAGGGCAAAGCCAAATCACAGGAATGTTGGGTTGTATTAGTGGCTGCAGTTCAGCACATCCCAGAAGACTTCCAGAAAAGACTGTTTTTTTACCAATATTTGCTGTCTCTGCACTACAAACCGTCACAGTATAAAATCGTACTGGCAGTACCTGAGTATGCCACGGTCGAAACAACGCCATTCTATGCAGAAGAGGACGAGGAAAAGAATCAGAATTTTTATGAAGTCAACGGTTTTGGGTTGTGGAAGATTAATGATAAAGGTGATATAGACAAAGACACCTGCCCCGCTATCAGTCTTAGGAATAAAATTGATAGGGACTTTCAGGACATTATTGTAAGAGAAGACAATGGGATGAGTAATAAAGGCCAGGCAATACTCCCATTCGTCGATAAGTACGTACATGACTCAGTGCTAGCCATAGCAAAGTATTACCAAATAAAGTTCGACGAGAGGAATGTCGATCAGACTTTATTGGAATTGTGTTTAGACCTCAAGTCGGTTCCATACAGAGACCTACTCTTTGACTCAATAACCAATCATTTGAGTATGAAAAACAAGAATGATTTCGATTTCTGCACAGAGGTATTTAATGTACTATGGAACAAGTACTTAGGCGAAGAGATTTATCCCGAGGAACATCGAAGATTCGAAACTTTCTTGGTGGAGCTTTACCCAAAGTATCGTGACCATTACATCCATCAACTTCAGGTATTCTTAGTTGGAGTATTAATTCTAGACATTCTGATAGCCAACAAGGTATTAGCCCCTGTAAACGGGTTCCCCTTTACAAGTTGGCTCTTGGCAGCTTCTTTCCATGACTTTGCTTACCCAATAGAGAAATACGATGATTTCGTTTCGAGATATTTCAAGACTTGTTTGGGTTTAGTAGGAGGGAACTGGAAGTTTCTAGGCTTAAAAGATGATTATACTGAACTCAGTTTTTCATCAGAAGTCGAACATATTGTTGCAGCGCTAGCTAATTGCTTTGTGGGTAGTTTTGATGGAGAAACTGGTGTAAACAACTTCAATATAGTGAGACAGTTTTTCTATCATGAGATCACTAGAGAGAAGAATCATGGCCTAATAAGTAGCTTGGGAATACTAAAGAGGTTCAGAAAAGGTAATGCCAGCGTGGATTTCAGCACAGTTGTTTTGCCTGCAGCCGTAGCAACAGCAATACATGACTTGTCAATCTGTGAGACAATCCATGGGGTCAAGAAAGATGCGACATCTGAGTGTGTCCTGCGCGTTCAAGAACTTGCTCCATTGCATAGTTTGAACCTTCAGAAGCAACCGCTAGCTTTTTTATTGATTCTTTGTGATAACATCCAAGACTGGGGGAGACATTTCAAAGATGAAGAATTCGAACAACCGTTGAAGGAAGCCAACATTCGATTGAAAGGGCTTTTCTTTGATTCGGGGAAAATCTATATTCAGCTTTACTTCAGCGATACCAGAGAAAGCCGGAAGTTTATGAACTACAAAGAGGGTGTATTGAGCGGCCTTGAAAAAATGCTTGGAGCTTCTAACATAGAATTTGTAATTGAATATTGGGATAGAGAAACGGACCAAAAAACTAGTTATACATTCGCAATTAGCAATAGCAAACAGGATTCTTCTGTACATTGAAATCACTCGGCAAAGGAATGCCCAGTTGAAATGGATGAGAGCAACGCCTGAAGTGCCGGGATGAGCAGTTTTTTCAAAGAGAAGTTCGAAATGCCTCCAAACTGGCTGCCGAGCCAAGATTCGAACCGGAGTTGGCAATCTTGATACTACACTTCTAGCATTTGGAAACGAGCATTTGCTGTAGCGCCGGAATCAGTCCTTTCTTCTCAAATAGGAGTTCGGGAACTGTCCAGAGTGGCCAGCCACTATGGATTCGAACCGCCCCTTTTTATATACCAACCGCTTCAAAGATTTTAGTTACCGGTTGATATCTCATTGTAACAATCTTGAATTTTTAAAGTTTTCCAGATCAAGTCACTTTTCATCTTATTGTTGGGTACCAAATAGCCAGATTGTTCCGCAGGTAATAAGGAAAGCAATTGTTTACCGTCTCTGTAATCCATAATCCGCGCAGAAAGTCACTTTTTCCTCTTGGCTTCGTCTAATAATTTTTGTGCCTGAGCTATTGCACCATGGATTGACGATGTTCCTCCACCACTGACAATTCTATGTTTATGGAATCGTATCTCAAATTTGTCTGTGCTTACGGCGAATCTCTTGCCGGTTTCGGGGTCGCTACAATAGAAGTTTATCCTCGCGATATACTTGTTCCCAAGAGGCGAGATAAAAGAAATAGAGAAACTATCGACATCACCTTTAGCATATTTAAACTTTGGGGTACGCACCAGAATCTCGCCGATAAAATTGGGGTTGATCTTGACTTTATATTTAAAGTCTATGATGCGAGCTCCAGTGGTGAGTCGTGCATCATATTGCTCCCAATGCATGATTTCAACGCAGATCCTGTCCACCACAAGCAAGTTGTTTGACATGTTGGTCACCAAGAACTCAACATCTGTGGCCCCTGGCGATAGACCGTACACTATGAGGGACTCTTCTTGTTTATGCGGCGTCTCCTGATATGGCTTTCCCGATTCTCTGGCTTCGCTGACATATCTCGATATCTGTCGAGAACTCCTACCATATCGCTCCGCAAGCTCTGTAAGCAGGCCTTCGCTACGTTTCCCAGTCTTGAGTCCTGCCTCATAATACTCAACCATAGTCTGCTTATCCCCATCACCGAGAGGCTTTTTGGTAGACTCTTGTTTGTCCCATTTAGTAGCTCCCAATTTTGTCATCCTGTGTCACCTGTCACGCCTGACTTCTAAGTGCATGGTGTCATTGACCTGTCGCTGTGTGCCGTGTGCTTTACTAAAACTATAACGCAGTAAAACGTGGAGGTCAATAAATGCCGATATTTGAGGAGCGCACGATCTATAGGGTAGGAAAATCCAGCCTCGCAATTACACTACCTCAGAATTGGCTGAAGTATTTCGGACTGGGCGCAGGCGATACTGTTGAGATAACAGGTAATGGGGATTTGACCATCCACCCTCGGAATAGGCAGGAGAATGGAAAGGCGAAGAGCAGCCAAACTAGGTCGACCGGCCACTGAAATCAAAGTGAGAGTGGAGATACGGCCCGGGCCTACATCACCGGCTCAAAAGCAGGCCTGGCGGAAGCTATGGGCGCAGCTGATAGCTGAAGCTAAACGCGAGGCGAGCCAATGAGTGACAGCATCCGCACCTACGAGGATTTTCTAAACCTATTCCCTGAAAGACCACGAAACAAGGCCGGGGATGGTTGGCTAGTGATATGCCCAGCTCATAATGACCATACGCCTAGCCTATGGATTACACCAGCAGACAATCCCGATTTTATCGCAGACTTTAAGTGTCAGGCGGGTTGTAGTAGGGAAGCCGTACTAGAAGCCAAGAATCTAACCTGGGCGGATGTTCGCCGGAATGGGCGAAGTAGTATAAGGGGGGATTCAAACAACGGTATACCCTGTCAACCTGTCAACGGTAGGGCAAAACAGGCACAAAACAAGGTTGACACCTCCAATGCCAACTATATCAACGGTGTCAACCTTGCGACTTTGGCGGAAGCCAAGCACCTACCAGTAGACTTTCTTAAATCTCTGGGTATTAGCGACTTCAAGTACAACGGACAGCCTTCAGTCAAAATACCCTACTATGCAGAGGACGGAACCGAACGGGCGGTACGTTTTAGGCTTGCCTTAACAGCAGCAGAGGGGGCGCGCTTCAAGTGGCGTAAGGGCGACCACGCCTTACCCTACGGCCTTAATAGGTTAGCCAAGATTAGAAAAGCCGGTTGGGTGCTGATAGTCGAGGGGGAAAGCGACTGCTGGACGTGTTGGCTTCACGGTATCCCAGCTATGGGTGCGCCCGGTAAGAGTATATGGCCCCTAGCCTGGGGGGAATACCTGAAGCGCCTCGATGTTTATGTCTGGCAAGAGCCGCAAGCGCAGGACTTTGTATTGCGGGTACTGGCAAGCGCGCCTTATTTGCGATTCATCACAGCACCGGATGGGATAAAGGATATCAGTGAGGCACACATACAAGGGTTTGATATCCCGTCATGGTTAGAAGGCTTGAAAGCTAAAACTGAATCCGGCCAAGCATTGAAGGCGCGGGCTGCGAATGAGGGATTAGCACGGGCTTACGCTGAGGCACGCCGCGTAATCGAGGCGGAAGACCCCCTTGAACTGGTGCGGGATGCAATTAGGGGGCTTGGCTACGGCGGCGACTTGAAGCCAGCGTTAATTACCTATCTGGCAGTAACTTCCCGTCTGCTGCTAATGCGGCCAGGGGCTATGCCTGTCCATTTGCTCTTAATGGGGCCGTCTTCAGTCGGGAAGAATTACACCCTAGACCGCGTCTTAATCCTACTACCGAATGAAGCCTACCACGTAATTGACGCTGGAAGTCCGCGCGTACTGATTTACGATGACGCCGATTTACAGCATAAGGTACTCGTATTCACTGAGGCGGATAGCCTACCAGCCGGTGAGGATAACCCGGCAGCAAGCGCCATACGAAATCTACTGCAGGACCACAATCTGCATTATGTTGTAACCGTGCGTGATCCGGTTACCGGTGATTATACCGTGCGTGAAGTTAGCAAGCCGGGGCCTACAGTCCTGATTACCACATCTGTACGGTCACTAGGAGCGCAGCTAATGACCCGTTTATTTACACTGGAGATATCCGACAGCCGGGAGCAAATAGGCGCGGCGCTGGAAACACAGGCGGCGTTGGAAACGGAAGGGGTTAAACCCCCGGACGGCGCGCTTATTGCCTTTCAGCTTTACCTTCAGTTGAAAGCGCCCGTTAGGGTGCGAGTGCCTTACACAAAGGAATTAGGCGCGGCTATGGCTAAAATGGCGGCGGCCCCCCGTATTCTGCGGGACTTCGCACGGCTGATATCACTAATCAAGTCAACGGTGCTTATCCGCCACCACCAGAGGCAACTTAACGCTGAAGGGCAGATTATAGCCGCGCTTGCCGATTACGAGAAGGTGCGGGATTTGGTAAACGAGATGTACATTGACAGTAGTACCGGCGCTACAAGCGACATACGGAAGCTGGTTGAAGCAGTTATCCGCCTTGACGCAAGCCGTACTGAAGGCGGGCGAATTAACAATACCACGCTTGCGAAGGAATTAGGCACGGGTGTCAAACAAATCACCCGGCGGGCCAGAAAAGCAATCAAATTGGGTTGGCTAGTCAATCGAGAGCAACGGAAGTCCTACCCGGCGGATTATGCGCCCGGTGAACCACTACCGGAAGTTGAAGGCTTGCCAATATTGGAGGAGTTAACAGGGTTGACGGGGTTGACATCAGGCGTGTCAACGGTTTTTGAAGCTAAAACTGAGGGCGTTGACAGGTTGACACCCCTTACCGATGATGATACACCCCCCTGTACTACTGGCCCCCATGAGTCTGCAATAGGCTTACCAGTGACAGAGGCTATCGAGGTATGGTGGGCGGTGGGCGCGCCCGTCATTCATCTGGGGCCGGGCGTCAATTGCCTTGACCTGGAGAAGTTACTTTCCCGTCCAGACGTGCCACAGGAACACCTTGAGGCGGTGAGGGCATGGCTACAACAACATAAAGGGAGTAACGGGCAATGAAAGTCCAGTGCCCGCACTGCGGTAAATCTGTAGTGGTTAATGGTTTAGGACGCAAGCCGTTGAATATACCACTCAAAAATGTTTGTGAGTCCTTATGGGCACACCGTAGCGTTGTGGCAGCAGCCAATGAACTTAACTGTAGTGAGGCATATATCTTTGCTGCCCTAAAAGCCAATGGGCTGAAGTTAAAGGACGTAATAGAGGGGAAGCCATGAAAGCGGCGCTATATCTTCGCGTCAGCACAACCGAGCAGAATGTTGATAACCAGTTGCCGGCGCTAGAAGCCTATGCCGATAGTAGAGGCCGGCAGATAGTGGAAGTTTACCAGGAGAATGAAAGCGCTTGGAAGTCTGGCCACCAAAAAGAACTGGCAAGGTTACTGGCAGATTGCCGGAACGGTAGGCACAGAGTTGATGTTGTCCTGGTGGGGGCATTAGACAGGTTAAGCCGTGAGGGGGCGGCGGCAATTCTTAACCTGGTGAACACCTTTAAGGCTTACGGTATCCGGGTTATAAGCTATCAAGAGAGCTGGACGGAAGCGCCTGGGGCCATAGGCGAGGTACTTTATGCCATAGCCGGCTGGGTTGCCAAGATGGAGAGTGAACGGCGCTCGGAACGAACTAAGGCGGGGTTAGCCAAGGCAATAGCCAGTGGTAAGAGGCTAGGGCGTCCAGCCGGTAGTAAGGACGGCGGGAAGAGGAAGCGCACAGGGTACTTACTGAGATATGCAAATAAACGGTAGTCAAAAAACAGGGGACATTTTATGTTTTTGACAGGCAATAAACAAGCTACCAAACAAAGGAACAATTATTTGGTTAGGACAGAGCAAAAGGTATTGACAAAATTACCTTATAGTGATACACTTTGGAGTATGATAGACTATAAAATATATGAGCATAAATGTTTAAGATGTGGACATAGGTGGGCTAGCCGGAGAGCCAAGCCGATACGTTGTGCAAAGTGCAAGTCACCCTATTGGTATATACCGAAGGGCGAAATTGAAGAGCGGACATGTCATTTTTGCGGCTCTACGGATGTCTTGGTACCTCAAATCGGAATAGCGTGGGGTATGTCAGGATATGACTACTCATTTTGTAAAAAATGTTTGAAAGGTATGACAGCCGAAGGGTTCTGGGAAAGAATGTTTAAGGAGAACGGTTATAATTGGCCTCCGAAGCTAAAAGGTGAATGATTGCTATGAGAGTAGATATCCATTGAGAGTCAGCATCGATAACGAAGGATGGAAGGCAGTAAATCTGAGTTCTACTACCATATTGGAATAAGCCGAAGTGGAAGGGGGTAAAAAAGCCATGAGAGCAGGTATCTATACTAGGGTAAGCACAGATAACCAAGAGCAGGAAGGAACCAGCCTACAGACGCAACTTGAGGCTTGTCTTAGCTACTGTCATGACAAGGGCTATGATGTGACTTATCGCTTCATTGAGGCATACTCAGGGCTGACGCTTGACCGTCCAAAGCTGAATGAGCTGCGGGAACTGGTAAGAGCCGGTGACGTTGACGTTATCGTTGTCTATTGCCTTGACCGGCTATCACGTGACCCTACTCACGGCGTGATTCTTACCCAAGAGCTTGAGAAACACGGTGTAACCCTTGAAGCCGTCACAGAGACAGTAGATAGCACAGAGCTAGGCAAGCTCATAGCCTACGTTAAGGGGTTTGCCTCAAAACTGGAAGCCGAGAAGATACGGGAGCGCACTTTGCGAGGTAGACGGGCACGGGCAAAGGCAGGTCGTATGGCAGGTGGCTTTCATACAACATACGGCTATGACTATATCAAGGTGGCCCAGGAGAACGGCGGCAGACGCGTTATAAACGATACCGAGGCTCCATGGGTGCGTAAGATGTTTGAATGGTTAGTCAATGAAGGTCTATCATCAAACGCCATTACTCACCGACTCCGAGCCTTGAATGCACCGACCAAGAGCAGCCCATATTGGAATAGGACTTCCATCCTAGCAATTCTGAAAAATCCGGCATATATGGGAAAAACCTATGCCTTTACCACCTTGAAAAGCAAACAATTCCGCAAGCCTAAAGAAAACTGGATAGAGATAGCCAATGTAACACCGGCTGTTATCACTCAGGAGACGTTTGAGGCGGCTCAAAAGCAATTGGAGCAAAATCGCAGGACAGCAAAACGAAACCGCAAAAGAGAATACTTACTATCTGGACACCTTTACTGCCGAAATTGTGGCCGTGCCTACTGTGGTTATGTCGACCGCATCAATCGGCGCTATCGCTGTCCTGGCACGCAAAGAATAGTAGTACCAGTGAACCGATGTACTAACAAAAGCTGGAAGGCAGACGATATTGAGGCCTTGGTATGGGCACAGATAGAACGTGTCTTGGATAAGCCGGAGCTTATCATTAGTGAGATTGAAAAGCAGCGTCAAGACACCAATCAGCTAGGCGTCTTAGAGGCCGAATTGCAGCAAGTTGAACGCCAGCTACGGGCGCTAGACCATGACCAGGAGCAATTATTACAATGGGCGCTTAAAGGCTTCCCGGAAGATACCGTAGCCGCTGAGAATAAGAAGACAAACGCGAAGCGTGAAAGCCTGAAAACACGCAAAACAGAGCTTGAGGCGCAGATTAAGGCCGGTCAAGAGGCTGCCCTTAACCTGCCAAAGCTAGAGCGATTTGTTGAACTATTGAGGCGGAAGCTAACCACGCTGGACTATGAGACAAAACGTATGGCTCTTGATATGCTTGGTATCAAGGTGTGGCTGGACGGTCAAAGCGTTGAAATCACCGGGGTTATACCTATAATGGATGATGTTATTGTGACTACGCATTCTTAAGAATGTCAATTAACTGGGGATAGAGTTCAGCATGTTTCCTGCCTGTCCACCAGTAGTGCTCAACAACCCTAATCCTGGCTTGCTTCTGAGCATCATCACCAGCAGAAATATTCAGCTCACCAATTGTAACTACGGTAGAATCCTGGCGCGGCTTCAGTGCCCTTAAGATGGCTCCTTCCTCTGCCTCAGCCTCCCCAGCCAGGTCAATGCCAGCCACATAGACCTTATTACGGTCAGGCTGATGCCTTCTTACATGCTCTCCCTGAAGCTGAGCCCTTTGCTGAAGGCTCAAATAACCACCGCCGCCATGTATGGGCAGGAGACAATACTGTGTTAAAAAGAGGGGGTGATTCTCCCCCAAACGCTCCCTCTCAGCCTCCACATAGGCTAAATAGTCAGGGTTATATTTAGCCACTTCCTGCCAATCATATCGGAAGTGGCGTTTTACCCCGTCCCTTCGCTCCAGCTCATAATTTATCTGTTTTACCTCCTCCAGCAGGGTAGAATCGTCCCAGGTAGTGCCATAGTGAACGGTAGTAACATTGGTCGTTGCCCCCATCGGCTTGAACTCCTTGGTATATTTTTCCTTGCTGACATCCTGGGA
>Ga0307378_10010624_pt1 | contig 11939 bp, 17 predicted proteins | sample UN1MG_FD_202238 | JGI IMG/M metagenome (GOLD analysis project Ga0307378, IMG submission 202238) | Soil microbial communities from Risofladan, Vaasa, Finland - UN-1 | ecosystem: Environmental > Terrestrial > Soil > Coastal area > Acid sulfate soil | place: Finland: Risofladan, Vaasa | collected...
CTGCCACCCCGAAACTCGTAAAAGACCATTTTCTTAGCAAGAAATCCGAAATTGATGATATAATTGCCAAGGCCAGAGCGCTCGGTTTGGAGGTCAATATCCCCACAGCCCCGGGAAAAATTGTGACTGTCCAGGCACCAGAGGCAGTAATGCTGGGTGCGCCAGTACCGGCAGACCCAGCCGCGATAATCTATACAGACCCGACGATACAACTGCTCGATTCAGCAATTGCTTCTGCGATTGAGGGGTCTGAGAAGGATGGTATATTACCAACCGGAGTTGTTGATAGTAAAGCGCAACGGGTCCAGGGTGTTTCCGGTGCCGGCACTGAATCGCATTCGGCTTATATTCCAGGGTCTGGCGAGGATAGGCTCGATCCGACTTTACTTGAGGGTAAGGTTAAAATGGTGGGCGGGCAGGGGCGTGGCGGGCAGCCAATAGCCATACCGTCAATTAGAGTAGACCAAACTGGTACTACTACGGTGCGTGTTCGACAAGACGTTGATGATACTGCTTTACAGCGTCGTTTCAAATCAATGGCCAATGAGCCATCTGGTGGATATAGTGTGCATAATTGTCCTATCTGTAAGGGCGATGGGGTTATTAAGCAGCGTGGCCAGCTTGATACGTGTCCCAAATGCCATGGGACTGGCCTGCTTAATAACTAGATGAACCTGGAGATTTTATACCGAAGTACTTGCCGTATCTGCGTGGCGGTGCACCGGTTGGCAAGAATGTTGATCCGGCCGATCTAGATCCAGCGTCGAATCCTGGGGTTGTGGTTGATGATTGGGTATGTAGTTCTGGTCGTACTGATAATAATTGTGGTATATGGGCCGGTATTTCTTTGGTTCTTGGTCGCAGGCCATATGGTCTTCCGATTGAACGGCCAACGGCGGTCATGAATTTATTAGCATCATCCATTATTCATTACATTCTTCGAGTTCGTCTTCTTCCTCGTCTATTTCTTCTTCATCATCGAGGTCGTCTTCTTCGCACATTCTGTCCCGGCTCTCGACCATACCTGGTTTTGATACTTTGATAATTTCACCTAGGTTGGGGTTGAAGCCGAAATCTCGTTCACACCAGTCATCTTTCTTGATTTCGCTGATGATGGCTGGTATATAATCAAGGACTTGCTCACATTCTGCGGCCGGGATTCCTTGTGATTTCATTTCTTCGTCGACTGACCGTCTGAATGTTGGGTCGGTGATGAATTTATAATTGTGGACTTTGTGGAAGGCAGCACATATTCCATCGTGGTGAGTGAGGCCGGCGGCTTTGATGGCGAACATTTCATTTATCTGCTCGTGCAAAAACTGAAATGAATGTTCTTCTTCCTCTTTGGCATCTTTTGGGAGATCTTGTAACCCGAGTGCGACCTTGTGCCGTAGCATAGTATCGATTGCTTCGCACACAGTTGTTTCGTGTTTTCTCAAAGCCATAACAACAATCTCCTCCATTTAATTTTTGATTCGAACATGAGTAATTCCAAAGATATTAGACAACTTGATCGTGTACAAATACTTACTACGAAAAATGTTAAATATCTATCAGATTTGCCGGGGCATACTACTGACCCACATGGATTCTGGAGTGTTATTGGTTTCATATCAAAGGAGGCTTTAATTGCTAAGGGAACTGCTATTGTACGTATTCCAATAGTAGACATCCGCAAGGTTGGAGAGTATGACAAAGAAACTGTCATAAATAGTCTTAAGAATTTTTTAGAGAGGCGACGAAGTGGTCAAAAAGAAACCCAAAATCCTGACGCCAACTGAAGAGGCAATTGCAATAATTACCAATAAATATGGTGCAGGTGCAATTCAGCAAGGCCGGGGCACATTTGTCCCGTGCGAGGCCATACCAATAGGTGTTGCTAATATTGACGTTGCCACTGGTTGTGGTGGAATACCCCGGCAGAGGATAACAGAAATATATGGAAACGAGTCTAGTGGTAAGACTACTCTATGTCTCCAGACCATGGCCAGCTGCCAGGCCCATGGCTGGACAGCGGCCTTTATTGATGCTGAGCATGCTCTTGACTTAGACTGGGCTCAAGCAAACGGTGTTAATATTGATAAATTACTCATATCCCAACCAGATAGTGGCGACGAGGCCCTAAACATCGTCGAAACACTGGTCGATGCAAAGTCTGTCGACTTAATCATTATCGACTCCGTTGCCGCCCTGGTACCACAAGAAGAACTCGACGGCGATGTCGGCGACTCCCATATAGGCGCCCAGGCCCGTCTCCTATCACAAGCTATGCGCAAGCTTGTCGGCAAAGCCAAAAAGTCGAATTCCGCCATACTGTTTGTCAATCAGATCCGTGAGAAGATTGGCGTTAGGTTTGGTTCTCCAGAGACGACTCCCGGTGGCCGTGCTCTAAAATTCTATTCATCTATGCGTATGGAAGTTAGACGGCAGGGGAATTTGGTTGTCAATAAGACCAAGGTCTATGGCGTGTTATCTAGAGTCAAGGTTGTCAAGAATAAGGTTGCCCCACCGTTTCTATCGGCTGAATTTGAGATCCATTTTGGTCAACCATTTCAAGTACCGACGCCTCGGCGTGGCATCTACAGAGAGCAGGCCCTACTCGATGGGGCAATATCTGTTGGTGCATTGCGAGTAAGTGGTAGCCACTATTATAGAGGCGATGAGACCAAGAGCTTGGCCAATGGCAAGGATAGCATGGTTACCATATTGGTTGATAATACAGAACTTCGTGATGAAATTGTTCGGGATACCTATAAGTTATTGAGTGGGTTCCGGACGCCCAAAGATAATGAAGCTGAAGACAATGCAGCTGAAGACAATGCAGCTGAAGAGGATTTCAATCAGGGAGAATAAGCATGGCCACGGCCCCACTATATAGCCAGGGCGAAACGGTATATCTCAGAGATTCTGCCGCATTGGGCTTCTTGGAAGCCTATGTCATAAATTCGATCACTCATCGCCCTGACGGACTTATTGAGTATAAGCTGGCGACGCATTTAAAGCCACCTACTGCTAATATGACGATGGGTGATCGCAATACGGGGCGTGTCTTGCATCAGCTTACATTTTTCGAGGGTGATTTAATATTATTCTGTGAAGCTTTATCATTAGCTATTGACAATACCGAACTACAATTAGCTAGGCTACAAGCCGTTAGTCTTGCTTCTGGGTGTGTACCGGATGAAGGCACCGATGGCACTGGATAAGATTGAAGTGCTTTTGGCTGCTATACTCGATGTATCTTAATATTTAGACGACTCATCTGGGAGAATATATGGTTGACCTTAGTAAGTTTGATGATGTCCAGGAGGCTATGTTTGGTCCGGCCGAAGAGGAGGCCATAGTCTCTTTGATTATGGAGCATCCGGAAACGTTCATACCAATGTCGCGGTTTATCACGCCGGATCTGTTTAGGGGTATGGCTGCGAAATATGTTATCGGTATGCTAAAGCAAGAGTATGATGCTTATGGTAGTGTACCTACACGCCCGATGTTCAGAGACAAGGTAGTTCGTACTTTAGAGACTGGTGACCCATACCAAGAGATACTTGATCTTATAGAGAGAGAAGGTGATCCTCGCGATATTATCAGGATCAGGGATCGTCTCAAGGATTGGGTACAACATCAAACGCTTGGTCTATTATATAGTGAAGAGGCGTTAGATGCGCATGCTCGTGGCGATTATGAGTATCTTGAGAAGATTATGGAGGACGCCCAGCGTGTTGCTCTGTTGGCGGATACTGGTTTCTGGTTTTTTGACCAGTATGAAGAGATATTAGCTGATAATGCTTTAGAACACATAGACACTGGATTCGACAAGCTCAATGAACTTCTAAATGGGGGTGGCCCATCCCCCAAGGAGGTGGTAATATGGCTGGCCCCCACCGGGGTGGGGAAAACATTGATGATGGCTAACAATGCCACGAAAGCTGTGTTGGACGGACACAATGTTCTGTTTGTGACGTTTGAGCTCTCGACGTTGAAGACAGCTCTTCGAATTGCGGCTGGCATGACTGGTGTTGGTATTAGTGATTTCTATCACGCTAATATTGAGGATCTCTCCCGGGCCGATATTGCCGAACTAAGGTCTCATCAGGATGATGTTAGGAAGAGATTGAGTGCCAGGGCCAAGTTCGGCAAACACGGCCAGCGCGGTGATCTTGTCATCTATGAATTACCGCCAGACGAGTGCAGTGTTGACGATATTTATGGAATAATCGATAGGAATAGGCGCCTGCGTGGCTGGCAACCGAAGGTAGTAATTATTGACTACCTGGAGCTAATGTTGAGCCGGCGCAGCCATAATAATAAAGAGGGGGATTATACCAGGCAAAAGGCGGTGTCCACAGAAATACGTGGACTGGCCAAAAATGAAAATGTTCTGGTTTACACAGCTAATCAGACAAATAGATCGGCCATTAACAATAGGGAAGATGGACGGGCGATCGATCTAGACAAATCCGCAGAGAGTTTCGGCAAGAATATGCCAGTTGATTATGTGATTAGCATGAATCAGACTGAGGCTGAGTACAATCAGCCCAGACCAGAAATCAGGTTATGGGTGGCCAAGAATAGAAACGGACCAAAATTCGTGGCTGTACATACATATGTTGATTACAAAACCATGCAGATCACAGAGGTGCACTGATGAAACAGTCGAAGACATTAGCTGCCGCGGAAAAGGAACAAAGATCCACTGGCAAAATGCCAGAATTGGGTGTCGATCTTGATAAATTCATTGGGATGACGAATGGATTTTTCAAAGTCAGCCCTATCCAATGCTATGGTGACTATGTTGCAATTGCCCCATTTCCTCGCAGCGAAATCACTGAGGGTGGTATTGTAGTGCCAGGGCAAGCCGACGTCCGTCCAGACACCGGAATCATTGTTGGACTCGGCGAGCACCCAGGAAAAATCAAGCTCGGTGAGCATGTGAAGTTTGTCCCTCACCACAAAGTCGCCGATCTTACGGGTGAATTCCCTTTCTACGGCGGCGTGGAGATTGCCGTTTACAAGACGGCTAGTGTCGTGGCCACTCTCCCGCAGGTCAAGGCCAAAATGGTGGTCCAGACTGGTCCTATAAAGCCCGTCTCCTACAATTGTCAATGATAACCTCTGAACCCGATTATTCAAAAGGGATTGAAAGAGTAGACCATGCCTACATACAATTATGCCTGTAAGTACTGTGCTGCTCTGGCCATTGAAAAGCTTGGCAGAGAGCTTACAGAGGATGAGGCGGCTGAGTTTCTTTTCGAGACTCAACATGCAATGTTTCCATCAGAGAAAGAATTAACTGAGGCCACTAGATGTCCTGATTGTGGCAGAACAGATACTGCTATGGTTATTGATATTAGTGGCCAGGTGACATTTATCCGTGGCCATGATTGGGAAGAATTTAAGAAAAAGAATAAATCTGCTCTGCGTCGCGATATGGCTTTACATCAGCTTAAGCATGATGACCCGTATGGGTATATGCGGGATGGTGATGACAAGGACGAGCTTGCGGATAAGCTGAAAGCTGGCGCTACTGAGAAATCTAAGCCTAAGTATTTCACTGGTGCTTCCAGGCGTTCCTAGCTGGAGATTGGCACCATCGATATTTGCATTTACACGTACTATGGCCATGAAAATAAGCCGTATTTTTGTGGGATATTGAATTGCAGCACTGGCAAAAAGCAAATTGTTCCATTATATGCGCCTAAAATGAGGCTAAAGATTTATGAGGCCGAAAAGGCCAAAATGAGGATCAGGAAGCTTGTCATAAAATTGTTGACCGAGGGGTCAAGGATAATTACTTCCGATTTTAAGTTGTTTATTGAAGCATTCGACATTCCATTCTATATTGAGCGTCTTAATGTATATGATCTGTTGTTGCCAGAATTAGAGACGCCAGCATTATTAGATGAAGCTAAAAGCAGGCTGTATAAATTATTACCCGCAATGGAATCTATTAACTTGAAGGAATGGCATAGGGCAACAGCCAATGCTGCTGTGGCATATGCTTCTATAGAGAATCGTGGACTTAGGGCTTTCGAGAGGCCAGTATTCCCGAGATGGTCGCAGCGCACATATAGCGGTCGCACCAAGACTACGTTATATAATATTCAGGGTGCGTCCCATGGCGATCTTATAACAAATCCTGCTGGCAGATATGATGATTATCTTTTACATTTCGACTGGCGGGCTGCTGATATACGAGTGGCTGCGTTGCTTAGTGGTGATGAGGATCTTTTGGATGCTTGCCAGCACACCGATCCTTATCAGCACATTGCCGGTATCTTGAGCGGTGATGAGAAAGATAAGCTTTCTCGTGAAGAATGTAAGTTGGCGCTATTGACGGCTATAAATGCTATGGATATTAGTGCCCACATATTCGATGCTTTTCCCGATCTTAGGAAGTGGATAGCGGAATCTAGGAAGAAATTATCTAATGGTGAGCCGTTATTTAGTATACTTGGTCGGAAATACACTAAAGATAGGGGACGCAAGGATTTGAGTGTTTTCAATGCTACTATGCAAGGCTCTATTGCTCATGCTATGCAGCTTTCGATACGTAGGGTGTGGGAGGAGTTTGGTCTTGATCTTGTTGCTGATATTCATGATTCTGTGGTGGTGACCTGTCCGCGTAGCCGTGCTGTTGTGAAGAGAGCGGTATTTAGGATAGCTGAGATTATGTGTTATCCTTTTGAGGGTATTCTTGATAGTAATCCGGTGTTTCCTGTGAGGGTTAGTATTGGCAATTCATGGAAGGATTGGAAGGAGCTGCGGGTGTATCCATAGTTACCCGTTTTTGATTCGCGTGTTGGTGTATTTTAAATATTATGGGAAAACGATTACCAAAATGGATTACTGCAAATGTTTCCGAGGATATGTCCTCGAGTACGATCTTTCAATTTACAGTCACATTCCCCAATGGGCACATCGAATCCATCGATGTATTATCTGACTTGGATATCGATTATGACACTCTTGAGACCCATCTGGAGGAGATCCCAGCGCAGTATATGTTCTGGGCTGCAGTTTATAGTGAGTTGAAGAGCATGGTTGCTATTGCCGAGATAAAGGTTGACCGTCGGCGAGCAGCATTGACAAAAGAAATTATAGACAAATTCAAGGCAAAGGGCATTAAGCTTACTGACAAACAGCTTCTTAATCTTTTTGACCAAGACAATAAGTTAACGACTTTTAAAGTAGAATTGGCCTCGGCTCAGAAGAAGACCGGTAAGGTATACCATATGGTTGAGGCAATTCGAATGAGATCTGAGCACTGTAGATCGTTGGCGGGATTCAAACGCCAGGACAAAGAGCAATCGAGCCACCAGACCTAAGCAAAGGAGACTAAAATGGCCCGACGCGACAAGTATGACATCAACAAGATCCGAAGCCAAGTCAAGAAGAAGATCGGCAAGCACACCGATCCGACAGAGTTCAAACCGCCAAAAGCGGAGGAGGGTAAGCCGGCTATCCAATTCCGCTTCTTCATCCTCCCCCCATTCGGGGTTGGTGATGAGCTAGCTACCGGCCCTGCTGAGCAGACGATGGAAGATTTCTTCCTCCGTAATGGCTCGCACTATATGGATAACAAACGGATTGGCTGCCCGCGAGTTATCAATGATGGCAAGTGTGGTATTTGTCAGCATGGCTTTGACCTTATGGGTGAGACCGCTGTCAAGGAAGAGCGGGCGGCTATTGCAAAGAGGCTTCTTCCTGGCACCTATTACATGGTCAACATCTACTTCCCCAATATCGACAAGAATCCCGAAGAATTGCGGGGCCAGGTCAGGTGGTATAATTGCCCGAAGACTGTGTTCGATATGTGGGAAGCCTGTCTGTTCCGTGATGATGATGGGGGTGACCCCCAGGAGCCATTGCCATTCGGCGTCTTCTACGACGAGGAAGACGCATACCTCTTCCGGCTCGAGGTCGTTAAACAGGGTCAAGGGAATAATTATGGGAAGTCCATGTTCTTCCTGACGGAAAGCTTCCAGTCCGTCCCGATTGCCGGCAAAGCTGGCAAGCCGGACCAGCCGAAGATTGACGAAATCTTGGCGAAGCGTCACGATCTTTTTGACAAGATCCCAGACGTTATCGATGCCGATATTGATCGGATTGTCCGCAACTTGACCGGGGAGGAAACCGGTAGTGGTTTCGACGCCGATGAGACCAAACCTGGTAAAGCTAAGGCTGAGACCCAGAAGGCCAAGGAAGATACAAAGAAGGACAAGAAAAAGGGTCTCAAGCCCAATGTGTCCGAATCATCCTCCAAGCCAGCCGCAGAACCGTCCCCAGAGCCTGCCGAGCCAGTTGCTGGCGAAATTCCAGTAGATGAGGCACCGGACGAAGCACCGGACGAAGCACCGGACGAAGCACCGGACGAAGCACCGGACGAGCAGCCCAGAGACGACGATGATGTCGACGCGCTGCTTGACCAATTAGGCGACTAGCCGACTCGATAACCAGGAGGGCTGTGGTGCGGGCCAGCCCTCCTGGTTCCTATTCCTTTGTGGTATAATTATGAGCAAATCGGCACCGATATTATTGGTTGATGCACGCAACCTGATGTATCGAGCCATATTTGCCCATCTAAAGGATCAGAAACACGGCTCAAGAGTCCATCACTTTACCGTCATGGTCCGATTCATGTGGGGATGGCTTGACAAATTCAAACCATCCGCCGTAGGTATCTTCTGGGACTCTAAAAAGAGTACACTATGGCGCAAGAAGATTCTCGACAGCTATAAGGTCAGAAATGAGAATGAATATTTTGAAGATATTAAGGACGACCTAATATACACCCAAGCCGCCGCTAAAGCAATTTTTAGTCACCTGGCTGTTTGGCAGTTTAGCAAGGACAGGATGGAAGCCGATGACCTAATCTATTCTGCCTGCCGCGTTCTTTCACCTCGGCAGCTCATAATTATCTCGACCGATGGCGATTACGAGCAAGTTGTTTTCAGGATGCAGAATGTTAAGTTGTGGAACCCCCTTGCCGATTCCGGTAGGGGGAAATTCATTGGCTCACCAGATCACGACCCGGCAATCGCCAAGGCGCTAGCCGGCGATAAATCAGATAAAGTAGACGGATATACTGGGATTGGACCAGTAAAAAGCGCAAAGATGGCCAGGGATCTCAAAGAAATGGAGAGATACCTGCAACTTCATGATGATTGCCCAGCAATCGCCAGCGGTAAGACAGATAAGGATGTTACAATCTGCCCTGCCTGCGGCGGGCTCGGTCGCAAATTATTCATCAGAAATTTATTATTGGTTGATTTATCTCTTAATCCGGAACTTCTGAAGAATGATTTGTATGTGCAACGGGTATTGGTCGAGGAGTGTAAATTCGACAAGGATTTAATTAAGGCCGAGGCTAAAAAACACAAGGTCGGTGGTCTGATCGCTGAATATGATAGAATTGTTCTGCCGTTTAAACTTATCCTGCAGCAACAGCAGACAGATAATAATATTTAGTAAGCAAAATTATAATAAAGGGAGATAATTATGGCCATTGGCATCCATATTGTAGTAGTCAACTTTGTTGCCGTTGATTCACTTGGGAATTTCCTTGACAAGAATGCAGAGACGACCAATCCCGCTACCATTGGTCAGATGACCGATTTTAGTAATGAACATAGAGTGATGGCTGATGCGGCCATACCCAACTCTGCCAATTACCCATCTGTCACAAACTACCTCGAAGCCGAGGCCGCTGATAATTACGTGCTACATTATATGGACCAAAACAGAATTATTACATATGAGCACGGAGCTGGACCACTACCTTAGTATATAAGGTATGAGCAAAGCCCAGCGAACAGCTAGCCAGATTGGCAAATCGAACGTCGCAACTTCTAAATCCCACGAGCGACGTGTGGCCCATCTTCTCACCGAATGGTCTGGTTCAGAATTCCGTCGCCGTCGTGTCGAAGGCCGTATGGCCGATACGATTGCCCGCGACCTGACGGGCGATGTGATACCAGTAGATTGTTTCTGCCACTTTAATATTGAGTGTAAGAAGGGTGAGAATTTTAGCCTTGATGCCATGCTCTCCAATGTCGAGAATTGTCAATTTAGTAAATGGTATCACCAGAGTTCATATGATGCCAAATTGTGTTCCGAACAGCACAATCGTCTATTCTTACCGCTTCTATTCTTCAAGCCGGTGCCCAATTGGGATTGGATAGCCATAGCTACTGAGGCTATCAAGTTCCTTAGGCCAGCCGATAAAAATAACCTGCTTGCTAATATTCATTGCAGAGCTGGTCGTTTGTGGATTCCCCATTTTGTTTATGATCAGTATGATCGGTGTGGTGAGATTTCTCATAATGTAGCACATACTAGGAAGGCTAAAAATAAGGTAATGGTGCCTTTGAAGTTGAGGCCGTGTTTCATTTGCCGGTGGAAAGATTTTGCCGCGGGTGTCGATCCGGCGTCCTTCCTGGTAGGAGCTGCAGAATGTGCTGTGGGAGCGAAAGCAGGAGTACGGCCGTCCGAGTAGTCCGCAATAAGAAGAAGGATAAGCTTAATGCAATGACCAATGGCGTTATTATAATTCGTCATCGTGTCGGCAAGGCCAAACGATTTAAGCCCAATACCCACACCGGCGGCGTCCGTGCTGTCAGAAGCAAGGGATAGTAATATGCCGTGTGGCGGTTGTGGCGGCGGCGATATTAAGGTTCCTGTCAGACGGACGACACCGTCTGCTCCTAAGAGGACCTCTATGAGTGTCCAAAGGGAGATGCGCCCAAAACCATTGCGAAAGATTATTCCTGTTTCTAAGCCAAGGGTGAACAGGAAGCTGATCCAGTCATCTGAATTGGCCAGGACGGCTAAAAAGCGTGCTGCCAATACAAGATTGTGTCCTGTTTGTGGGGCACCTCTAAGTATTGAAATAACAGGGAAGACACGCCGCAAACGATTTAGGTGCAATCGATGTTGCAAGACCTATATGTAATATTTGGCAGCTGGATAATTATTATTTTGGCTACCGAGCGTACTACCGAGATAATCAACGATTCGAAGCTATTCTTTCCGCTACGAAATTGGGTGACCATAAACTCCATATCTGGTTTACGGTACAGACGATTATTCATATTTATAAATGATGTTCTTACCTGTGCGTGGTGCTTGAGTGTATGGGTGTCGATGTTTTTTTGTTGGTTCTTGCCCGGCGGCCATTTTGAGATCCTGGCGCCCCATAATATTTTGGTAAAATGGCTTGCCTTGGTTGGCGCGGCCAATCTGTGGCATGCGTTATTCCGGCTTGTGTTCCGTGGCAGAGTAATTACTGTAGACATCAACCATACTTTTGTGGATGATTATGAGAATCGGGAACCTGAAGAACAGATTGTCATAGGGGATGGTAATGGAGAGCATTGATAGAGCGTTAGCACGGCAGAGGACAGCACGGAGCAATGCTGAAGCATTTGAACCGCCAGCTATTAATTCTGTCAATGATATCAAGCGTGTTCTGGCCCAGCTTGACCCCTCGGTTAAGTTGAATCAGAAAATGGGCGATGTTGAGATCGCCACTGATATTGTTGGATCGGATGGTAGGAAGAATACTAGATTTGAGGTACGCACTAGTACTAGTGCCAAATCGCACAGGCAGATTCTACTCGAGGGATTTCAAGTCGTTAAGCAGAGAGAGGAGACTGCCGAAAGATTGGCCCGCGAAGAAACAATCAATACTATTGAGGTGAATGGCAAACCAATGGCACCCCCGGCTGTTGTAAACACAGAGGGTAGACACGCCATGGATGCAATCATAGAGCGTTTACTTGGCGCGTATCGTAGTGGATGTTTTATATGCTGGGATCTATCGGATGGTTTCACTTATCGTTATGAAATTTTCCAACATCGTCTAACCAAGGTGCAGCGCAATGCCGGAAATACAGACACCGCCGTTGGCGGTGTATAAAAGCGTCGCCGATTATTTA
>Ga0307378_10010626_pt1 | contig 11937 bp, 11 predicted proteins | sample UN1MG_FD_202238 | JGI IMG/M metagenome (GOLD analysis project Ga0307378, IMG submission 202238) | Soil microbial communities from Risofladan, Vaasa, Finland - UN-1 | ecosystem: Environmental > Terrestrial > Soil > Coastal area > Acid sulfate soil | place: Finland: Risofladan, Vaasa | collected...
TGGGTCAACCTCGACCCGGCCAAAAAAATGCTGCAGGGCCGAGAGATCATCAACTGGACCAACACCAGCCGCGATGCCATCCCGGATTTCTGGTTCCACCTCTATTGGAACGCTTTTAAAAACGAAAAAAGCGCCTTGATGGAAGAAGCCCGCCGCGACTCATTTTCGGGCAGCGACCACGGCGGCATCGCTGTGAAGGACGGCGACTGGGGCTGGATCGACGTGGAAAAGATCCGCATTGGTGACGGGACTGACCTGACCGCCGCCATGGAGTTCATGACCCCCGACGAACCGGTTCATCCAGACGACCAGACCGTCATGCGCGTCAAGTTGCCCAGGCCGCTGCTCCCAGGAGAAACCATCAAGCTGGAACTGCAATTCAAAGCAAGGATCCCGAAAACGATCCGCCGTTCCGGCTATTATCACAACGGCTATTTCATCGGCCAGTGGTTTCCCAAACCCGGCGTATACCAGGAGGGCAAAGGCTGGAACTGCCACCAGTACCACCTGAACAGCGAATTTTTCGCCGACTTCGCCCGCTTCCTGGTGCACATTACCGTGCCCGCCGGGTACGTCGTTGGCGCTTCGGGAAAAGAGATCGCCGCCAGGACCGACGCGGAACGCAAAACCTCCACCCGCACTTTCAGCCAGGAGCGCATCCACGATTTCGCCTGGACCGCCGACCCCGATTATATCAGGATCGAACGCGACTTCGTTGCCGCCCAAGAAGTCAGCCAGGCGGAATACCGGGAAACGGCCGCTGTTTTGCGCGAGCCGGCGGAAAAAATAAAATTGGCCGATGTCAAGATGATCCTGCTGATCAATCCCGAACACCGCAGTCAGGTGGAACGCCATTTCAAGGCCTTGCGCACGGCCCTGAAATATTACGGCCTCTGGTACGGGGCGTACCCGTATGAGACGGTCACCATGGTCGACCCGCCTTTTCGCAGCGGCAGCGGCGGCATGGAGTACCCTACCCTGTTCACCGCCGGCACCCGGATCCTCGCCAGTCCGCAGGTCTTGGACCCCGAGACGGTGATCATCCACGAATTCGGCCACAACTACTGGTATGGAATGTCGGCCAGCAACGAATTCGAGGAGGCCTGGCTGGACGAGGGGATCAACAGCTACTCCACCGCCAAAGTGCTGGCCAAGGCCTACGGGCCCGGCTCCTTGCCCCTTTCCCTGTCCGGCATCCCCCTGACCCGCTACAGCGGTTCATTGAAGTACTCCGACCTGGAATCCGACCGCGCTGCGGCGATCCACATTGTCAAGTACGACCCAGTGGCGACCCCATCCTGGAAATTTTACGATTCCATGAGCTACGGCCTGAATGTTTACATGCGGGCCGCAACCTGCCTGAACACCCTGGAGAATCTCATCGGCAAGGAGGTCATGCTGCGGACCCTGCGCGCTTTTTACTCGCGTTTCCGCTTTCGCCACCCGGTAGGCCGCGATTTCATCGACACGGTCAACGAGGTCAGCGGCCGCGACCTGAACTGGTTCTTCGACGAGTTGTTTTTCAGCACCAAAGAATGGGACTTCGCGGTCGACCAGGTGTACTCGCGCGAGATCAAAACCCCTCGGGGCGTATTCGACCGCGAGGGAAAGAAAAGCGAGAACAAGGCCCAGGCGGTCCGCGCCCATGACAAGAAGAACAAGCACCCCCGTTACCAGTCCGTGGTCCGGGTCAGGCGCCTGGGTGAAGCGCGGCCCGGCCCGGGCGTCCGGCTCAAGATCATAACCGCCTTCGAAGACGGCACAAAAAAAATTGATTATTGGGACGGCCAGGGGAGCTGGGCCGAATTTACCGGCGCCAGCTTCAGCAAGGTCAAGTACGCCCAGATCGACCCCGACAACGTGTTCCTGATCGACCGCGATCTGAGCAACAACAGTTTTGCCGTCAAGGCCAACATGGCCGGGCCCCTGCGCTGGACAGGAAAGCTGCTGTTCTGGATCCAGAACCTGCTGCAATTTGTCAGCAGCGTAAGCTGAGGAGGCAACTATGGGAAATTTCAGAATTTTATTCAAAGGCATGATCCTCGGCTGGCAAAAGCGTCGCCTGGCCATCAAGCTCTGGACGGTTAATATTCTGTTTTCGCTTTTCGCCGTTACGCCGTTTTTCTTCCTGATGATGAAGCATATGTCCCATTCTTTCGCGGCAGAAAGGGCGCTGCAGCGGCTGGATATCTTCTGGCTGGCCGATTTCATTTACCGTTACTGGAATGTCGCTCCGGCGGTCCTTGGCTCGGCGCTGCTGGCGGCGGTTTTGTACTTTCTGCTGTCGGTCTTTCTCAACGGCGGCATCATCGGCTGTTTGAACCGTCCCGAAGTCCGAACGACAATGGCCGAATTTTTCCATGATTGCGGCCTTTATTTCTGGCGTTTTTTCCGGCTGTTCCTCCTCTCCATCCCGGTCTATCTCATCTTTATGGGGTTAAGCCTGCCGCTGCTCAGAGCCTTGCTGGGGATACTCAACCGCCGGGCGACAAGCGAATGGCCGGCGCTGATCGTCCGCAACCTGCGCTTTATCATCCTGGTGCTGCTGCTGACCGTGGTGGTCATGTTTTTCGATTACGTTAAGATCGGCCTGGTGACCGGCGCCCGGAAAAAAGTGCTGAAGGAAACCTGGCTGACGCTGCAATTCATTTGCCGGCGTTTTTTCAAGGCTTGGGGGCTTTATTTGCTGGCCGGGTTGGTCTTTGTGGCGCTGACATTTTTTTACCTGGAGATCGCCCGCCTGCTGCCCAAGAACAGGCCGCTGCTGGTATTACTGGTCTTCATTTGGCAGCAGATCTATATTCTCTGCCGCCAGTGGAGCAAAGTGCTGTTCTTCGCAAGCGAGCTCGAGTTTGTAAGGCAGCACCAGGAGCCGGACCAATCTGCGTGACACGTAACGCGTGACGAAAGTTCGCTCCCTGTCCTTGTTTTTTTGCTGCCCGCATGGTACATTTGAGGCTCGGGAGGACCAGTTGAAAAAAAGCAGGATGTTCTTGAAAGTAGCATTGGCGCTGATTTTTGTGGCGCGTTTGGGAGGCGAGACCATGTTCATTGACAGAGATACCCAGGACGGGGTCCGCGAGTACCTATTGGGGAAATACGGTGAAGAGCAAAAATTCCGCATCAACCGCGGCGTGCAGCAAACCGCCGCCTTTTGGCATGCCGCTGACGGCAGCGCCGAAGAATTTTCGAAATTCTGCAAGACGAACTTCATCACCAACCCGGAGCGGCTGCAGACCCATTTCAAGCGCATCGAAACCAACTTCGAATCGCTCTACGGCCACCTGAACAAGATCAGCCTGGACCTGAAAAGACCGCTGCAGCTGGACTGGGGCAAGATCCTGCCCATCGACCAGCGCTTCGGCCGGTTCGATCCCGCCGCCCACGTTAGCGACGACTTGTTCGAAAGCCAAATCGCTTTCGATATCCTGCTGAACTTCCCTTCCTACACCCTGGCCGAAAAGACCGAGCTGGGGCCGGCCTGGAACCGGCTCGACTGGGCTTACGCCCGCTGCGGCGACCTGTTTCTCTCGCGCCTGCCGGCCCTGGTCAGCCAGAACGCGGCCGCGGCCCTGAACGAAGCCGAGACCTACATATCCGAATACAACATCCACATGGGGCGCCTGCTCGACAACCAGGGAAAAACACTGTTCCCGGAAAACCTGAAGCTGATCAGCCACTGGGGCCTGCGCGATCACCTCAAAGGCCTCTATGCCGAAAAGCAGGGCTTGGCCGGCCAAGAGATGATCTACGAAGTGCTCAAGCGCATCATCCAGCAGGACATTCCCAAAACCATGGTCAACCGCGGGGAGTTTTTCTGGAATCCCTTCAAGAACAGGATCTATAAAGAAAGCAAGGAGATCGTCTGGACACCGGAGCCCAACACCCGCTACCTGCAGTTGCTCAACATCTTCAAGGCCATGAAAGACATGGATGAATATTTCCCTTCCCTGCCCAGCCATGCGCAGCGAAAGTTCGAACTGGAACGCGAGCTGGATGAAGCCGCGATGGAAAAGCTCTTCGAGGAAGTGCTCACATCGACAGAGCTGAAGGACACGGCCGCCCTGGTGGAAGAGCGCCTGGGACGCAAGCTGAAGCCCTTCGACATCTGGTACAACGGCTTCAAGCCCAGGGCGAAAATTTCGCAAGGCGAACTGGACCGCCGCGTGGGCCAAAAATATGCTGACCTGAATTCCTTTGCCAAAGACCTGCGCGCCATTCTCCAGAAACTGGGCTTCCCGGCCAAAAACGCTGACTTCATCGCCGCCCGCGTCGCCGTCGACCCGGCCCGCGGCGCCGGCCACGCCTGGGGCGCCATGATGCGCTCGGAAAGGTCCAGGCTGCGCACGCGCACCGACCGCGGCGGCATGAACTACCAGAGTTTCAACGTGGCCATGCACGAACTCGGCCACTGCGTCGAGCAGACGCTTTCGCTGCACAAGGTGGACTCCTACATGCTGGCCGGCGTGCCCAACACCGCCATCAGCGAAGCCTTCGCCTTCCTCTTCCAGAACCGCGACCTGAAGATCCTCGGGCTGAAGGACGAGGCACGCAACGCCCGGCAGCTGAAAGCCCTGGACACGCTTTGGATGACCTGCGAAATAGCGGCAGTGGCCCTGGTGGACATGAAGGTCTGGAAATGGCTCTATAAAAATCCCGGAGTCAACCCGGAAGCTTTGCGCAAGGCGGTCATGGGCTGCGCCCGTGAGGTTTGGAACAAGTATTATGCCGAACTCTTCGGCATCCGCGACCAGATCATCCTGGCCTCCTATTCGCACCTGATCGACGCCGCGCTCTATCTCCCCGACTATCCCCTTGGCCACTTGATCTCATTCCAGCTTGAAAACCATCTGAGCGACAAGAACCTGGGGACGGAAATGGAACGCATGTGCCAGGCCGGGCGCATCATCCCGCAGCTGTGGATGAAGAACGCCGTGGGCGAGGAAATATCGGCCGCGCCGCTGCTGGAAGCGGCTGCGGAAGCCCTGAAGGTCATAAAGAAGTGATCGGCACACGGTACAGGGTGTACGGTTTACGGTAAGAAAAGAAAAGACAAAAGGGAAAGCGTAGGGGCGGTCACAGGGGGCCGCCCTTTTTAAATCCTCAATCACAAACAAGCAGCAATGCCCAAATGAACCAAACGAGAAAAAGGCCCTTGTAATGATTTTTATTTTTGAACATTGGAATTTGAATTTTAAGATGGGCGGTCATCCGCCCAGCGAAGCGCCGGCGGACCCGCCCCTACACTGTCTTTTTCCTTTGTCTTTCTCTTCCCCTGCACCTTCGACCATACACCGTAAACCGATTGCTATTTCATCATATTCAGAAAGTTGACCAGTAATTGTATTCCCGCCTGCCCCGACTTCTCCGGGTGGAACTGCACGCCGTGGAGGGGATGCTCGCGGTGGGCGATGCTCTCCACCCGGCCGGAACCGTTCAGGGCCGGGACCAGGAAATTTTTTTCCAGGGCCTGGTCGCGCACCACGATCTCCGCATGGCTTTGGCGCATTGTAAAGACCGGGGGAAAAGCCGAGAAGAGCCCTTGCGCTTTCTTAATGAAAATCTCCTCGTCGCCCAGGTGCTTGCGCCCGTCTTTTTTCACCTGGCAGCCGAAAGCGGCGGCCAATACCTGGTGGCCGTAGCAAATGCCCAGCAGGGGCCGGCGGTTCTCACTAAGGAATGCAAGCAGCCCCGGCTCCGCCTCGCCGGCGCCGACCATCTTCTGCGAACCGGAAACGATTACCCCGGAAAATTCCCCGCTGCCGGGCAATGCCTGCCCGTCAGCGGCCTCGCGAACCGTCAGTTCCACGCCGGCCGCGACCGCCCCGGCTTTCAGCCACTCACGGTAGCCGGCGATTTTGCTGTCCGCCGCTTCCCGGTAACAATTGATCAGCAAGATATTCTGTTTCATAAGGTGCCTCGCAACGGGATTATACATGAAAATGAATGCGATTGAATCGGGACAGGGCTAGACAGTGGCAAAAGACTTTTTTTCTGGTAAAATACGATCCATGAACGATCGAAGAAAAATCGCGCCCTTGTTTGCCATACTGCTCCTGCTGATCGTCATCGACATCCTGGGCTATATGATCATCGAGAAAGTGCACTTCCTGGACGCACTGTACATGACGGCGATCAGCATCACCACCGTGGGCTACCGGGAAGTTTTCGCATTGAGCCTCGCGGGGAAGCTGTTCACCATATGGGTCATATTCAGCGGCCTGGGGACTTTTTTTTATATCGCGGGCAGGATCGCCGAAAGCACCCTGGAAGGCAACATCCGGCGCATCCTGGGGAGACGCAAAATGAAATCCATGTCTCGACTCAAAGATCACCTGATCATCGCCGGCTTCGGCATCATGGGCGAACAGGTTTGCCGGGAACTGCAGAAACTGAAGGTGAAGTTCATCGTCATCGACAACCGCGGCGACCGCTTCGCCTATGCCGAGGAAAGGGGATACAACGTGCTGCTCGGCGACGCCACCGACGAGGAAATCCTGAGGCTGGCCGGAGTGGACAAGGCCAAGATCTTCGTTTCACTGCTTTCATCGGACGCCGACAATATTTTTACGGTGCTGTCGGCTCGCGAAGCCAGCCCCTCCATCTTCATCATCGCCCGCGCCCTGGACACGGCCAACCGCAACAAGTTGTTCAAGATCGGCGCCAACCGCGTCATCACGCCCTATGAATTGAGTTCCCGGCGCATCGTTAACACGGTGCTGCGGCCCAACGTGGTGGAGTTCATCGACCTGATGACCTTCGCGCCCAAGATGTCCCTTTCCATCGAGGAATTTACCCTCCAGGCAGGTTCCCCTTTCGTAGGCAAGCAGATCAAGGATTCGGGTCTGCGCCAGAAATACAACACCATCGTGATCGCCATCAAGCGCCAGGAGGAGATGTTCTTCAACCCTGCGCCCGATTTCGAGATCAGTGCAAACGATATCCTGATCCTGGTGGGAGAAAAGGAAAAATTGCTGGAGCTCGGTTAAGGAATGCTGCCCATGAAAATGATCATGCTGACGTTTTTGAGCGCATGGCTGCTCGGCCCGCAGAGCGCCGGGGAAAAAGTCACCTGCCGGATCGAAAGCGCGGCCGGGGAGATCCGCATCGAAGTGTACCTGGAAAAAGCCCCGCTCACGGCCGCCAATTTCCTGCGCTACGTCGATGGCGAACTGTACGACGGTACGACCTTTTTCCGGGTGCTGACACCGGACAACCAGCCCGACAGTAAATTCAGGATCGAAGTCATCCAGGGCGGCGACGTGGCCGAAGCGAAATGCTTCCCGCCCATCGCCCATGAAACCACAAAAATGACTGGCCTCCGCCACCTGGATGGAACGGTCTCCATGGCCCGGGCCGAGCCGGGAACGGCCAGCTGCAATTTCTTCATCTGCATCGGCGACCAGCCCGAGCTCGACTACGACGGCCGCCGCAACCCCGACGGCCAGGGCTTCGCCGCCTTCGGCCGGGTGGTGGCCGGCATGGAAGTGGTCAAAAAAATCCAGTATATGGAAGTGTCAGGGCAGTACCTAAAAAAGTCGCTGGCCATCCTCTCCATCCGCCGCCAGGAGCCGTAATTTCGTAATTCGTAATTCGATTTTCGAGAGAAAAAAAGAATTTTTCTTTTTAAAGTCGAACATCGAGCTTCGAACTCTTTTCTTCACTTTTACCTTTTACCTTTTTTCCTTTCCGCTTCCCTATGTCCCAAAATGAGACAGAGCGCCAAAGCGGGAAAACACCGGCCAATCGGGAGTTTTTGTGTTGCCGGCGGTCCGCATGTCCCAGAATGGGACGGCGGCGACAGCAAAAAAATTCCCGCTCGCGGTTCTCACAAACGGCTTTTGCGGCCGAGCTGTCCCAAAATGGGACAGTAAGCCCCAGATCACCGCAAGGTAATTTTTTGGCGTTTCCATTATAATCCTTTGTCATCGGCAGTTTACGTTCATTTAATCCTTTTGGCATCGTTTTTGCTCATGATTAACCAGGATGGGTAAAGGGGACGAAAAATGAGAAACAAAAACATCGCCGACGACGTGTTCCGCTACGTGGTCAGGCTGCCCGAGGATGATTTCGCGGCGCTGACCGTCAAGATGCTCGCCCGCCATTTCGCTGTCAGCCGCTGCCACATTTCACGCCGCTTCCATGACGAGCGCGGCATGACCCTGACCACCTTTATCAAGCGCCAGAAGCTGCTGCGCGCCGAGCGCCTGTTGGCCGGGGACAGCGACGTGACCGTCAAGGAACTGGCCTTGCGCCTTGGCTATGCCGACTACCAGTATTTCATCGCCCGCTTCAAGGAGCAGTGGGGCGAATCGCCCGGCCGCTACCGCAAACTGCTCGCTGAATTCGCGGAGTGAAGCTGACGGAATAGGTGAAACATGGACAATTTGAACTTCAAAGTGAAAGTGTCGGGCGACCTGTGCCATCGCAGCGGCTACGTGCAAAACACTGCTGTAAAAAATCTAATTTTCGCCAAATCGACTTCCCGGGTGGTCCCGCTCATCCCCGGTGCCTACTCGCTGACCGTTTTTGTCGGAGCCAGTTTCGGCAAAAGCAACGTCGACTATTCGGTGGAGCTGATTCCCGGTCCCGCCGTCCAGCTTCACATGCCCGGCAAAAATCCCATCCGCGCCCAAACCGTCGGCATCACCGGCTTTGTGGTCATCGATTTCATGATTTCGTGAACGAGGAGGAGAATATGAGTGAAGAAATCATTGACATTCACCTTCATTTCGGAGCTCCAAGTGATCCGGACAATCCCGAAGACGGTTGCTATTGGTCGGAGAGATTTACCGAAAGTGTCGCATTTCTTGCCATGCGCTTGGTCACAAACTCTTTGTTTGGTCCCCTGACCTTCCAGCGTGTAAAAAAACATATGCTTAAAACCATTAACGACTCCAAATCGGTCCAAAAGAGCGTCCTGCTGGCGATTGACAAGGTTTACAATGAAAATGGAACAGGACAATTACTGGACCAGACACATCTATACGTCCCCAATCACACCATTGCCAAGTTGGCCTCTGAAAATGACAGGGTTTTGTTCGGCTGCTCCGTTCATCCCTTCAATCCGCATTGGGAAGAGCAACTCGATTTTTCGCTTGCCCATGGCGCCGTGTTGTGCAAATGGCTCCCTTCGGCGCAATTGATCGACCCCTCGCATCCGAAGTGCATCCCCTTTTATGAAAAACTCGCCTTTCATCACTTACCGCTGCTTTTTCATACCGGGCCTGAATTGTCAATCCCGACTTCAGATCCAAGTTACAATAAATTCAACAACCCCATATATATGCGCCAGGCTTTAGACAAAGGGGTAACGGTCATATTCGCCCATTGCGCGCTTCCTTTTGAACCTGAAGCCCATGATCGCTACGAACCGTATCTGGAGTTGATCAAGGTATTCCTGGAAACCGAACAAAAAGGCTGGAATGCGTATGCCGACCTGTCGGCATTGTTCATTTTTAGGGAACTTTACATCCCCTACGTCGTCAAAGACATCCCGATGAATCGCTTGGTTCTGGGCAGTGATTACCCGATCCCTATGATCGGCTTGCCGACAAAGAAAAAACTGTCCTTATGGGATTGGCTGGCTCAATTTCTCGAAATGTTCAAAAAGCAAAATCCGCTGGACCGCAACCTGCAGTTGCTGAGGAATCAGGGTTTTTCCGAAAGCGTTTTTACCAGGGCTTCCGAACTTTTCTCGCAAATAAAAAGATAGTAGCCATGGAGCTGCTGCCCGAATCCGCCATCCAGTTTCATGTTCCCGTAAACCATCCCGTCCGTGCAGGAGCTGTCGGCATCATCGACTTCGTGGTTATCAACTTTACGATCCGGTGAAAAAGGGGAAGTGGACCAATGAGCACAAGCACATTTGCAGGAACTTTGTCCTATGAAAAACCATTGGAGGCAATTTTCCCTAATCTTAAAATAAAAATTATGAATGATTTTATATAAAAAATGGAGGGAATAATGAACTGGCTTCATTTTGTTGGCAAGACCTATTATCCAAATACTGAAACTTTCAGTGTCGAGGCTGAAAAATACAACGTTTCACGACGCATCTCAGCAGGAGTGATGAAAAAAATGAACGTTGGCGACAGGGTTTTCCTTATGCAATGGGAAAAGGACCACTCACTTCTATTTGGGTCCTTCAAGGTCAAAACTGCTTTGGGAGCATTTGCCGAAAACTTTCTCGACCGATTCAGCGAACAGGAATCCAGTCGTAAGGAACGACAAGAAACTGTCAGTCGGGGTTGCGGTTTTTATGTCATCAATAGCGAACACAAATTGGAAACCTCGCTGAAAAAAATCGCCGAAACAGCAAAATCTACAAAAGTGGGCAATCTGATGATCGGCGGCAGTTATACGCCACATTATCCCGTCAAATGCGAATTGCATTTCACACGTGGTTTTCGCCCATTCGACTATGACAAATTCGAATCTGAGGCAAAAAAAATAAAATCAGAAAATCAGCTTCTTAAGGGAAAATTTGAAGTCACCGACTCGGTGACAACAGAAAAAACCGGTGAAATCTTGCTCTTGAACTTGAGTAATTACATGAAAAAACCAAGGGTAAAGCGTCTTCAGGACGAATTTAAGCTTCTAAAAAAAGATATCAGTGAAGATATTTATAAAGTGAAAGGAGTTGAAATAAAAGCCAAGGTTCAAGAATTCCAAGCCAAAGTCGATTTTGACTTTGGGAAAAAAACTGAAGAAAAAAGCCATCTTGTCGAAGTTTTTTTCGGCACAGATCGGAAAACAGATGAGGTCGAAGAATTCGGACCGGCCTTTGGTTATGAACGGAGTGACAAGTTGCAGTTAGGTATCTGCAAGGTCAGTATTCCGATCCATCATGTCATGGGCGAGATCGAGAGACCGAAATTGTGGAAACTGGAATTCAAGGAAAATCCAAAAAAACACTTTGTTCTGGTCAATACAAAATTACTGCAGCAGCAAGACTTCATTAATTCATTTTCAAAAAAAGTAATTGAATCAAAATTAAAGGAAACTTTCGTATTTATCCACGGCTTCAATATCGTTTTCAAGGAGGCGGCTTGGAGAACAGCCCAGATAGCATTGGATCTGGGATTTAAAGGTGCTCCGGCCTTTTTTAGCTGGCCGTCTCATGGAAAGAAGCGCTTATATATGGGGGATATCGATCAGGCCCGCTGGGCAGTTCCGCACATGATTGAGTTCATCGAACTTATCCTTAAGCGGATCAAACCAAAAAGGATAAACCTGATCGCTCATAGTATGGGCAGCGAAGTGCTAACCCAGGCAATTTTGCAATTGAATGCAAATTATTCCGGAAAAACCATTTTCAACCAAATCATTCTAGCCGCTCCCGATATTGACCGTAAAATATTTCTCGATCAAATCATTCCAAAAATGTCTGGTTGCGGTAGCCGGATTACACTCTATGCTTCATCTAACGATACAGCCTTGAAAATTTCGAGGGTATTCCGGGGCAACGACGTACCGCGGGCTGGAGAAGGAGGAAGGAGCATCATCGTCACGAAAGGCATGGATTCAATCGATGCATCGTACGTCAACACCAACCTGTTGGGGCATGGCTATTTTGCTGAAACGGTTTCCTTGATCAACGATATGTTCTCGCTTATTTGCAATGACCTCCCCCCCATCAAACGTAATCTTCGCGAGAAAGAAAAAAATCAACTGCCCTATTGGGAGTTCCCAAGAACCTAAATAAAACCTGTATTTTGAATAGAAAAGTTCTCTATGCCAATTTGCAATCCCTATTAATTTTGGCCGCGCCCTTTTCGTCTGGGCCGGCTCCGGCAGGAGCAACGTCGATTATTCGGTGGAGCTGATTCCCGGTCCCGCCGTCCAGCTTCACATGCCCGGCAAAAATCCCATCCGCGCCCAAACCGTCGGCATCACCGGCTTTGTGGTCATCGATTTCACTCTTTCCTGAATGAG
>Ga0307378_10010627_pt1 | contig 11937 bp, 10 predicted proteins | sample UN1MG_FD_202238 | JGI IMG/M metagenome (GOLD analysis project Ga0307378, IMG submission 202238) | Soil microbial communities from Risofladan, Vaasa, Finland - UN-1 | ecosystem: Environmental > Terrestrial > Soil > Coastal area > Acid sulfate soil | place: Finland: Risofladan, Vaasa | collected...
ACGTGCCGTTGCCCTCCAGGTAACCCCCGAAGAGGTATTGCGCCGTAGGGTGTGGTTCGAAAGGCTGGTGCAGCAGCGTCATCTTCGCCCCTGCCAGCCCACGTCCCCCTTTGCGCCGGTTGCACTGTGGGCAAGCCGCAACCAGGTTCTCCCAGGAATGCTCCCCACCTCGATAGCGCGGCACGACGTGGTCTATCGTCAGTTGGCTGGTCTGGTGCCCACAGTACTGGCAGCGATATCCGTCCCGGCGCAGGATTTCCCGTTTGCACAGCCGCACGCGGGGGCGTGGCCGGTGCACCACGCAGATCAGGCGGATGACGGACGGGCGCTCATACGTGCGGGAGACGGTGCGAATAAAGCCCCGGCCATTCTCCATGACCGTGACCTTGCCCGCCAGGATCAATCCCATGGCCCGTTTCGTGTTGCAGACGTTGAGCGGCTCGTAGTTGCCATTCAGTACCAGGACTGGCTCGTTCATCTCGCCAGTAGTATAACATACCTGGCCTAAGCCGTCAACGATTCGTTCTCCCATAGCCGTGCCAGGCGCCGGTATTTCACCGCCTCATAGTAGGCCATCAGCAGGCTCAGCCGCAGCCCGTGCCAGCCATCCTGGCTCCCCCGCAGCGTCACGAAGCGCCACCAAAAGTGGCGCACCGCCTGTGAGTAGGGGGTGTAGAAGCGCGGGTGGACTCGCTGCGCGTGAAGGATCCCAGCATCAATTCTGGTATACTTGTCCTGGCGGGCGACAAAGTCGGGCAGGTCGTCGTAGTTGTAGTGGATGAGCGGATTCTTCAGATACCCCTGCGGCCCATCTGCCACGACCACCTCGTGGACGGGGCGCTCCCAGCGCACGTGTCCCTGGCGGAGCAGGCGTGACTGGTAGTCGGGGTACCAGCCGGCCCCCAGGGTGAGGCGGCCGAAGATATAGTTGTGGCGTGGTACGTGCCAGACTACCTCGGCGCGCTCCTCGGCTACCACGGCCTGCACCTCCGCCGCCAATTCCGGCGTGACCCGCTCGTCGGCGTCCACGAACAAGATCCAGTCCGCTGCCACGCGGTCCATGGCGGCGTTGTGAAGCTGGGCATAATTCTCGAAAGGATGTTGCAGCACTTGCGCGCCGGCCTGCCGCGCCAGGTCCACTGTTTTGTCGGTGCTGAAGCAATCGAACACCACGCGCTGATCGGCCCAGGCCAGGCTCGCCAGGCAATCCAGGACGTTGGCTTCCTCGTTCAAGGTAGGGACGATGGCGGTCACGTTCACCGGACTGTCTCCCAGGTTTGCACGATCTGCCGGCAGGCGGCTGCCACTTCCGGGGACGCCCCCCGCATGCGCTGTCGCATCCCAGCGCGTACGAGCATGCGCGCCATCTGCCGCGCGAGTGGACCGTGGTAGCGTGCGTAGAGCCGGGCCCGGCTGGTCCACAGGTTGACGAAGGAGTGAATGGGCACCTGGGCGGTAGACTGCCCCGTGTGGTGGACGACGCGGGCGGTGGGCACGCACAGTGCCTGCCAGCCGGCCTGGCGCATCCGCCAGCACCAGTCAATCTCCTCGCAATACATGGTATACCCCTCATCCATCAGCCCCACCTGGGCCACCGCTTCCGCCCGCACCATCATCGCCGCTCCCAGGGGATGGTCTATCCGGAAGGGAATCGTCCCCTCGTAGAGGCGGCGCGGGTAACGGCCGTTGAGGGAGGTGGCGTAGAGGCGGGGAGGAAGGTGAAAGAGGTCGAAAGCCAGTTGCACGAGGCCCGGAAAGCGAAAGGCGGACTGTTGGAGGGAACCGTCGGGGTAGAGGAGTCTGGCTCCGGCTATGCCCGCCCGGGGGTGAGCCTCCAGCGCGGCGAGGAGTGCTGCGGTCGCCCCTGGTCGGACTTCTGTATCGGGGTTCAGCAGCCAGATGTACTGTGTGTTGCGTGTTGCGTGTTGCGTGCTCCGCAGTATGGCCCCAATGGCAAGATTGTTGCTGGCGGCGAAGCCGGGGTTGTCGTCTCTGGCGATCAGGTGGACGGCGGGAAACTGCCCGGCCACCATGGCCGGCGTGTCGTCGGTGGAAGCATTGTCCACTACCCAGACCTGGGCCTCCAGGCCCGCTTGCCCCAGGTCCCCCAGCAGGGAACGCAGGCAGGCTCTCAGCAGGTCCTGCACGTTCCAACTGACGATGACGACCGACAACTCGGAGACCGGCAGTTCGGAAGATGGGCGCATTCCAACAACCATGCTCAGAGATCCGGTTCCCGTGCTATCGGCGGGCGCTGATCAGCACGATCCCGGCGGCCACCAGCCCAGTCCCCAGCCATTGGAGCGGGCCGATGGATTCCCGGAACAAGAGCCGTGCGGCGACCACCTGTACGCCGATCACCGACAGGCCGATTGTGACAGGATAGGCGACGTGTATTGGAATGAACCGCATCAGCCCGGTGATCGTCAGAACGCCGATGAAGCCAGCCATGTTGCCGGCGACCTGCCACAGCCAGAAGTGACGCCAGTCGTGGCTGGCGGCGGAGAGTTTGAACCCGATGTTCGCCAGCACGGTGGCGACCAGGTTGCCCAGGATCAGTGCGGCAATGCGCCAGTCTTTCATGCTCGCCTCCCTTTGGCCTGGTTTGGACGTGGCCCCAAGCATAGTCTGGGAAACCCATTTTGTCAAGCGAAACCCTCCCGAAAACGACAGGACTAGCTTGTGACTTCGGCGATCAGGGTATGCAGCTCGGAGCAGGCTGCGGCCCAGTCGCCCTTGTTGGCCAGGACCTTGGCCGCCTCCACAGACACACCGGCCTGCTTGCCACTGGTGTTGTACAGGGTCCAGAAGGCGTTGGCATCGGGCCGCTGGTCTTTGCCATTGCCGCTACCACCGGCGGCGCGCTTCCTGCCATTGCCGCCACTGCCGGTCTGGGTATGGTCGTTGCCGTCCCTGGCGAGCACCAATCCCTTGAACACCTCGTGACCTACGCCGATCATGGAGGCGGCTTTGGTCAGCCCATCGGTGACGGCCGACTTGCGGGCATCGGTGAGGGGCGCGCTGCCCTTCCCCAGACCGTGGCCACCGCAGGCGAAGATGGGCTCGCTCCAGTCGTGGTTCGAGCCTCCGGTGCGAAAGGCCCAGTTGTTGGCCTGGGTATCCCACATAACCTGGTCGCAGCCGGTGCAGCCATTGGAAGCCTTGAAGCGGTACTGGAGGGCGACCTCGGTGACGAACTCCACCCGCCCACTGTCGGTGTACAACTCCTCCAATGGGCTGTGGACGTAACGCCAGCCGATGCCGCAAGGGCCGAAGACCTCGTTCAGCCGCTCGATCACGTAGGCGGCCTTGATGCTGGTCAGCTCGAATCCTCGGCTGGTGTCGCTGCTCAGCGACTCGGGCGGGAAGGGGGCCTTGAGGGCCTGGATTTGGTCTTGCGTCAACATCTGTACACCTCCTTGGGTTGATAGGCGGGTCTGTGCCTGCTGGATTGGGGGAAACAAAAAAAGGGCCGCTCCCTGGGACAGGAACGGCCCTTTGTTGAGAGCCCCCCCCCACATTCACTTGAGGGGTCTTATCTATTCATTTCTGACCGGCATGCACGAGACGGTTTGTGTGGGGGAAAATCGGCCTGGGTTATGTCGAGTTGGGGCATGGGCAGACCAGAGGAGGGATTCAGAAGGGTAGATTATGGGGTCAGAGGTGGTCATTGTTGTGGTAGAGCGACTGGGGATTGTCGGAGGCAATGGGTTGCCGAGGGGCTGTCTCAGGTGATGTGTCAGAGGCTTCACCACAGAAGGCAATGCCACATGACCAATTGGCTATTGACTTCCGCCCAAAACTGTGGTACTATCTCAAGAGAGAGGGACCGCCCTGATGCCAGGGACTGTGATACGGAGCCCCTGGCGTCAGTGCTGGCGGGCCTCCGCTGTGCGCGGCTCAACCGCCGTTCCGTTGGGCGGAGCAAGAGACCTGTACGTGAGGTCAGGTCGCCGGTTGTTCCGATGGCGGTGTGAGCCAGTCCGGGCACAGGGTGTTGAGTGTAGCCTTTACGTTAAGAGAATCCTGCAAAGGAGGCAAGCCATGTGGTGTTCCAAGTGTAGCACGTTTCACATAGGATCTTGTTCGATGGTGGACAGCAGCCTGGGGTTCGATCCCGCTCCCAAGTTTGAGCCGATCAAGCCGATTGAGCTGCCCAAGTTTGAGCTGCCCAAGGTTGACCTCACGCCCAAGTTTGAGCTGCCCAAGTTTGACCTCACGCCCAAATTTGAGCTGCCCAAGTTTGAGTTGCCCAAGGTTGACCTCACGCCCACGTTTGAGCTGCCCAAGTTTGAGCTGCCCAAGGTTGACCTCACGCCCACGTTTGAGCTGCCCAAGTTTGAGTTGCCCAAGGTTGACCTCACGCCCACGTTTGAGCTGCCCAAGTTTGACCTCACGCCCAAATTTGAGCTGCCCAAGTTTGAGTTGCCCAAGGTTGACCTCACGCCTACGTTTGAGCTGCCCACGTTTGAGCCGATCAAGCCGATTGAGCTGCCCAGACCGATTGAGCCTGACGACCTGCCGATACCCCCACCTGGCATGGAGTGTCCGCCACCGCCATCTTACCAGTTTATGATGTCCCCTCCCCCGCCGACCGAGCTTTGGGGCTGGTAGATTTCGAGGATTCAGCAGGTTTGCGGTCAGTCTTTTGTTTCGGCGTTCACTCCAGGCCAGCCTGACGGGAGACCATTGTGGCACAGTCCGTTGAAGTCTCTTCGAGCGGCCACTGTATGTAGCATAGGCGGCCTGATCATCGCCCCAAGAAACGCAAGGCGCGAGGGAATGACACTGCTGGCGCAACTGGGCGAGGGGTTGCCGGAGCGATGCTACTTGGGATTGGACATCGGCTACAAGGAGCAAGTGGCGGTTGTGATCGGCTTTGAGACATTCGTCCGCGGGGGCGAGCGCTGGAAGCGAGCGCACTGCCTGCATTTTCCCAGCACGCAGGCGGGGTTGAACAAGTTCCAGGTTTAGCTAGATGGATTCAGCCCCGACCCACAAAGGCTGGGGTTTGCCATTTACGCAAGCAAGGGCCAGGGCAGTGGCCGCCAAGGGCGCGGCGAGCACTATGCTTCGGCTCCAGCGCGCTTCAGCATGACAAGAAGCTACTATGGAAAAGCCCCGACCAGACGTCGGGCAGCCTTGACAGATCTCGGTCCGGGTGGTAAGATGAGCGCATGGATGCGAACATGCGTTCTATAAGCAGAATACCACAGCACGACGCTACGGTAATCCTTGAGGCGCTTACAACCAGGGGGAGGGACGGCCTGACGATGCGCGAGGCATTTGATGGCGTGGGGATGAGCGTGGACACATTCTATCGCCGCAAGAAGGACTTCCCCGACGATGTTGCAGGGATCGAGAGGCAGGCCAAGGAGGCGGCGAGCAAAGCCAGGCTTGAGATGCTCGACGAATTCTCCACCCGGCAGCTGATGGCATCGCTGGAGATCCAGCGCCAGGCGACCGAGGCCCTCCTTGCCTCCATTGAACGTCTGGCTCGCATCGCTCGTGGGGAGTCTGAGGAAGTTGTGACGGCGGATGGAGAGCGGAAGGTAATCTTGACCTACCCCCGGGACCAGATTGCCGCAATGCGTGCGCTGATGAAGATCGCCGGGATAGGTGTGCTTCCTAAAGGCCATCTTGTTCTGCCGCAGAACGAGGAAGGGCCGAAGCTCCCGCCCCCTTCTTTCCCTGGGCTTAACTGGAGCAGGGTGCAGGCCACCGCACCAGACGGGAGCACTGTGGTGGTTGAGCGGCCGGAGGTAACTGAGGGTAAGAGTCTGCCAGAGGAACAGCCTGAAGCAAGGCACACGGGGAATGATACGTGCTGACGCAGTTCTGCCGCAGAACAGTGCTACGGCCGGCTGCTATTCCTGACTGTCCCTCGCAGTAGCCGGGCTGGTACTTCAGTAGTGGCAATCCTCACGTAGTGGCTGGGCAGAGCCGAATCTGTCTATCTCGTCGCTCGGCTGAGATCGTCCTCTTCATCAGGGGCAAGTAATCTCGGTCGTCGTAGTTGGACACTGGGGGATCGCCGGTACAGCACAGGTCATCACCGATAGTCCGCGCCAGACAGCGGCTTGCTCCCTATCGCGTTGTCTTCCTGTTCCCTTCCACATATTGCAGGCAATAGACGTTCCCAGCCCCATCTCCCGCCAAAATAGTGACACCATCCGGCGCAACGGCAATGCAATTAAGCCTACCTTCCAGGGCAGCCGTCGCCAGTTCCCGCCCCGTCTCCAACTCCCACACCTTGAGGGTGCGGTCGTCGGAGGAGGCGGAGATGGCGTACCGCCCATCGGGGGTCACCGCCACGGCGCGCACCCAATCCGCGTGTCCGGCCAGGGTGCGCACCTCCCGTCCCGTCTCCAGCTCCCACACCTTGAGGGTGCCGTCGAAGGAGGCGGAGATGGCGTACCGCCCGTCGGGGGTCACCGCCACGGCGAGCACCCGATCCGCGTATTCGGCCAGGGTGCGCACCTCCCGCCCCGTCTCCAGCTCCCACACCTTGAGGGTGCCGTCGGTGGAGCCGAAGATGGCGTACCGCTCGTCGGTGGAGCCGGAGATGGCGTACCGCCCGTCGGGGGTCACCGCCACGGCGTTCACCCCAGACTCGTGTCCGGCCAGGGTGCGCACCTCCCGGCCCGTCTCCAGCTCCCACACCTTGAGGGTGCGGTCGGAGGAGGCGGAGATGGCGTACCGCCCGTCGGGGGTCACCGCCACGGCGAGCACCCAAGCCTCGTGTCCGGCCAGGGTGCGCACCTCCCGCCCCGTCTCCAGCTCCCACACCTTGAGGGTGCGGTCATCGGAGGCGGAGATGGCGTACCGCCCGTCGAGGGTCACCGCCACGGCGTTCACCCAATTCTCGTGTCCGGCCAGGGTGCGCACCTCCCGCCCCGTCTCCAGCTCCCACACCTTGAGCGTGCGGTCGTTGGAGGCGGAGATGGTGTACCGCCCGTCGGGGGTCACCGCCACGGCGCGCACTCTATCCTTGTGTCCGGCCAGGGTGCGCATCAGTGCCGGTGATTCGCGCCCGGCGCGCCAACACAGCGCCAGGTAGGGCTGGCCCATCCCCGCCAGCCGGACTTCTGTACTACCGACCAGATGGTTGAATCCAAGATCCACCGCCCGCATGTGCACCTGCTGGGCAAAGAAAGCCGGACGCTGCTCTCGATCCCAGCCGCGCAAGTTGTGAGCCTCGCGTCGAAGAACGTGGTGCAGCGATTGGAGGAAGGCTGCGACCTCACCTCCAACCTCGGAGGGATGGGAATAGACACACAACTCCAGTCCTGTGCTCAGGTCTTCCTGGAGGGCGTCCACGCCGCGATGTGCACCGTGATCCTCCAAAGTGGCGGTGTCTTCGTAAGCCCTGGCCAGGTTGGTGGCACACGACAGGCGGAAGGCCGGGGTCTCCTCCTCCGGCGTTCGCCCGGCGGCAAACTCGCGCACCAGCGGGTGTAGGCGTACGTACTTCCCTCGTAGTTCCTCTACCAGCGAGGCGTCCGTCAGCTCCTGCAAAGCTAACTTCAACGGCGAACCGAAGAAGCCGCCCTCTTGATCGTCCAACCCGGCCAAGAGTCCCAGACGCGCGGTGGGGATCATCGCTGCCTCTGGCAGTTGGCCAGCGACGCGCAGCAGCAGGCGGGCATCGTCCTTCTCAACGTTTTCCCACTGGCCGGCCAGCGTGGCGGCTACAGCAGCATCATGGCGTGTCGGTAGGTCCTCTGAACGCAACAGCAGTCGGGGATCATCCAGCACCGGCAGAGCTCCACGGGCCAGCAGTTCCTTGCGGTAGGAGGCCAGTGGGGCGTCCGGCCTCCGGCCGAGGTGCGTCGCCGCTACCTCCAGCGCCAGGGGCAGGTAGCCCAGGACCGCGCAGATTGTTTTGGCTTCCTCGTGCTCCGGGTGGGTTGGGTCCACAATCTCCCAACGGCTGGGATGACGCAGGAGTAGCTTCAGCGCGGCATCCTCTGGCAGCACGGTGACTTCGACCGCCTGGAAGCGGCCCAAGTCTCGCTGGCGAGTGGTGAAAAGGATTCGGCACGGCAGTGCAGCGGGCACCACCTCAGCACCGATTGGCCGATTGAGACTGGCGGGATCGGCCAGGTTGTCCAAGATCAGCAGCGCGTCGGGGTGATCGCGCAGGTAGCCAGCGGCCGCGCGGACCTGCTCGTCCAGGGTGCGGTCGGCTGTGGCGGGCTGGAGCCGTTTGCCCAACTGGGCAAAGCCCTGGGCCAGTGGCTCGGCTGCGTTGATCCAGAAAACGCCGCCGGAATAGGTGTCGGCGTAGCGGTAGGCATACTCCACTGCCAATTGGGTCTTGCCGATGCCTGCCATTCCGGTTAGCCCGGCCGGGCGGATACCTACCGGTCCCTTCCCCATGAGGGCCTGGTGCAGCCGTTCAAGGTCCTCCTCGCGCCCGACAAAGTCAGGGTTGCGTATGAAGGGCACGAAGGGAGCAGCCTTCACCGGCACTTCCCCCACGGCCTCCCGGATGAGCGCTTCCACCCGCTCGCGGGGGCAGGTCTGCCGGAGCGCCTGGTGGCAAAGTAGTGCCAACTTCTCGTAGGCGTGGGCGACCCCTTCAGGTGGCACTCTGGCCCAGGTCTCCAGGCGCAGTAGGCTTCCCACAAACAGATTACATAGGCTAGTATCGTCCGTCAGTCCGGCCAGGTCGGTGTCGAACCCCACCTTGTCCACCAGGAAACGTGCGTCTACCGGGAGATTGAGTTCCTGTACCAGGCTCTCCAGGTCAGCCCAAGTATTGTCCAGGATCGCATCCTGGCCGGGACGGTAGAAGTCCCTCGTCCCACGCAGCTCCTCGACGGCGGTGCGCAGCCGCTTCAGGTCCTCGTTCAGACCCGGGCAGGCCAGCGTGAAGTGGGTGTACGTGCCGGGAGTACCTGTATCGGCCTTGTGGAACTGCGCAAGCACCTCGCGGGCCGTGGCCGGTGTCGCCGCATAGTCCTTGACCTGGATATACCAGCGTTCCTCACCGTCGGTCCGATTGAAGCGCACGTCTACGTCACCCGCGCCCTCCTGGAGGAACTGCGCGAAGTCTGGGTCGGCTAGCCAGAGGGGGATCCGGCTGACGATGTAGGTGGCCTGAAAGCCATACCCCTTTCCCCCGATGACGCCCCCACGGGCTTGTCTGTCGCTCAACGTGGCGCGTGGCTTCTCATCCGACACTGTGGCTTCCCTCTGCGTCGCTGAACATAGAACGCTCTCCCTGCCTTGAAGCGGCCCACCGCACCGTTCGGCAGGGTAGAGCCGCGAGGCCGGTCTATTGGTTTGGTGCACAACCAGTATAGCACAACCTGGCTTGGAAATCAACGCTTTGCGGTGCCCCGTCTGACCTGTCGAAGGAGACCTAAGTGGGGGGAAAACGGTACCGGCCACAGGACTTTGGAGAAGCATTGCAGACCATGACCGTCGCTGGGGGTAGGACGAATACGGTGAAGCAAAGTCGCCACATCACCTTGCACCTCTTTGGCAGATGATAGCACGCCGTACAGCGGCGTTGGAACTTATGCGGCAGAGGTTGGCAAGGTGCCAGTCAGTCCGCCCACTTGGCCTGGGCACGAATTGGGGTATTGACTCCCATGCAAGGATGCAGTATAATATGGGTGCTGATCAACAAAGAATCTCAAGGCGGTACGAGTCTTGGCGGCAAACATCGATGTGTACGTAGCGCGCCTGCCGTCAAGGTGTGGCTGGTGTTTTGGTGGAAGGATGGTGGGCATACAGGTTGACGCAGACTTGCCGTATCAGATACTAAATGGCGGCTTGGACGGAAAGCCGTCCGTCTAAGAATAGCCAGGTGTGACGCTGCGTGTCATGCCTGGCGGCACGATCCTCGCAACCTGAATACGCTTTCGTGAACTGCGGGGTTATCAATGGTTACAGAACCTCAGCATGAATGGACACCCTTTCGGATTGGCCAACTCAGCACTAATCCCAATTGGGTAAATACTGACTGCCAGCCATTGAATGCAGTATACCACGTAGCTCACCTTGATACCGCCTTGAGAATCACCGCTGATGGAAGGCTTAGAGCAGGTCTAGTATTTGACAAGAGCAGACTCAACACTAAGCGAATCTTGGTAACTTGGCTTTCCCCAAATGATTGGACAAATGCGGGAGGGTTCCGCTACGGGAATGTCCGATTTGCCTTTAGTTGGGAACGTCTGACTCAGGGCAAGAGGTACTACTGGGTTGAAGACATTGCATACGGAGTGCCTGCTTGCAGAATTCTCATTAGCTCCAATGACTACGGGGAGGAATTTCAAGTTTACGACCCGACTCTCAGGAACGGCCCGTGGTGGCATAATCCTGAAGATGACCAGCACTATTGGAATGGGAACTACTGTCTTGAAATCATGCTTGAGCAAGATTTAGGCATTCACGATAGCATTGGCGTGGACTTCGTTGATCATCATCCACGGTACTGCAGTGTTGATGCCGCTTGCTGTGCATTTCGTGGGTATCGGCATGATCTAGCAGCAGCACTCTTCATAGCAGCCCTCGTAGGTCACGGAATTGATGCGAGTGCCTTGAAGCTCACGCAACCTACACCCCTGTGCTATTACCGGAACTCTCTTGATCGGGCATGGGCTCAACTCAGAAATGACTTGAGTAGACTGGAAGCGGTTTTTGAAGGAGACGTAACTGTTGAACATCCTGGTGCCCTTGCTCTTGCAAGGGCCATTTGCACTGCATATGCTCAATCCAGTCAACAGGACTTGACTCACTTAGCTGGTTTCTTCCAATCCAGACAGGTTATGATCGAAAGCTGTGCCAGGGCCATTGCAGACCGTTTCCAGGTCACCGATTTGGACACCTACGCTCCCTCTGATTTTTGAATTCCTGACGAATCGCGCCTAACAGCTCATTGGGCACACAGCCCAGAGATTTGCGACGGCGTAGTGCTTGTGAGCTACGTGTGACCGCGAAATGCCCACAACAAGATCCTGTCTCAGAGCGGCAGGTGATCGTCTGCGCGCTGGTGTCTCGCTCCGAGGGACGCGCGTGCGAACGAATCTCCCACCAAAAAACCCTGGCAATGCGGATGGGACGCGCCGATGCCGGTTCTGCCGCAGAACAGTCTGGGACCATCGCGTCGCCGGGATGCTTGTGCGAAGTGCCAGGTGAAGGGGACGGGGATCAGACCAGTACGCACGAGATTCCAAGAAGGGGAGGAGAAAATCGTTGTAACCGATATACAGGTAACGCTTCTCATCAAGTGCTGGCCATCCGCTCGTTGCCCTGCCAACATTCGCACCCCAGCATTGCCGCCCATACCCTCTTTGCTCACCCACGTGGGCACAGCCCCGACAGTCTACCGCGGACGACGCTTGTAAGCCGCCAGCGCCCTCCAAGTTCCTCGCGGCTGAGGTGCTCTAGGATCTCATAGGTTCCCCAAGCAAAAACGCCCCGACCGGGCATGGTCGGGGCGATTGGCTCGCAGTCACTCACGCGCCCACGCTGCGAGCGGTCGCCGCAGCCACAACGGGCGGCGGCGGCGCGGGGACTTGCACAAAGGGATGAGTCGGGGTAAAATGGAACGATAAGCGGGCAGTAATGACGGGCATGGCTTTGCGCATTGCATCCGCCATTACGAATACCTCTGTTTGGCCGATGAATCATGGCCTAGTTATTGTCTGGCATCACCGGCATAGATTCGAGATCTAATCGCGAGCATGTAAGGAGGTTCTGGTTCGATGAAAGACTATGCTACAGGACAACTGCGCAACGTCGTCCTGCTTGGCCACGGGAACGCGGGCAAGACCTCGCTGGGAGAGGCGCTGCTCTTTGCCAGCGGTGCCACCAACCGCCTGGGGCGGGTCGAGGATGGCACCACCGTCTCCGACTTTGACGAGGAGGAGATCCGTCGCCACATCTCGCTCAGCCTGGCCCTGCTGCCCATCGAGTGGCAGG
>Ga0307378_10010628_pt1 | contig 11937 bp, 8 predicted proteins | sample UN1MG_FD_202238 | JGI IMG/M metagenome (GOLD analysis project Ga0307378, IMG submission 202238) | Soil microbial communities from Risofladan, Vaasa, Finland - UN-1 | ecosystem: Environmental > Terrestrial > Soil > Coastal area > Acid sulfate soil | place: Finland: Risofladan, Vaasa | collected...
GTCGTCGCCGGGGCCCGCGGGGCCCGTGCTGAAGATTCGCGGGACGACCTGCATGTACGTGCCCGAGACGTTCCAGCGGAACCGGATGCTCGCCAGGCCGTACTGGCTCTCGGTCAGGTTGCACGCCGCCAGGTGCGCCTGGAACGCCGGGCCGTGGATGCCCACCTGCCCCCGCGGGTAGACCGTCGTGGCGTAGACCTCGCCGGGGCCGCCGGCCGCCAGGACCCAATTCGCCGCGACGAAGACCGCCAGGCCGGGCTCGTCGTCCGAGGCCCGCGCGCGGTCGAGGCAGACCATCGCCGCGATCCGCCGTTTGTCGCCTTCCCCGGCCGTGATGAACTCGACCACGGGGTGCTTGTCGATGATCCGCACGCCCATTCGCTCGGCGGCGGCCTGGAGACACTCGCTCATGAACCGGGAGGTCTTCGGCCCGGCGCTGGTGGCCCGCTCGTAGGGGTCGTGGTCGGTCTTGTAGCCGATGAACGCCCCCCACGGCTCGTGCGGGAACGGCACGCCCGCCTCGACGAGATTGTAGAAACCCCGCAGCGAGCAGACGCCCTCCACCAGGGCCGTGTCGCCGTGGCAGCAGCCGAAGGCCGTCAGCGCCGCGGCGAACTCCGCGGCCGTGTCCGGCACGCGGGGGCTGGTGCCCATCTTGTAGTACGTCTGCTTGTCCGAGCCGCTCATCCGGCTGGCGCCGAGTGCCAGGCCGCCGGTGACGACCAGCAGCTTCTCCGCCGGCCGCTCGACGCCCCGTGCCCGGAGGAATCGCACGAGTTGCACCGCGCTGCCCATCCCCGCCGCCCCCGCGCCGACGATGATCGTGTTGGCCCGGTAGACAGGCACCTCCCGCCCGCCGATCGTGATGCTCGATGCGTCCATCCTGCCGTCTCCGCTGAAACGCCCGGTCCTCACACACGCTCGCAGACCATTACCACAGCGCGGCCTTCGCCCGCAACCGTAGTCGTAACCCGTAGCCGGTCGCCCGTAGCCCGTTGGGGAACCGGGAACCAGCCACGGCCACCCCGCAGCGCCCCGCGGCAGCCCCTGCCGTTTGGGGTTCCGGGGACCCCATACAAAACTCCTGACAAGGGCGCGGACCCATGCTGTGGCCCGCCGGGGCAAGGCTGGCTGTAGTCGCTCAATCAGCGCCCCACCGGGGCAAGCCCGGTGGTGGCGGGGGGAACCGCGGGGCGGGGGGGGCGTCCAAGGGGGTATGAGATTGATGCTGATTGCTATGGTGCTCTGTGGCGCGCGAGGGGTCGGCGCGGCGGAGGGGGGCGGGGTTATCCGGGTCGGCGTGGTGGCGCTGCGCGGGCCGGGCGGGAGGACGGAGGCCGAGCAGGATGTCCTGGGGGCCGGGCTGCCGACGGAGCTTGGCGGGCGGCTCGTGGAGCGCCACATCTGCCTCGTCGGGCGGGACAACCCCGAGCTGGAGGCGTACCGCGTCGTGGTGCTCCTGTCGGAGTGGGCGGGAATGCTGCCGCAACTCGATGCCCACGCCGAGGCGTTCCATCGCTACGTGAAGCGCGGCGGCGGGCTGGTCGTCTTCCAGCCCAACCCGATGGCCGTCTACCCGCCCGGCGCCCGGCCGCCCGAGGCGCTGCGGGGACGCGACATCCGCCCAGAGCACTGCACGCCGAAGCTGCTGCCGCTGCGGGCGACGTTCTACAACTGGTACGTCAAGGGCGAAGGCGTCGCCGTGGCCCGGCCCGACCACCCGATCGTCGCGGGGCTGACCGGCTGTGACATGCCCTTTGCCAGCGATCGCGTCTTCGACGTGCACGCCGACTGGTGCGTGCTGGCCCGCGGGGAGCAGAACGGCTCGGCGTCCCTCGCGGCCGCCAGGTGGGGCGACGGGCGCATCGTCCTGCTGCCGGACAGCCTGACGGGCAACCAGGCCTCCGGCCGCGTGGCGCCGGCGACGGTGATCCGCCGTGCCCTGCTCTGGGCCGCGGGTGCGAGCGACGAGGACGTGAAGGCCGTCCAGCCGCCCCCGTCGGCGCGCTGGCCGACCGAGGACTACCTCGCCGCCGTTCGCGACGGCACGCTGCAGCTGGAGATCGTCTGGTCGGTCGAGCGCATCGCGACCTTCGAGGGGCTGCACCTGCGCCTGCGGCTGGGGAACGCGGGGGACAAACCCGTTCGCGTGCCGGGCAACTGGTCGGCGCTGCTGGGGGCGGAGGTCGTGCCGATCGCCGAAGGCGGCGAGGCCGAGGCGCTGACCTGGTCGCCCGACCTGACCGAGGCCGCGCGGCGGCAGCTTTGGACGGTCGCGCCGGGCAGCTCGAGCGGGCAGCTCACGACGCGGCACTGGTTCCCCTGCCGCAGGCTCACCGGCCGACCCGACGAGTCCCCCTACCTGCCGCCCGGGCGATACCGGTTCCGCCTGTACCTCGCAGACCCCCGGACGCTGAGGACCGGCTGGCGGACGCTGGAGGTCGGTCAGCCGGGCGCGGATGAGCGCACCAGGGCCCTGGCCGCCCGCAGGCCGGACGGCCGGGTGCTCCTGGTGGACGCTCGGCGCACCTGTCCCGAGCCGGACGGAAGCATCGAGCGCCCCTACAGTCACCTTGCCGAGGCCCTCCAGGCCGCCAAGGCGGGCGACGCGGTTTACTGCGGGCCGGGGCGACACAACACGGCCCCGGCAGTCGTGCCGGACGGCGTCCTGCTGGCCGGGGCCGGTGCGGCCAACACGGTGGTGGTGGTCTCCGCCTGCGGAGCGAAGTGCCCCGGCGTCCGAGCGGAAGGGGCTTGCAGGATCGAGGACCTGACGCTGACCCACGGCGACACGGTCACCAAAGGCCTGCTGTGCGTCGACGCGAGAGGCGCTCGCCCGGAGTTGGTCCGATGCGTTCTCATGCCCAACGCCGCCGCCTCGGGCGAGGTCTCCGAGACGGTCCTCGTCCGCGACGCTTCGCCTGCGTTCCGCAACTGCATAATCGTGTCCCGCGTCGGCAGTTACGCGGCCCTCGTCCGGGGCGGCGCCCGGCCGGTGTTCGAGTATTGCACGATCGTCAGTTGCGGCTTCGGCGTGGGGATCATGGACGACGGCACGGCCACGCTTCGGCGATGCATCGTCGCCGGCCAGTGCCCCGGCATCCTGGCCCAGGTGCCCTGCGAGTACGTCGTGCGGGAGAGCGTCCTGTGGTGCCGCGGCGGCGGGGCGACATTCCGCTACCCCATCACGCGGTGGCGGTTGGCGACCGAAGGCCAAGCCCCCAGCGCGAGGACCATCGCCGAGTGCGACGAGGCGACGCTGAAGCGCCCCGACGTCCACTGCTTCGACCCCAAGATCAGGTCCGGAAGCGATTTGGCAACGTTCCTGACCGTCCGGAACGGCAGCGACGCCGCCGCCTACGGCGCCTACGCCGGCCCCGACGCCCGATCGCCTGCCGCCACACCGCAAGCCCCCACCGGCATCCGCCTGCCGGACCTGCGAAGCTACTTGGGCGACCCCCAACAGCCGGCGGCGGCCGTCAGAGAATCCGCAGGTGGAACCCCCCGTCGACGTTGATCACCTCGCCGGTGGAGAACCTCAGGTCGCCCTCCGCGCAGGCCGCGACAGCCGCGGCGACGTCCGCAGAGGCTCCCCAGCGGCGGATGGGTGTCAGGCCCTCGGCAATCAGCTTGTCGTACTTGTCCCTGACGGCTGCCGTCATGTCCGTGGCGATGATTCCCGGGCGGACCTCATACACCCCGATGCCGTGCTCCGCGAGCCGGGCGGCCCATAGCTTCGTCGCCATGGACACCCCGGCCTTGGAGATGCAGTACTCGCCGCGCGAAGGACTTGCCGTATAGGCGCTGATGGACGAGACGTTGACAATGCACATCCAGTCGTCCGGGCGCTCGGCGCGTTGGCGGATCATCCACTTCGCGACGGCCTGGGTGAGGAAGTACGGGCCTTTGAGGTTGATGCCCATCACGCGGTCGTAGCTGTCCTCGGTGACCTCCAGGATGTCCGCGCGGACCTTGGGGGCCACGCCGGCGTTGTTGACCAGCACATCGAGCCGCCCGAAGGCCTCCTCCACGGCCGCCAACGCCCGCGCTCGATCGCCGGGGCAGGTAACATCCCCGGTCACGGCCAGGCCTTTTTTGCCCGCGGCCACAACCTGAGCGGTGGTTTCCTCGGCGCTCATCACGTCCAGCACGGCCACGTCACAGCCCTTCCGCGCCAATTCCACGGCGATTCCCGCCCCGATGCCCCGGGCCCCGCCGGTCACCAGCGCCACGCGCTGCTCGGCCATATTTGTATCTCCCTAGGGTCTTGCAATATCTACGAAGATTCGGGATTATGTCATTCCTGAAGCAAGCTGTCAAACGCCCTTGCCTCGAGCAGCCGTCTGAGGCGAAGCCGACCTTCGGCGTGGCACGCCACCATGGGCCGGGAACTGCAAGGGTTCCTGGCAGCGACTTCGGCGGTCCGAGGCCGGGCCCAGGACTGTGGCATTGGCGTTGCCACAGGAAGCTATTTGTTTCGGCCGTACCCGACGTGTGGTGGCAGTGCCCCGAGCGCTGGAGTCAACGTAATCTTGACGTCTCCGGATGCGCGGAGTGTGCGATGGAAGTCTTGCCGCAGAGGGGTCCTGTGGCAGGGCTCGGCGCGCAAAATCAGAACAGTGCGAATTGTCGAAAAAGCTGCTATACTCGGTTTGTGACAGACCGATAGACTAGTAGACTATCGAGGGCTCCGGCGCGGCGGGTTGTCGGCACCCGGAGCGAGGGAAACGTAGATGGAAAAGAACCTCTCGACATTCGCCATTGCCCAGATGCTTCACGTGGACCCGGGGTCGGTGGCGAACTGGATTGATCAGCAACTCCTGAAGGCACACCGGACCCCTGGCGGCCACCGCCGAGTCGCCACGGAGGATCTCGTCAAGTTCCTTCGAGAGCACAAGATGCCGATTCCGCCCGACTTGGATGCCGCGCCGACGCGGATCCTGATCGTGGACGACGAGCCGGCCATCACCCAACTGGTCGCCAAGGCGATCAAGGCCTCCATGCCCGAGTGCGATGTGATCGAGGCCCACGACGGCTTCCGTGCGGGGACCATCACCGCATCGCTCAAGCCCGATGTGGTGATCCTTGACCTGCGAATGCCGGGCATGGACGGCTACGAAGTCTGTCGCCTGATCAAGAGCCAGGAAGACACCCGGGCCGCCGAGGTCATCGCCATGACGGCATTCCCTTCCCCCGAGAGCGAGCAGCAGATCCTCGCCTGCGGCGCCCGTGTCTGCCTGGACAAGCCGCTGGACATTCCGGCCTTGCTGAACGAGATCAAGACCTCGCTGTAGCCTTCCGCGCCCCCAGGCGAGGAAGAGCCGCAAGGGGGAAGGACAGGTCCGAAGAAAGAGGCAGACGCACCGCCCATCGTCGATTCAGGACTCCCGACCCGAAGCCCCGCCGCGATCGACCGGCCCCGCGGGGTCGACGTGCGCATGCCTGTTGCCAACCGTCTCCCAGCGGCTACCCGTTCTCGAGGCACCACTGGACGGACGAGCGGATCCCCTCGTCGTATCCGACCGTCGGCTGCCAGCCCAGCTCGCGTCGGGCCTTCTCGCAGGAGAAGAAACACCGCCGCCCCATCAGCCAGACGGAATACCGCGTCACCAGGGGCGGCTTCTTTCGCCGCAGAAGGTGCCCGAACAGCTCCATCAGGAAGGCCGCCCTGCGGGCGATGCCGTAGGGGACGCTCTTGGTCACCGGCGGGCGGCCGAGGCACTCGGCGATCCTGTTGAAGTACTCCCGCTGGGTGATCTCCCCGTCGCTGGAGAGGTTGTACGACTCGCCGGCCGCCTTCTCGCCCGTCGCCGCCAGGATGCACCCCTCGGCCACGTTGCCCGCGTGCGCCAGGTTCAGCCGGTTGTTGCCGTCGCCGAGGAGCTTGGCCTTGCCGGCCTGGATCGCGCGGACCAGCCGAGGCGTGGAGGCCCGGTCCCGCGGCCCGTACAGCCAGCTCGGCTTGACGACCGTCACCGGCACGTCCCCGGCCCGGTGGGCAGCCCAGGCGAGCTTCTCGGCCTCGACCTTCGCCCGGCTGTAGTAGCTCCACTTGTGCAGGTTCACGCCCAGCGGGGCCGACTCGTCCAGGACCATCCCCGCCCCGTCGGGGTGCCCGTAGGCCGAGATGCTGCTGACGTGAAGGAATCGCTTCACGCCGGCCTGCTTGGCGGCCTGGAGCATGTTCCGCGTGCCGTCGATCGTCACGGCGACGAACCGCTCCCACGGGCCCCAGTCTCCGACCTGGGCGGCGACGTGGTAAACGGTGGTCGCGCCATCCATGGCCTGCCGGAGACTCTCGGCGTCGGCCAGGTCGCCGGTGGCGGTCTGGACGCCCCATTCGCTCAGCAGGCCCGTATCGCTGGAAGGGCGCACCAGCGCGCGAACGGGCTGTCCGGCCGCCACGAGCTGCTCGACGACGTGGCTGCCAAGCAATCCGGTCGCCCCGGTGACGAAGTTCATAACATTCCTTCTCTGTTGGAGATCCGTCGATCCACCGTCCGGCCCGGCCCGGCCCGAGCCCCAGAAGCAAGGCCCATGAAAATAGTGCCGTCCCTCGCTTTCGTCAAGGGCAGAGCGGCGCTTTTCGCCCCGCGGGTGGCGCCGAGCCCTCCCGCGCGGGGCTGCCCCGGTCGGCCGGGAGCCGGAAAAATGTTTTGACCCGGAGGCCGAAGCCTCTATACTCTCCCGATTGCTCCGCAGGCCTCCGGGCAGGTGATCGACCGGTTTGAGACGGTCGGGCACCGCGGCCATCGAAAAGCAGCGGAGTCCGGCTGGCTTTTCTGCCGATGGAGAGTACAGGCTGCTGCCGCACGGACGAGGTGAAGCGGCAATCGCACGGATGGCAATCCCGGCCCGGCCGAGTGGGAAGCGGCCGGACCGCCGAGGAATATAGATGGCGCTGAAGCGACTGCTTCGTCCAACCAACCGCCGCGTCCGCTATCTCGTAGGATGCCTGCTGGTCGGTCTGTTCTGTATCCAGTGCATTCCGTCCAACAACACCGACGACGGCAGCGTCCTGATCGCCCGGACACAGACCGACAGCCCCGAGGACGTCGCCGCCCGGCTCGTCCGCCTCGCCAAGACGGATCACGTTGCCTTGCTGGAGCAGTGCCGGACTCACGTGCGGGAGAACTACCGCGACTACACCTGCACGTTCATCAAGCAGGAGCGGCTGAAGGGCGCCCTCGGCGAGGAGCAGGAGATTCGCGTCAAGTTCCTCGCCTCGCCGTTCAGCGTCGTGATGAACTGGGTCCGCAACGCCCCCATCGGCGACCAGGTGCTGTACGTCGGCGGCAAGTACAACGGCAACATGATCGTCCGTCCGAAGGGGGGCTTCCTCCAGATGCTGACGGGGGGCTACGTCCTCCGCAAGCCCGACGGCCCGGACGCGATGAAGAACACGCTCCGCCCGGTGAGCATGTTCGGCTTCGAGCGAGGGCTGGACGAGCTGGTCAAGGTGTACGCACAGGCGCGGGACAGCGGCGACCTGAAGCAGGGCTTCGGCGGGTTCGCCGAGGTCGCCGGGCGCAAGACGCTGGTCCTGGAACGCCATCTGCCGGCCAAGCCCGACTATCCCGCCTGGAAGACGCTGATCTACATCGACGCCGAGCACATGGTGCCCACGTGCATCGAGGGCTGGGACTGGGACGAGCGGCTGACCAGCCGCTACGTCTACAAGGACATCCGCTTCAACGTCGGCCTGACGGAGGACGACTTCCTGCCCGAGGCCAACGGCATCAAGATGAAGAAATAGCCGGCCTCCAGGCCTTTCGCTGATTGACGTCCCCGGCCCCCGCGGGGGCGTTTTCGTGCGCTTCACAGGCCTCTTCGGCCGAGGCCGGGCGGCTATACTTTGGTGACCCCACACGGAAGGTCGGCCCTTGGCGGCGTGACGGCCCGGAGGATGAATCGGCGTGAATGCGACGGACACGGCAACTCACCGGCGCGGCGGCCACGGCGGGCGGCCTGCGCTTCTGGTGCTGACGGCGGCGCTGGCCTTTCTCGCGGGCTGCCCGGCCGTGCCGGACGCCGACGGCCCGCCCAACACCTTCGGCCTGGACTTCACCGGCACCAACCCCGCCGGCCTGCGGGGGGCGGTGGTGTTCTTCGTCGACGGCCTGAACGCCGGCATCTTCCAGGAGATGCTCGAGGTCAACGAGCTGCCGGCGATCCGGCGGTACTTCGTCGACCGCGGGCTCTACGCCCCCCGGGCCGTGGCCAACACGCCCTCGGTGACGCTGGCCAACGAGACGAGCTTCGTGACCGGTCGCTTCCCCGGCCACCACGGCGTGACGGGCATCAACTGGTTCGACCGGAACCGCCTCGTCTGGCGCAACTACGAGACCATCGCCCAGAAGAACACCCTCGACGCCGACTACGTCGTCCCCAACCTCTACGAGCAGTTCCCCGACCGGACGACCTTCTCGCTGTTCTTCCAGCCGCACCGGGGCACCACGAAGTTCGTCGAGAACTGGACCTCCGCCGGGCCGCCGTTCTTCTTCGGGTACTACGAGTATGTTGACCGGCTGGCGCTGTACCGATTCCACCTCGTCGCGGACGTCGCGCGGCAGCGTGGCGAGTTCCCGGCCGTGACGGTCGCCTACAACCTCGCGCCGGACTTCCGCGCGTACGGCCACGGCGTCCGCAGCCCCCGCTACCGCGAGGCCATCCGCCACACCGACCGCCAGATCGGGCGCGTCCTGGGCGACATGGAGCGGGCCGGGCTGCTCGATCAGCTCTACTTCTTCCTCGTCAGCGATCACGGCCTGATGGAGGTGACGCGCCACTGGCCGATCGAGGACTTCCTGCGGGACGAGCTGCGCCTGGAGGTAGGCTCCCGGCAGCTCTGGGAGAACACCGGCTTCGAGGACCGCCTGGCCTACTACCGCAAGTACCCCGTCGTGGTCTACGGCAGCGGCGACCGCTACTGGGCGCTCTGCCTGCGACGCCCGATGGACGGAGAGCCCGGCTGGGACGCCTGGCCCGTCCGCCCCCGGCCGGAGGACCTGCGGCGCTACCCCGGCAAGCAAGGCCCGGTGGACCTGCCGGCTGCGCTGGTCGGCCAGGAGGCGGTGGACGCCGTGGCGTACTCCGTCGGCCCCGACCGTGTCCGCGTGCTCCGCAGGGACGGCGAGGTCGAGTTCCACCAGCCCGCCGGCCAGGGCGGTCCGATCACGTACCGGGCGATCTCCGGCGAGGACCCCTTCGGCTGGAAGGGCGCCGTGCCGGCCGACGCGCTGGCGGGCAAGCCGCTGCCGCCCCGGCAGTGGCTGGCGATGACCACGGGCACGGAATTCCCCGACCTGCCGGCGCAGATCGTCGCCTACTTCCGCTCCCGCCTGGCCGGCGACATCGCCGTGTTCGCCACGCCGGGCTGGGACTTCCGCACGGTCAACCGTGCCGGCCACGGCGGCCTGCGCCCCGGCGACATGCACGTGCCGCTCCTGATCGCCGGGCCGGGCATCGCCCCCGGCCGGCTCGCCGTCGCCCGCACCGCCGACGCCATGCCGACGATCCTGCACCTGCTGGGCCGACCCCTTCCGCCCGGCCTGGACGGCGAACCGCTGGTGAGAGTGCGGGGGAGGTGATGGGCGCGGGGGCCTTTCACCTGCGCACCCAAGCTGGTATCCTGTCCGCCCTGCCTGCAAGGAGAAAGCCGATGCCCGCGCTGAACGACCTCGCCGCACTGGACTCGGCCGTCCGCCGGGCCGTGGCGGAGACGACCATCACCGACATCCACACGCACCTGTTCCCGCCCTCGCACGGCGAGATGCTGCTGTGGGGCGTCGACGAGCTGCTGACCTACCATTACCTCGTGGCCGAGCTGTTCACCGTCGCGCCCCGCGAGCTGACGCCGGCGAAGTTCTGGCAGCTTGGCAAGGCCGAGCAGGCCGACCTCGTCTGGGAGCACGTGTTCCTCCGGCACGGGGCGCTGTCGGAGGCGGCCCGCGGGGCGATCACCGCGCTGAACACACTCGGCCTGGACGTGGCCGGGCGGGACCTGGGCGGCATCCGCAAGTGGTTCGCCGAGCAGAACGTCGAGGACTACCTCGCGCGGGTCTTCGAGACGGCCGGGCTGGACTACGCCGTGATGACCAACGACCCCTTCAAGGCCGAGGAGGTCGAGCACTGGGACGCCAACCGCCCGCTGGGCGACCTGCTCAAGCCGGCCCTGCGGATCGACTCGCTGCTGGTCAACTGGCCCGCCGCCGCCGTGGTGATGAAGGCCGCCGGCTACGAGACCGCCCCGCAGCTCCAGGCCGACAGCTTCGACGAGGCCCGCAGCTTCAAGGAGGCCCGGCGATTCCTGGCCGACTGGGCCAAGCGAATGAAGCCCGTCTACCTGGCCATGAGCCTGCCGCCGGACTTCCACTACCCCTGCGACGAGCAACTCTACGGGCGCGCCTACCGCAACGTGGTCCTCCCGGCCGCGAAGGAACTGGGTCTGCCGATCGCGATGATGATCGGCGTCCGCAAGCAGGTGAACCCCGCCCTGCGCGACGGGGGCGACGCCGTCGGCGTGGCGGACGTGACGGCCGTGCAGGAGCTGTGCGCCGGAAACGGCGACGTGAAGTTCCTCGTGACGATGCTCTCGCGGGTCAACCAGCACGAGCTGTGCGTCTGCGCGCGGAAGTTCGGCAACCTGCACCTGTTCGGCTGCTGGTGGTTCTGCAACGACCCGAGCATCATCGACGAGATGACGCGGATGCGTCTGGAGCTGCTGGGCGCGACGTTCACCGCAAACCACTCCGACGCCCGCGTGCTGGACCAGCTCCTCTACAAGTGGCCGCACACCCGCGCCGTCGTCGCCGACGCCGTCGCCGACAAGTACCGCCTGCTCTTTGAGGCCGGCTGGCGGCCCACCGAGGACGAAGTGAAGCGTGACGTCCGCAACCTCTTCGGCGGGGCGTTTGAGGAGTTCCTCCGCAAGTAGGGACCCGTCCGCACGAAGCCCACGGATTGCGATCCGTGGGCTTCGGGGTCCTTCTTCCTTCTACTTTCCCAGCTCCCGGCTTCGCTGGGTGGCGGCGCGGACGGCTTCGATGATTCGGTCCTTCACGCCGGCGGCATCGAGGGTGCTCATGGCGCGTTCGGTGGTGCCGCCGGGGGTGGCGACGGCGGCGCGGAGCTCGGAGGGGGGCTGCTTCGATTGCGCCAGCAGCCTGGCGGCGCCAATGCACGTCTGCGTGGCGAGCATCTCGGCGACATCGGGGTCCATGCCCTCGGCGACGGCCGCGGCGGTCATCGCCTCGACGAGGTAGTACAGGTACGCCGGGCCGCTGCCCGACAGGCCCGTCACCACGTCCATCATCTCCTCCTCCATGACCACCGCGATCCCGCTGGTGGCGAAGAGGCGCTGGGTCCAGTGGACGTCCTCGGGGGTCGCGCGGGGCCCGCGCGCCACGGCCGCCACGCCCACCCCCACGCACATCGGCGTGTTGGGCATGACGCGGACGATGCGGCCTTTGCCGCCGAGGCGCTCGTCGATGTACGACGTGGTGATGCCCGCGGCGATGGAGATGACGGTGGCGTCCGGGCGGACCACCGGGGCGATCTCGGCCAGCACGTCGCCCATGCTCTGCGGCTTGACGGCCAGCAGCACGTGGGGGCACGAGCCGGGGATCGAGTTGCTCTCGGCGCAAAGGATCCCGAACTCCATCGCCAGCGTCTGTTCGCGCTTCTTGTTGGGGTCGTAGGCCACGATCGCGTTGCGCGGCAGCGACCCGTCCTTCAGCACGCCGCGAAGGATCGCCTCGCCCATGTGGCCGACGCCAATGACGCCCAACTCGTACTCGATCATCGGGTTCTCCCTTTGCTCAAAGCTCTCAGCCATCAGCTCTCAGCTATCAGCTTCCAGCAAGAGGCAAGCCTGCATCGGGGCTCTTGCCATAGGCTGATAGCTGACAGCGGACCGCTTCCTCATTCTTCCTGCAT
>Ga0307378_10010629_pt1 | contig 11935 bp, 7 predicted proteins | sample UN1MG_FD_202238 | JGI IMG/M metagenome (GOLD analysis project Ga0307378, IMG submission 202238) | Soil microbial communities from Risofladan, Vaasa, Finland - UN-1 | ecosystem: Environmental > Terrestrial > Soil > Coastal area > Acid sulfate soil | place: Finland: Risofladan, Vaasa | collected...
GCGAAAATTGGCGAAAAAGGATAGGTCGGAAAATTGAATGCGGCGGGGAATTCTTTTTGCAGCCTTTGAGGGTCCTGGCCGCTGAGGATGGTGCGCGTGATCCAATTCTGAACATTGACGTTCTTCTTCTTCACATGGAACAAACCCAGAAGCTTGTTAATGCCGGGATGCCACTGGTTCTGCGAAAAAACCTCGTAGAGATATTTATCGGCGCCGCGATCGTTGAGCTGATAGAGCACTTCGGCAAAGGTCAGACTGTATTCCGGGTTGTAAACATTGAACTTCAATTTTGCCAGCAGTGCTTTGGCTTTGCGCAGTTCGCCGGTTTTGAGCAGGTACTGTCCTTTCAGCAGTTGCGCTTCCAGCGATTCCGGTTTGAGCTTCAGCGCCCGATTGATATAAGTGTCCGTTTCCCGGCAATCGTCAAGGCGCAGGCAGGCCCTGGCGGTCATGAAAGCGAAATAATAATTGCCGGCCGCCGCTTCGGCTTCTGGACGCATCAGATCCAGCGCTTGCTGCGGCTGTGCGGTCTTTAAAAACAATTCCGCCAGCAGTATCTTGAATTCCGGGACAGCGGCGTACTGCAGACTCCTGTTGAAATTTTCTTCGGCGGCCGGAAAGTTGTCGCGCAGAAAATATTCATTCCCCAGGCAGAGATAGGCAGGCGCAAAGCCAGGATTCATGCGCAATATTTTGTATAGATTGTCAACGGCCAAAGAGTTTTTCATGTCGGCGGTCGCCAGGCTGATGCCGGTAAGCGCTTCCAGTGAACGGTGGTTGTTTTCCAGATAATCGCGGAATTTTTTTGCGGCTTCCCATTTCTCATTCTGCAACAGCAGGACGAAGCCGAGTTTGATGGTCGGCTGCGGACGGTAGGTGAAGTAGGCGTCAAGATTTTTTTTTGCCAGATCCGGATCGCCGATCAGATAATAAGCGATGGCCCGGGAAAAATCATCGTTTATTTTGGCAGGATAAACCGCCGTACTAAGAAGCGCCAAAACCAATAAAATCCCTGCTTTTTTCATTTTGTACCTCGACATTGATTATAGCACAGGCTGTTTTTTTTTGTTAATTCATTCATTGTCGGGAATTTGAATTGCCGGGAGATAAGCTTGCACATCATCGGCAAGAACTTGGCGAGGGATGAAACGAACTCAAAGTGTTCGTACTAGTGTTGGCAACAGCAATGATAAGAAGATTCCTTATGCTTGATTTCACATCTTTGATCAGTATTTAAATTTTAGATTTCGTCGAGGTTTTTTCTGAATACTAACACTATCACTCACACTGTCTTGTTTTAAAGGCCCCAGTTCAATTTGTCATACAGCAGTTTATAATAATTCGTTTCCGGTGCGACCAGCATGGGCAGTTGCTTGGGATAGATTTTTACGCGGATGGACTCTTCGAAGTCGATCGGCAGCGCGGTCTGGCCATCGATGGTCACATAGGTATCCATATGTGCGGTCAGCAATTGCACGGAGATCTCCGAGCCGTCCGGAACGACCAGGGGACGAAACGTCAATGAATGTGGACAAATGGGAGTGATGACCATGCCGTTCACGGCCGGATTGACGATCGGCCCGCCGGCGGATATGGAGTAGGCCGTGGACCCGGTGGGAGTGGAGATGATAAGGCCGTCCCCCTTCACTTCGGCCACGGTATCTCCGTCGATTTTCAGCAGGAGATTGACGATGCGGGCAATGGTACCCTTGTTGATGACCACGTCGTTCAGGGCCGTGAACGTCTGGCGGTTAAAATCGATCTGCAGCAGTTTGCGCCAGGATATTTCGGCTTGACCGCTGAAAATGTGCCGCAGGCCTTGGGCCAGTGATTCCTTTTTCATGGCGGTCAAAAATCCCAGCGAACCAAGATTGAATCCGACCACCGGCACTTGGGCTTCTACGGCTTGTCTGGCGATGGATAAAAAGGTTCCGTCGCCGCCCAAGACAATGATCAGATCAGCCTGGCGGGCGATATCCTCGCGGGTGCAGAATTCCCGGATCTGCAGCAACTGGGCGGCGGTTTTTTCCAGGGTATAGCCTATGGCGCACTCGTTCAAAATGGCGATGGTCTCCTGCAGATAGTGAACCACGCCCTCATGAGGTTTGGCCACGATCGCTGCTTGTCTAAATTTCGAAGGCATCGCTGATCATTTTATCATCAATGGAATTTTTTTTCCCGCTTTGCAGCAGAAAAAAATATTCCTGGTTGCCTTTTCTGCCCTTGATCCCGGACAGAGCGTACCCCAGGACGGCAAAATCCAGGCTTTCAATTTCATGTTTCAGCCTGAGCAGTATCCGCAGCCGCTGTTCCCGGTCGCGGACCACTCCCCCCTTGCCCACGCTCCCCCTGGACGCTTCGAACTGGGGTTTGATCAGGGACAGGATCCTGGCTTTGCTGAACACGGCCAGGACCGGCAGGATCTTGGTGATGGAAATGAAAGAAAGGTCCATGATGATCAGGTCCGGTTCGAAGGGGATATCTTCCTTCTTCAGGAAACGGGCGTTTTTTTTCAACAGGCACAGCCGCGGATTTTGGCGCAAGCCGTAATCCACCTGGGAAATATTCACGTCCACTCCGCATATCTCGGCGGCACCGAAATGAAAAAGGCAATCGCTGAAGCCTCCCGTTGAAATGCCGAGATCAAGAACTTTCAGCCCCTGCACCTCAATCGAGAATTCATGGATGGCTTTTTCGATCTTGAAAGCCCCCCGGGAAACATAGGGATGACTTTTTTCGATCTGGATGGCGTCGCCGCCGTCGACCTGGCGATCGGGTTTGTCAGCCATCTGGCCGTCAACCCGCACTTCCCCGGCCATGATCAGGGCTTGGGCCTCTTTCAAGTCTTGAGCCAATTGCCTCATCAACATGGCCTGATCGAGGCGGATTTTTTTCTGCTTTTTCATCTCATATTCAGGAACGGGTTCACAACGTCATGTCCCGGATCCGAACCCACCATACCTGATCCTGGATAATAGCCAATATCTACATTTTAAACAAGTAGCGGCCTGGTTCCCGGGGCGAACTTGACAGCCAATTGCGGCCATTATACCATCTTGTCACACTCGCGCAGCTGCCGGCCCATAAAACGGCTGCCGCGGATAACCAGGAGGATGCATGCGCTGGAAAATTATTTTGTCCATCTTGCTCATTTCAAGCCTAGGCGTCTTTGCCGCCGTTGAAGTCAGGAAAGTCGATTTTTTGGCCGCGGCCGGGCTCAAGGTCAATGGGGCCGGTCCGCTGCTGATCAGAATGGACACGGAGCGCAACCGCCTGGTCATGGCCAACACGCTGACATCCTCGGTAACAATCATCGATTGTGAAAGCCATTCCGTCTGCAATATCCCGATCAGCAGCCGCGTTCCGCAATACTTGAAATCCGAAGCACTGGCCGTCGATTCCCGTACAGGCAATGCTTATGTCATCGGCAACAAAACCCTGGAAGTGGTTTTCCCGGCAAGCAAAAAAGCACGCCATTTCCCCACCAACAAGCAATTTGAGATGGTGGCCGTTGACGAAAGCAGCGGCAATGCCTTTCTGGTCGGCAGGGAAAGTCGCGATATGGCGTTCGTCGATCTGCAAAAAAACCGGGTCCGCTATATCCCCTGGAGTGAAAAAGAAGAGATCGCCGTGAATCTGAACCAGACACCGCCGCCGCCCATTCGCAAGGTTGTTTGCGACCAGGAGGCAGGCCGCGTCCTGGCCGTGGACGGCTATACTTCCACTTTGCATGTCTTCGCAGCGGCCAGCGGCAAACGTCTGGCTCAGCGCCAACTCGACCTGGTCGCAGGCGCCCGTTGGCATTTTGCCGCTTACAGTCAGAGTCAACACGCCCTGCTCCTGGTGGTGGAAACCGCCGAGCGCCAGGTGATCCAGGCGGCGAAAATTTCTGCCAGCGGGCAAGCCGACGAAATCATCATTCTTCCCGGTTACACAGAAGCCGTAGGGATCAGCTACAACGAAAAAAGGGATGAACTTTACATCCCCTATGACAACCATGCCAGCCTGCATGTGATCGATTTCAAAGACAAGGGACGGATCAGCGAGGTCATGCTTCCCGCCTATGGTAACGATGCTTCCGCACTCGATGAGCAAGGCGATCTTCTTTATGTTTCCAGTTGGGCGTACGGAGAGATCGACCAGATCGATCTGCAGTCCCGGAAGTTGCGCAAGCGCTTTTTTCAGGCTGCGGTATTGCCGCACATGTTCAACATGGCTTTCAATCGCCGCAACGGCAAGCTTTACCTGCCGCTGGGCGCCACGGCGGTCAACGGTTCATTCGGGGCGGCCGTCAGTGTTTTGGATCCGGGAAACGGCAGCATGGACAAAGTGTATACCGGCTGGGCGCCGCAGGAATTGCTGCCACAGCCGGGGAGCGATGCCTTCCTGGTTTTCAACAACGAGGACCAATTCGCCCGGGTGACGCCCGACGGCAACTTCACGACCCATACCCTGCCGGTCTCTTATCCCCACCAGGCGCTGGCAACGCCGGCGGGCAATGTCTATCTTGCCTACGGTCCGCACCAGTCCTATTGGCCGGTCGTATACATCTGGGCGGCCCGTAACGGCATCCTGGGCATGAAAGGCCGCGACCTGGAATACTATGACCGCCGCATCCCGCGTCTCTCCCAGGGCATGGTACTCACCCCGGCCGGGGTCCTGTATGCCCTGCAAAACAACTGGGGAGATGAAAAGCAATTCCTGATCTCCCTGGGCGACGAGGTCCGCAGCCCCAACCAGGGCGACATGCGCCTCGAGCTGCCCGACACGGTCAGCCGCGAAACCAGCCAGCGCCTGCTGGCCTTCGACGAGGAAAGTGGCTGGCTGTGCCTGGCCCGTATTGGAGAAAAGGACCCGGACAACGGCGTGTTGCAGGTCATCGATGCCAAGGCGGGAAAGGTCATGAAGCGTTTCGAGATCGGACCCACACCGACTGCGCTGGCGGTGGACCGGGAAAACATCTATGTCCTGAGTTTCGATGCCGACCGCTTGACCATTATACGCAAAGCTGATTTTGAGCGCCGCGATGTCGCCTGCGGCAGGAATCCGTTAAAATTCGCTCTGGCCGGCGGCATCCCTTATGTCATCAACCACGGCGACAACACCTTGTCGGAACTCGGCCCAACCCCACGAGTATACAGAATTCCCTTTGCCGGAAAACCCGATCAGGTCGTTTGCCATGAAAGTTCGCTGCTGATCACCAGCCACAGCGCCGGGGAACTGTCGATCCTGGCTTTCGACCTGAAATCAAAACAATTCTTGCTGCTGCACAGGGAAAAATATCCGTTTGCAGAAACCTCATTTGCCGGGAACAACAGCTCCTTTTTTGTCCGCGGCCAGTTCGGCGACTGCCTTTATGATCTTTGCAAGATCAAAACCGACGCCGGCAAGCGCATCTGGGTCAGCGACTTCCTGTCCGGGAAACTTTTTATAATTGAACCCCAGGGAGAATCTTTCCATTTGAAAAAGTAAGGACGCGTTTTCTATTCGCTTTGACGCCGCCGGCGGCGGACCAGAAAACTGGAGACGGCAATAACCAGGGCAATGGTCAGCCAATGGGCGATAAAAACCGTTACATATTCTTTTGAGAAAGCCTGCAGCCATTCCAGGAGACCCCAGACGACAAAGACCAATCCCCAGACCCAGATCTTGAAGAGGATCACCCAGCAATCGAGTTTCAACAAAAGAAAAGCCAGGCGGTCGGCCAGGAACAGACAAATGCCAAAAATGGACAGGACGATGCCGATGTTGTCCGCTCCGGCCAGGTTGACCGGGGCAATGGCGAGATACCAGCTTCCGATGAAGGCCCACAACCCCAGGCCTGCCATGGATACGGGTATTGCCTGCAGACTAAACCGGAAACGCATCTGAATTTTTTAGGAACACGTTTTTCAACGCCCCATTTCTCCTGATATAAAATTAGTTTAAATTGTGGAAGAATGCAATCAGGAAAATCCTGATTGACGGTTCCGGCAATTCTCTTGTTTTTTCAGGCGCTGCGCTACCTGAAAGCCTATTTTTTTTCTATGTTAAGGTGGAAAAAAGTCCTGCCGAAATATTCGTCGTAAAAGGAAATGAATTCTTCGTATGAATATCCCAAACCAATAAGACGCTTGCGAATGAACTTCTGGTGGAGGTTGCGGCTGCGGGTGATGTTGCGCGAGGAGACCCGGTAATGTATCTCGGCCCGTTCGGGCTGGAATAATTTCAAGATCGGCCACATGACATGCACCAATGATTCCCTTTCAAAAACCCACATGCTGGGATGGATATATGAGCAGAATTCAACAAAATTCTTTGTCTGGCCGATGGGATTCGGGGTGACATGCAAAGCGATATAGCCGGTGCCTCCGGTCAGAAAAACACTGGTGTAGCCGGGTGGGTCAAAATCGTGCTCAAAAACGAAAGGCGTGTCGGTGGAGAGCAGCACGTCGTCAAAACAGTCTTCCAGAAGGTAGAGGGCTTCATCCTCGCGCACATGGGGGTTGCACAGGGAATTGACGAATTTCTGATCACAGTCGTAGAAGGCGCAAGCCAGGTATTCTTCCTGTTGGGAATTGACCATCAATTTCAGCTTGCGGTCGCTGCGCGACAGTTTCAGCGAATGCTGGGAATATCTCCTGATCACATCTTCGCGCAGTTGCTCCACCATGTTGCCCAGGTCCTTGCGGTAGAGATTGGCGATGAACATCTTGCCCTCGGGAATTTCGATGGGAGCCTGAATATCGATGATATAGCGCGAATAACAGTCAACGGGGACCGTGAAGCATTGCTTGCGCAGCGATTCGCGGTCGGAAATTTTTAAATCCTTGAGCAAGGGTGTGGGAGCAAAATAAATGAATGAAACCAATTCCGGGTAATCACAGGCGTCCAGAAAAGTGCTTAGCACTTTCGGGCTCAACGAATCGCCGCAGGTGTTGACCTCCATACAGGCCATTTCAAAAGATTTTTTTCCCGAAACCTGCTTTTCCCAGAAATAGCTGGCATGGGATTCCTCGATGGCCAAAGATTGCTCGACCTGGCTGATCTGGATATCCCTTTCCTCGATATAGCGGTCCATGACCTGAACCCGCGGCTGCATGTTGGGTTTGCCGATCAGATTGGCGCCCGAGGCCTTGATCACCGACCAGATCTCTTCGTCGTTGAGCGTGATCAGCGATACGCCTTCACTGTTGTAAGCATGTATAATGGTAGCCGTGGGGGCCGGTTCAAACGCTTCGGGAATGGTAAAAGCCATGTAACCCTCCTATCCGGCCGCCAGGCCCAATCTCAACATGAATAGGCAGCGCCGAAATCCGCGATTGAAAAACAATTCTTGGAAACGTTTCCTAGCCAATCCGTTTATATGTTCAAGTGAAATTTTCAATTGGCTCGTGTCACCTCAGTTGAAATGATTGCACCCGCAGCAGTATAAAGGGAATAAAAGGGCTTGTCAATTCGCGAAAACTTTTTGCCACTCTTTTTTTACCTCGTCCAGCAATGGCCCCATGAAAAGGCAGAGACGGATCTTGTGGAGCTGCGCTCCCGGATTCTGTTCATAAAATTCTTTGACTGCGCGCAGGTAACTTTTCGCGCATACCGTCAACGGCACAAGGAATATCCCGGAGCTGATGGCCGGGAAAGAAAGCGACTTCCAGCGCCGTTCCTCGGCGAGGTCGAAGGCCTCACCCAGAGCCTGGACGATTTTCTTTTCCTCGTCGCCTTCACCCATTTTCGGCCCCACGGCATGGATCACGCCCCTGAAGGGCAGGTTGCCGGCCTTGCTGACCACGGCGTGCCCCGAAGGGATGCGGCCGCGCTTGGAAATGATCTCCCGGCAATCAGCCAGCAGGACGCTGCCGGCGGCTTCGGCAATAACCGCTGCCAATCCCCCGCCGTGCGCCAGCATGCCGTTGGCGGCGTTGACGATGCACTGCACCGGTTCATACAAGATGTCATTGACCACCACCGTGAATGTCTGCCCGCCGCTGAAAGTTTTTTCTACAATGATTGTTCCTGGCATGTTTCGCCCCCATGCTTTCCATTTTAGCAAATGAAAAATGTTTTTTGCAACCGTTTTGCGATTTTCCTGATTTTTGACTTGACGCGATTTTTCATTTAAAATTTGTGATCTTCAACGACCAAGACAAGGAGAAGCAGATGAAAAAATTAACGGTCATGATTCTCATGCTTATAACGGCATTGTGGGGGTGGAGCGCGCAACAGACCCGCTGGGTCAAAGGCAACACCCACGCCCACTCCAGCAACTCCGACGGCAACGAAGTGCCGCGCCGGGTGGCGCGCTGGTACCGGGATTACGGCTACCATTTCCTGGTGATCACCGATCACGATATGATCACCGAGACCGACAGCCTGGATGCCGACGGCAACGCCGACGACTTTATCCTGATCCCGGGCGAAGAGATCACCCTTTATTTTCAAAAGTATCCGGCCCACGTCAATGCCTTGAACCCGGGCCGGCCGATCGAAGCCAAAGCGGGGCAAACCCTGACGGAAACCCTGCAGAACGGCATCGACGCCGCGCGCCGGGCCGGGGCCATCCCGCAGCTCAACCATCCCAACTGGAAATGGTCGTTCGGCAGCGAGGAGATGAAAGACCTGCGCTCCGTGCATTTATTCGAACTGTTCAACGTCAACCGCGATTCCAATAATTTTTCCGCCGGCGGCAGGCCCGGGGCCGAGGAGTTGTGGGATGCCCTGCTTTCCAAGGGACTGGTCTTCTATGCCGTGGCCAGCGACGACACCCATGACTACCTGGGGGACTTCACTCCCGGGAAAGCGTATCCCGGCAAGGGCTGGGTCTGCGCGCGCGTCGCCGAGCTGAGCGCGGATGCGGTTTGCGCCGCTCTGGACAAGGGCGACTTTTACGCCTCCACCGGAGTGGAGCTGGCCGACGTGCAGGTCACGGACCGGGAATACCGGGTGACGATCAAGCCGTACAGCGATACGGCCTACACTACTTTATTCATCGGCAGGGACGGCACGATCCTGAAAAAGGAAGACGGCTTGAACGCGGCCTACGCCTTCCGTGGCGACGAACTCTACGTGCGCGCCAAGGTGTTCGCTTCCAACGGCGAAACGGCCTTTTGCCAGCCGGTTTTCATCAAAAAATAATTTTCTAACCAGAAAATTTTCCAAAGCTTGCTTGCGCCTATTTATCAAACTCCAGTTTCTGCTGACCGAGCTTGATACTGCGCCGGGCGCCGCCGGCAGCGGGCGGCAGGATTCGGGGTGGCGCCGGCTTGTTCAGGGCAAAGACGATTTCGACAGCCGCTGCTCTTTGGCGGATATTGGCCCAGGCAGTCAGGTTGCCGGACCAGCGCCGTTGACCCGGGGCTGGTTTGGCCTGGATCACGACCCGGTGACGGCCGGCAGGGATTTCGATCATGAACCAGGAGTAGGCGCCATCCTGCTTTTCAACTGCCGGCGTGATTTTTTTTCCGTTGATGCGGATTTCCACTTCCGGAAAGACCTTTCCCCCAACGGCGGCATCCTGGCTGAGCAGGATAGCCAATTGCGCTTGCGAGACAGAAGGGTCGACACTGAATGCGGTCTCCACCCTGGCGTGCTTCCTGCCGCCCCTCCCTTTGAAGAGGACATCGGTCAGCGCCGGCGGCGCCTGCGGAAACAATTTTCCCAAGTCGGAAACTGCCAGCACCCGGTCCTGCACCCTTATCTCCCGCACGATCTCAGGATTGAGCAGGCGGACGTCCCCTGCGGGATCGGAAAAACTCGCCATGATTTCCATGCCGCCAGCGGCTTCATGATTGCAGGTGATCCCCGCCAGCAAAGGTCCGGCCGCCTCGCTTAGGGGGTAAATTTCGTAAATGGCGGTTTCGAAAGCATCGAGGGGGATCGTCAACCGGCCGCCGGCGGAGAACAATTGCGGCCAGACCCGTCGTATCGGGTAAACCTGTTCCACGACCAGGGAGGCGGCATCGGTGTCCAGACCATAGGCGGGATCCAGGGTCGCTTCCAATGAAGAACCGTTGCTGCCGGGATTGCGGGCGGCGATGATGCCTTTTTTGCCGGTAAAATGAACGAAACCATAGGTTTCGGCGCGAGCGGGATCACCGCCGATCATTTCGCTGTGGCTTAGTATCGGGAAGCGGTCGCGGGCCCAGCGCAGGCCGAGGCTGATGGCGTTCCATTCTCCGGGACTGAGAATGTCCGGAGAGATATAAAGCTCGTACATCGAGACACCGCGTGCGAAATAGAGCAGCACGTCGTCTGTGAATTTTTCCAGGGGTTCATTGTTGCTGATGCTTTCCAGCTTGCCCTTGATGATGCCATGAGTCATCAGGTTGGCGATGGGAAACCACAGCCCCTTGTTATGAAAATCATCATACAGCACATAGTCCCTGTAAGTCATGGCCCCGTCGCGTCCGGTCGGTGAAGGGACACCGGCGAAAGCGTAATCGGCGCCGTCCATCCAAATGGTGTTGGCGTATTTCAACCACCATGGGCTCAGCCAGGTTCCAGAGGTGATATTCAGGAAAATATCGTTTTTTTTCTGGCGCACATTCCGGCACTTTTCGATCAGGGAATTCAGGATGGCCGGGCCGGAAAAAATGCCAATGGGGTGGCCGTGATCGGGCTCGCTGCAGGAGAACTGAACGCCGTCCCATTTGAAATAGCCTACGCCGGCGTCGTCCACAAGGTCAGCCGTCCTCTTGGCGAACAACTGGCTGTAATTCTTTCCCCCCAGGCACAGCATGGCCCGGTTCTTCCCCTGTCCCACCACTTCGTAGCCATGGGCCTTCATCCAGTCGATGCGCTTCATGCGGAATGAATAGCCACCGGCCGGTCCGAACCACAGGCCCAGAGCCGTGCCGGTCTTAGCCAATTCGGTGGCGATCGACCGCAGGCCATTGGGGAATTGCGCTGAACGCAACGCCCAGTCGCTTTCGTAAACATCCCAGCCGTCGTCCAGAACGAAAGCGTCAAGCTTGATGCCGTGTTTTTCGATCATGTTTTCCCGCACCAGGTTGATCATGCGCCTGACATTGATTTCGTTCATCACGTTGGCTTCCGGAACACGGGGATATTCAGCCGAGCGCAGGTCGTACCAGCTGTTGTACAGGGTATACGGCCGCAATGGCGCCACGCGGATATCGTCGAGGTAGTCGAAAAACCATTTTTTAACATACGGATCAGGGGTCAAGGCCATGACCAGCCATGCCGATTCCAGCCAATCCGCTTCGATTTTCCGGCCGAAGTCCTGCCAGCAGCTCACTTCTACGCTGTCCCCGCTTTTTGCGGCCACCTGGTTGTGAGCGGCGGGATATTCCAATCCCCAAAAGGCACCGGCTTGGCCGGCCGTCAAAGCCACCGGCTGCCCGAAACCGCCACTTTTAACCAGGACAGGCTTTTCTTGCCCTTGAGATCCATCATTCACCTGCTCCATGGCGACCGCTTCACTGGAACCTTCAATGCGGGCTTTTGGCGCCTGCTGAACTGCCGGGGGCTGGAGCACTCGCCTGCTGCCGCTCCAAATGACGATTTTCTCCAAAAAGTGTCCGCCGGTTTCCGCATCACGCAATGCCAGCTTGCGTCGCACATAAAACTTATCGGGTTCCAGCCGGTAAATGATTTTCAATTCCAGTTTCTGGTTGACACCATCGAGAACAAACTCGATCTCCTTGGCGCCAGCTGATTCTTCCCTTATTTTGTACAGTTGCCAGCGGAAATCGCGTTTGTTTAAAATAACCGGATTGTCACCGTTGTTCATTTTTCCCGGGGCCAACCAGTCGGTCCAGACCACCTGCAGACGGAAATCGCCGTCGCTTTCCAGGCGGCTGCGGACAGGACGCGAATCCGCAGGGCCGGCGGCTGCAGATTCCAACAACTCTGACTGCAGGATTCCATCCACAAAAGTCAGGGTCATAGCCGTCCGGGTATTGCTGAGACGGAAGGTCTTTGTGGCCGCTGTTTG
>Ga0307378_10010631_pt1 | contig 11934 bp, 9 predicted proteins | sample UN1MG_FD_202238 | JGI IMG/M metagenome (GOLD analysis project Ga0307378, IMG submission 202238) | Soil microbial communities from Risofladan, Vaasa, Finland - UN-1 | ecosystem: Environmental > Terrestrial > Soil > Coastal area > Acid sulfate soil | place: Finland: Risofladan, Vaasa | collected...
ACCCTCAACCGACCGCGGCCCAGTCGATTTCTGCGAGTTCTGCTGGTTTGCCTTGATTTGTGCTTCAGTAGACATGAGAAATACCCCTTTCGAAAGTGATTATTGATTATTGTCGATTGATTATTGACTATTCAATATAACATATACGGTCCATGTTAGTTAGATATTATACTAAATTTAACCTTAAAAATCAAGTAAAATCTTGAAGAATCTCCGCGTAGGGGGTGAAATTTCGCACCATTTCCGTATTCCCACATGATTGGTGCGATTCATGAGATTACCCGCTAAACAATTGTTGTTTCAAGAAAAAAACTTGGCTGTCCCGAGCATTTTGTTTTTTCCTTGACGTGAAGGTGGGTGATTTAGTATAAATGAAGATGGATAGCTTTGTTCCCCTATGTGCCGGTTTTACAGTTAAGGTCCCTTAAACTGGAAACTAACGGCTCGTATGGGGCTATAGAAGGAAGGAGGTACTCTCAGGTCGTAAAATGTTTCTGGATCAATAAGAATATAGTAAATGTAACGTGTTTTATTGGTCGTTTTATTAATTCTCTTTTGAGAGGGAGGACTATTATGTATAGAAAATTGGTTTGTTTGGTTTCTTTTATTTTAATAATGGGTATAGCCGGCAGTGCTTCGGCTGAACTGCGGTTACACTGGGAGCTTGAGGAGGCTTCCGGGACCACAGTCAGTGACAGCACTGGCAACGGCTACGACGGTACGTTCAATGATGCTCCGCAGTGGGTGGAGGGGAAAATCGGAATGGCTTTGGAATTTGATGGGGTCGATGATTTTGTTTTTCACTCCTTGCCTCAAACTCAAACCTTTCCGACTTTCACTATCGCATTTTGGGTCAGGACTGACACCTTAGGACAACCCAACTATTGCGCTCCGTTTTCAAGCCATTACCCGAATACTAACGGTTTCCAATTAGATGTTAATGGTGGAAATCCGGGAGATTACAGGATTAACCCTAATAGTGGAGCTCAAATAACATTCGGCACCGTTACGACAGACTGGATACATCTTGCAGTAACCGCAGAGGGTACATCTTTGAACCTCTATTACAACGGCGATTGGGTCAACAGCGGAACTCTCGTAGACAACGATGTAGTCTTCAACCAGTTTGCAATAGGTGTGAACAGAAACAGAAACTGGTGGTTTGCCGGAAGCGTTGACGACTTACGTTTCTACGATGAAGTCCTTGAGGAGGCCGCAATTAAGATTGTCATGGAGGGATCTTCAGAAGGACTGCCCCTAGCCCGAGGTCCCAATCCGCCGGATGGTTCCATACTCGAAAGCACATGGGCCAATCTCTCCTGGAAAGCCGGAGATTTTGCAGTCTCGCACAACGTGTACTTAGGCGATAATTTTGACGACGTGAACGATGGTACAGGCGACACTTTCCGGGGCAACCAGACCTCAACGTTTCTTGTTGTCGGCTTTCCCGGATTTCCATATCCTGAAGGTCTTGTTCCGGGGACAACGTATTATTGGCGAATCGATGAGGTCAATGATGCGGATCCGAACAGTCCCTGGAAAGGCACTGTCTGGAGCTTTACGGTTCCTCCTCAAAAAGCCTATGATCCCAATCCGGCCGATGGTGTCAAGTATATAGACCCGAGTGTGATCCTCAACTGGACGGCAGGTATGGATACGAAAGTACATTATGTGTATTTCGGTGATAATTTTGAGGATGTGAACAGTGCCGTTGTGGGCCTGCCACAGACAGATACAACCTATAATCCCGGCACACTTGAATTGGAGAAAACTTACTATTGGCGTGTCGATGAGTTTGACGGCTTCGTTACGCACAGAGGCGATGTCTGGAGTTTTACGACCATGCCTGTCATAACCGTTACTGATGACCCCAATCTTGTCGGCTGGTGGACACTTGACGAAGGTATGGGTACTACTGCCCTCGATTGGTCAGGTCACGACAATCACGGGACACTCTTCGGACCGAAATGGGTCATCCCCGGTTTGATTGGTAATGCTGCTCTGAACCTCAACGCCGGCTATGTGGCGATTCAAAACCTCAGTTATAACAGCACAGATAACACTGGGATTACTGTCTGTACATGGATTCGCACGAGCAGCCCGGGTACTCAGTACATTGCCTCTTTTGACCGCGACAGTTACTGGCGCCTGGAGATTGACGGCAGTGGCGGCGGTCCCGGCCAGATAGGCTGGGATGTCATGACAAGTGCGGGACAGGTCGATTACGGCAGCATTACACGCATTGACAACGGGCTGTGGCACCATGTCTGTGGTGTGTTTGACAACGGAACTTTAACTATTTACATCGATGGCAATCCGGAGCCATCGGCTACCGGTGGACCCACTTTTGGAAGCGGAAATACACGCTACGGTTTCATAGGCGCCAACTCCGAAGCAGCCGGCTTCAACGGAAGCAGGGGCGGCGGGGCCCCAATCATGGGCGAGATAGACGATTTTCGGATCTACGACAAGGCACTGACAGCCGAAGAGATTAAGCTGGCCATGAGAGGTGACCTGACGATTGCCTGGGACCCGAATCCGGCCAACGGCTCGATACAAAACCTCAAAAATGCGACGCCCCTAAGCTGGTCCCCGGGAGATAAGGCATCACAGCATGATGTATATTTCGGCACCGATCAAAATGCTGTTATCAGTGTCGATTCAACCGATGCAACAGGCATATATCGAGGCCGACAGAGTGCTGCCAGCTATACACCACCCGAAGGCGTTGAATGGGGCGGTGGGCCTTACTACTGGCGTATCGATGAATACAATACCGATGGTACAATAAGCAGAGGCAGTATTTGGAGCTTCTCGGTAGCCGACTATATTGGGATAGACGATTTTGAGGTCTATACGGATAATGACTTGGCCGGCGAAGCCATCTGGCAGACCTGGATCGATGGCTATGGCATTCCCAATAACGGCGCGCAGGTTGGCAATTTGTTCCCCCCGTATGCCGAGCAGACGATTGTACACAGCGGCCTTCAGTCGATGCCGTTCATGTACGACAACACAGCCGGCGTTGTAAATTCGGAGGCAGAGAGACCCTTGACCGACACGCGTGACTTCACAGAGGAAGGCGTTAAGATATTGTCACTATGGTTCATAGGTTATCCGCCATCTGTGGGCAGCTTCACGGAAGGTCCGATCGGAACCTATACGATAACCGGCTCCGGCGCGGATATCGGAGGCAACGCCGATCAGTTTCACTTTGCCTATAAGATGCTCACCGGCACAGGTTCGATTATAGCCAAGGTCGAGAGCGTGGAGAACACAAACAGCCTGGCTAAAGCCGGCGTGATGATCCGTGAGACACTCGATCCTAACTCGAAAAATGCCTTTGCATGTATTACCGCTGACAGCGGAGTTATCTCACAGGGTCGCGCCGATGCGGGCAGCGCCAGCTATAGCACGACTCAAAGCGGGATCGCCGCGCCACGCTGGGTTAAATTAGAGCGTGATGTCGCGGGCAACTTTACAGCTTACCAGTCAACCAACGGCTCGTCCTGGGAGATGGTAGAGAATTCTGTACCCCAGAACATTTTAATGAATTCTAATACCTATGTAGGTCTGGCTGTTTCCAGCCATAACGCTTCTCTACCTTGTGAGGCCAAATTCTCCAACGTCCAGATTAGCGGCACTGTTGGTGCCCAGTGGATACATCAGGATATAGGCATAAACAGCAACGCTGCTGAGCCTATGTATGTTGCCTTATCCAACGGCACAGGTACATCTGCGGTGATTTACCACGATGATCCCAATGCGGCAACGATAGACACCTGGACGGAGTGGACAATCGACCTGCAGGCCTTTGCAGATCAGGACCTGGACCTGACCAATGTGGATAAGATAGCACTTGGTCTCGGCAGCAAAGGTAATGTGCCGGCACCCGGTGGTTCAGGTACGATATACTTTGACGACATTCGTTTATATCGTCCGTCTCCGCTACCAGAAGCTGAATAACAGACAATAGAGGTACGAATTAAGATTAAATGGCGCATTAACATGCGAGGATTAATTAGGGACGGACCCAATCCTGTTCGGCCCGTAGATTGTTGTCTAACTGTTCGGCTTACAAAGCGTACAAGATATATCTAAGGTGTGATTAAATAGGTCATTTTGAGAAACATGGCTGCTGGTCGTGCGCAGCATTGACCGGGGCTGCAATCACGATGGAGATTGAGCCTGAAACGGATTAGGCAATTTTTTGCAAACGGTGAATATGAGACAACAGCTCTTCTTCATCGGTTATGCCTGAGAAATGCCAACAGAGCATTTCATACGTTCGCAGGGTCGGCTTACGAGAAGTCCAAAGCGATATCAACATACACGCAATGACAGCAGGCAGCCTTTCATGAATAGGATGAGCAGGTTTCCGCCGCAAAGCGTCCTGTGGACTGCCCATTAGGTTCGGGTAACGTTACATTGACAGAAGTTTCGTGGTTTGAATCCTCGGTAAACTTAGCATTTCAATTGTTCGCGAATCAGGCAGCCTTCGCATGGGCAGAATGCGCGGATGTTCTGTTCAGGCGTGGCAGGAGGCACTTCACAGCCGGGCATCAAAATAAATCTGCCCGGTGCCGCTTTTAGACACTCTCCGGCGGCATCGGCTACGTCCTGCGGGCTTCCCTCGAATAAGACACCGGCCGGATTGAAGTTCCCGCACAGCGTTACGTCAGGGCCGGCAAGCTCACGGGCCCTCGCAAGCGAAACCATCCAATCCACATCAATCACATCCGCCCCGCTTTTTACCATGTGCTGGACAATATTGGATATATTTCCGCAGATATGTAATTTGGCGGCCGCCCCGGCCTCGTGGATGGCCGCAATCAGTTTTTTCTCCAGAGGCATGACAAGCCCGGCATACATCGCCGGCGAAATCAGACTTGCCGCCGCATCGCCAATCCCAATCACATCCGCACCGGCCTTGATCTGAGCAACGGCGAAGACGATTGCATTCCGGACGATTACCTCCCCCGCCTTGATAAATATTTCCGGTGTATCTATCAGGTCCAGCATCGCACTTTCCACACCGCGAAGGTCTGAATATTCCGCCATGGGCCCTTCCACCCAACCTAAGACGCTGTGGGTCTGTCCAACCTTGTCGGCCATTTTCCGGACACTTTCAATCCGCTGCTTCGTTCGTTCCGCATTTTCAATATCGAGCGGTCTTACCCGTGATATGTCCTCATGGGTTTTTATCAGCATCTCTTTCGGCCTTCCGACCCCATCGGGGGGATACTCAAATTCCATAGCATAAGCGGACGCTTCCCGCCAGGGGTCACTTATCGCGCTTACCTGGTCGAGATTAAATGCCCTTGTAACCGCAAGCTGAGCCTCGACCAAAACATCTCCATCGAGGTAATAATCCCTGTAAGTGTGCCCGATGAAATTTGCCGCCCATGCCATAAAAATAGGAGTTACAGCGGGACGATCATAAGGCTCACCCTTGAGAATCGCATGAATTCTTTCTTTCGGAGTCATAATTTACCTCACTGAATTTACCAAAGTCAAAAACGAGGCCTTTACCTGTTCTAAAGTCGGCGGCCTCGCCGTTTCACCGGCGTGCGATTTCTTAGTCTTCCGAGATGAAATCATAAGCAGATAATCGAAGCCGTCAGGTACCTGCCCCTGGCTTTGCCGAAAGGCTTCCCTCAGCAGACGTTTGAGCCGATTACGTACAACTGCATTGCCATGAGATTTGCCGACAGAAACACCCAGCCGCGGATAACCACAATCGTGTTCCGCCATATAGAGCGTAAGCAGCCCATTGCTCAGACGCCGACCACGTGACATAACGGCTTTGAACTGCCAGTTACTGACAAGCCTTTTCTTTTTTGGAAACGTTAACCGCTTCATCGTATCTTGTATTGTGTTTTCTTGCCTTCTGAGTTCTAACTGAACTTCAGCAAAATAGAGATTAGGCGTACTCTGGAAAGGAAAAATCTTTCTTCTGATTTTCCTTTCTAAACAGTAATTTCACCTCTTGAGATTCGCCTGAATCATCCGGTTTATCCGCCTGTTCATTGACCGGCCTGCCGCATATCGAGAAACGTCTCTATGTCGATTCCACATCAGGGATCTCACCGGCTCTTTTCAGCGCAAACTTCGTCAGAATCGGACCGATGATTTCAAAGAAGATGCAGGTCGCGGTAATTGTGGCAAGAACCGAAGAGCCGATTTCAAGGGCATGCGGCGAATTATACCTGGCGTCAAGCAGCATAAACTCATGCTTGACGATCAGCGACAAGCCGATCGCCACACCGGCCTGGGATAGAATCCCCAGCCCGACATACTTCTTGACTTTGTCCTCCACGTGGCCAAATACAGCCCCGAGACGAGCCCCGCCAATCAGACCCGCCGAGCGCCCGAGCACGTAAGCGGTCCCGACAGCTCCAAGTGCGGGCAGGGCCGACAACTGCAGGTTCGCGCCGGCCAGGCAGAAAAACAGGACAAACAGCAGCGGCATCACCTCCGTCAGCGGAGCCGTCACGCGATGCAGCAGTGATTCGTGTCGGGCGTTGGCCAGGACAAATCCAACCACCATATTGGTTAAAATCAGCGACAAATGCCACCGTATCGACAAACCGGTGCACACGAGAATCACGCCGAAAACAACAATCAGAATATCCCTGGCACTCTGTAGTCGACGCACCAAACGGTAGAACAACAACCCGGCAACTCCACCGACGAGAAAACTCAAGCCGATTTCCTTCGCCGGAGCCAGCAAAGCTCCAAGAATACCTTCCGACGCACCTGAGGCCTCCGCAATCAGAAGATTCTTTGCCAGAGCGGCTGCAAAACCAAAAATCATAATGGCCAGCCCGTCGTCGAAACCGACCACCGCGTAGAGCGTTGTGGTCAGGCTGCCTTTCGCCCTGCACTCCTGAATGACAGCGACGGTGCCCGCCGGTGCGCTGGCCGGCGCCATCGAGCCGAAAACCAGCGACAACGGCAAATCACGTGTCAGCGCGTAGACAGCAAGAGTAACCACACAGAAAGCGCCGAAAGACTCCACCAAGATAATCGAGATGATCCCCGAACCAAGTCGCTTCAGCGAGGACAGATTCAATTCGGAACCGATGCTGAAGGCGACGAATCCGAGGGCGATTTCCGTGATGAACGAAAGCCGTTTCATTGAAGGCTCGTCAAAAAGATGCAGGACGGACGGCCCGAGTATGACGCCGACAAGCATGTAACCGATCAGCGACGGTAGTTTGGCCAGCCGTGCAACCCGTCCGACGTAAAATGCGACGATCGTCGCCGCCCCGACAAGAGTCAGCCCGGAAATATGAAGAAAAGACCAATCGGTTGTTATCGCAAGAACTGCCATTTTCAGTACATCTGTCCTTATGTGCTCAACGAGCCGGCTACATAATCAACTTCCTGGACGGTTACCATCACACCGGCGCCTTTGCTGAGGTCGCCGGCAACGCTCTCAATTCGCCGCATCGCCTCGTTTGTCAGATTCTTGTCAACAACAGCGATTATAATCCTGCCGAAATTGGAAGGCTCATCGGACCAAAAACTCGCAAAAAGAGGTAATTTCGAAAGATACACGCCCGCATTCTCGGCCCCGACAACAACAAGAGAGCTGGATTCGATGCCGGTCAGTATCTGCAGAACGTCCCTGAAAATATCCTCGCTTTGTATGAAGACGTGAATCAGGCTTTTAGCAGCCGGCTGCCTTTCGTTTATTTCCATGTCCGGGCCACGCAGAAAATTCTCGTAAACGCCCTCGGGCGTTTGCTCTGCCAGGATCCGTTCCAGAGCTTTCGGCGCCAAAAGCCTCTGTGAAATGACCGAGAGCAACCTTAAGTGCTTGTTGGATTCCACCTCGGGAGCAATAATAAAAACGATCAGCCTGACCTTCTCGGCGTCCAGTGCATCGAAGTCGACTCCCGACGGAACTGTCACGATCCCCACGACGAAATCCTTTGCGGATTTGAGGCGGCAGTGAGGAATAGCTATCCCCTTGCCGACCCCTGTCGAACCCAAAGACTCCCGAGCCTCAAGCCCCGCCACAATCTCCTGCTCGGATACGTCACTCAGGATCGCACTTTTTTTGGCGGCCTGCGCAATCCCAAGCAAAACTTCAGCCTTGTTGTTAAAAATCGCACCGGCAACGATACATTCCTTTTTTAAGACCTCGATAAGTTTCATGACTCATTTCCCTTGTTCATGTCTTTATTGGATTCAATCCGCTCAGGGCAGACCTCTCTCAAGTACGTGGCAATGACCTCATATAGGCTGAGTTGACCGACGATACGCATCTGATCGTCAACGACCGGGAGTTCATTGATCTTTTCCCGTATCAGGATATCGGCCATGTCGCTCAACGACGTGGTTTCCTTCACAAAGCGAGGGCTGTCGTCCATGATGTCCCCAACCGTTTTGGCCTCGAAATATGCATACTTTCCAACGGACAGCTCCGTGCTGCCTTCGACGACGGCCTCGAACGGAAACAGATACCTGACGACGTCGTTCATGCGGACCGAGCCTATAAGACGGCCCTTTTTGTCCACGACATAGGCATATCTCGTTCGCGGGTCTTTAATGATTGCCGCGAGAAGTTCCTCGACACTCTGTTCAGGACCCATGACTACCGGGTCTTTGACCAGAAGATTTCTCACATCTCGCACTTTCATATTTCCAAGCTTCACTCAAGGGGCCATTTTTTCACCTTTCTTTTCGACCTTGTTCCTGCTTCTTTTGAATTCGATCGCCTGCCGTCTCCGGAAAACTTCGATGTCGATCCGCTCTTTGACCTTGGCTCTGTCGAGAATCCCGACCGGCACATTGCCGTTGCCGGGCTCTACGACAGGGATTTGGTCAATGTTGAGCTCGTACATCTGGTCGAGAATCTCCTTCAGCGGCGACGAGGAGAATATCTGCTGCTCGATCGGTCTCATAACGTCGGACACAAGCAGCCATGTCCATGAATCCGGATTGCTCAGCACATTCTTGAGAGCGTCCAGCGACAAGACCCCCACCATCCTGTCGTGGCGATCAACAACGGGATAGATCAAATAGTCGTGCTTTACGAATATCTGGGCGGCATTGGTTATCGGCTCACCCTCCCGAACGGTGATCACGTCCGTTTCCATCACGTCTTTGGCGGTCCATGAATCGATCACATCCTCTCTGGTTACGTTCCGGCCGACCTCTCCGCTGAGCTTCAGGGCAAGCTTGACCATCGGGGGGCCGAACAACTGGACAATCAGAGTCGTCGCGGCGATGCCGAAAATCACCACGTCACCCAGCATCAGATTCCCATCGACCGGCACTTCCGTCAGGTAATGGCTGGCCATTATGGACAGGCCGATAGCCACGCCTCCCTGGGCGAAAAGGCCAAGACCCAAATAGCGTCTGACAACCGGCTCGCTCCCACTGCATCGTGCCCCGATATAGGCGCCAACGACCTTGCCTATGCTGCGACCGAAGACATATATGATCACAATGCCCCAGAGCCAGCCGGGCATTTGGGTGATGGACAATCGCGCTCCGGCCAGAACAAAAAACAGCACGTAAATCGGAGCCGAGAAGCTTCGCACAGACTCGAACAAGCTTGTACTTCTTTTCGGAAGCATATTCGACAAAAAGCATCCCATCGTCATCGACGTGAGAATGACGTCCATATTCGCATAGACGGCAATGCTTATCAGCAGCAAAAGCAGGCCAATCGCAAACGCGAAGTTCCTCTGCAGCAGTTTCACTCGCAACAGAAGGAATCTCAAAATCGCCGCCCCGACGAAGCCCAGGACGGCCGCACCAAGAAGCTCAAGAAAAACCTTTCCCATCTCCCAGAGGACCGAATCGGAGACTCCCGCGGTCATCTTGACCAGGCCCGTCGCCAGGCCGTACAGAATCATTGCAAGAGCGTCGTCCAGAGCAACGATGGCCGTAAGTGACGTCGTCAGGACACCCAGAGAACGGTATTCCCAGAGCACGTCGATGGTCGAGGCCGGGTCCGTAGCCGAAGCAACCGCCCCGAACACGATTCCCGCCGCAAATGCTATGGAAAAATTGTGGAAAACAGCGTAAAGAAACAGGCCCGTAGAGACGCCGACGAGCAAAAACGCCATCACGCCCTCACCGAGCAGGATAGCAACAAACTGGCGTGCATATTTCCTGAATATTTCGGCCTTAAGCTCGCCCCCGACCAAAAAACCGATGATGCCCAGCGCAAAGAGTGTGAACGGCTGCAGTGCGACGACATCCGTGTGTTTTACCAATTTCAGGCCGTTGTCCCCCACAATCAAGCCGATGACGATGAACCCCACCACCTGAGGGATTCGCAGCTTTTGAAAGAACGACGCACCAACCAGCCCCCCCACAATGCTGAATCCCAAGACAAAGAGAATGCTGAAGCTTATGCTTTCCACGGACTCATTTCTCCTGCCGGACTAAGGTACGATAGAACGTGAGCGTGTCTGGCGCGGTTATCAGCGCATTACGCAGTTTCTCACATTTGAGCTTGAGGCTCAGAGAGGACAAGAGCCTCAGATATTCCGGGTGCTGGTACTGCCCGGCCGCGATCATGAAGATCAGATGGACAGGAATCCCGTCCAGCGATTGATAATCGGTAATCGGATTGCGACACAGGCCCGCACACATCACAGGGCCGGTGACGCTGGCCAGACGCACATGGGGAACCGCGATCCCCATCCCGATGCCGGTACTCATCAATTCTTCCCGGTAGAAGATGCCCTGAGCCAGGGCGTCGGAATCTTTGATCTCGGGTGCCGTTCCGAGACAATCAGTCAATGCCAGAAGGGCATCCCTCTTGGTCTTCGAATCCAAAATCAGAACACGTTCCGGCACTAAAACACGATCAAGTTCAGGTTCCCTGGGCATTTTTCACTCATTCCTTAACACAACCTAAATACAAAATCATTATCGCAAGTCCTCAGCGATTCAGCGCCAGCCGCCCGGGCATACATACCATCGGCCTCTTTCTGTTCGGCCAGCACTTCTGTACTGAGCCGGCGGCGCACGTATCGCAGGCATCCAACATGCCGGTCACGATTGCCACTTGTCACAACCGGCAGGTATTCCATGACCAGATGCTTGATTATCTCAATTGCCATTGAATAGCTCAGCCATTGTATAATTTCAAAAAACGTAAGAAATACAACTGAGCAGTAAAATATCAGTGTGCTTAAAATTTCGAGGCTCAGTCGCTGCTGTTCAAAAACCCGAAATGATAATCCAGAAAGCAGTTCTTCACAACTGACTTTTCGCCGACCTAAGGAAAAAAATCAGCCCAAACGCCATATTTCCCTGTCAGAGCACCAAAACCATACTAACTTGGCTGCCAAAATAATTCGGGACGTCTCATTTGTTTTCAATCGTAACGCCGGGCCAATCATCCGTGCGAAACGGCGAAGCAGGCAGAGCCTCCTTGTTATAAAGATTGCATACGGGATTATCCGCCCACGCGTAACGCACAGCCACGGGCTCGGAGACATTGTTACTGCTGACTACGATGGAATCACCATCTATCTTTGCATCGGCCCATACGAACTTGCGGTCGGCTCCGGCAATGGCAAAACCTTTCAATGGTTCATCCGGAATCGCCACAAGGCCGCCGCCAACGTAATCGAAAGTCAGGGTAATTTTGTTACCCTCAACCTTCATCGATTTGTAAATCGGCCCGGAATATACAAGTTGTTTTCCATAGGTTCTGGCCAAAGGCCATAACGCCAGACGTTTGCCGACATCCTGCTTGTTTTTCGGATGTATGTTGTCGGCCTCGCCGATGTCGATAATTACCGCCATCCCCGCACTCGGCAAATCTAACGTCATCAACTGAGCCTCACGCAGCTCCGCCCAGTCACTTTCGCCGGGCTCAGGATTAACCGCCCTGAAATTAGCCAACTGCACGAAAAGGAAAGGAAAGTCACCCTGACCCCAATCATCGCGCCAGTT
>Ga0307378_10010632_pt1 | contig 11930 bp, 4 predicted proteins | sample UN1MG_FD_202238 | JGI IMG/M metagenome (GOLD analysis project Ga0307378, IMG submission 202238) | Soil microbial communities from Risofladan, Vaasa, Finland - UN-1 | ecosystem: Environmental > Terrestrial > Soil > Coastal area > Acid sulfate soil | place: Finland: Risofladan, Vaasa | collected...
GTCGGGATTCCGGTGCTTCTCCTGGTCGTTCTCGGCCTGTCGGTGGTGTTCACGGGTGGGTCGATTTTCGGCGGGGACCCCCGCCCGTACCTTCAGCGGGCCCAGGAGTACACCGACAAGGAGATGTGGCCCCAGGCGTGGATCAGCATCAAGACGGCCATGCGATATGGGGCCGGCAAAGATCCGGACGCTCAGTACCTGTACGGCCGCATTGCGTTGCATCAGAATCCGCCGGCGGTGCCCGTGGCGCGCAGGGCTTTTCAGAACGCGCTCGTGCTGAAGCCGGACTTCTTCGAAGCCCAGCGCGATCTGGCCGAACTGCACGTTGGTTTCCGGTTTTGGAAGGAGGCTAAGAGGGACACGGAACGTCTCATCGAAATGAACCCGTCCTTCGGAAAGGGCTACTTGTGGGCGGCCGTGGTGGACCTGGGGCTGGCTCGAAACGAGCCGATCTACAGCAAGCGGGTGCCTTTCTACGAGGCGGCGGCGGAGCGCCTCCGCACCGGCATCGAAAAGGTCCCCGACATGCTGGACCTCTACCGGCTCCTGGCGGGAACGTACAAGGAATTGGACCAGACGGACAAGATGGATGAAGTGCTCGACCTGGCGATCGCCAACAATCCCGAGGTTCCCGAGGCCTATGTCCTGAAGGGAGGCCGGTTGAACGAACTCGGCCGACAGGACGAGGCGTCCAAGGTGCTTGAGGAAGGCCTGAAACGGGTAGGCGACAATTCGGTGCTGCTGACGGCGCTCGGCGAGATCGCCATTAGCCGCCGGGATCCCGAGGCCGCCAAGGATTTCTACGCCAAGGCGATCCAGATTGACCCGAAGGCGGAAGGGGCCTATCTGCGTCTGTGCGGTCTGCATCGGATGGAGGGCGATTCCCCCGGGGCTCTGGCGGTGGTTCAGCAGGGACTCGAGGCCGTGCCGGAGTCGACCGCGTTGAAGGCCGAGGAGGCCGACATCCATCTGGAATCGCACGACCTGGGAAAGGCCCAGGCGCTAATCGACGAGATCAGCAAAGCACTGCCGGACTCCGCGGCGGTGGATTTCCTTCGCGGGAAGCGGGCGATGATGGATCGTCGGACGCGCCAGGCGATCGCCTATCTGGAACAGGCACGGAGCAAGAATCCGACGCCGCAGACGCTGCTGCTTCTCGGCCGGGCCTATCAGCTGGCCGGCGAAGTCGGTGCCGCGAAACGCGAACTGGAATCCCTGGTGACCTCCTATCCGGAATATGCCGCCGCTCGCCGGTCGTTGGCGGAGGTCCAATTGCGATTGCGGGAGTACGATGACGCGGTCCGTAACGCCACCGCGGTTCTCCGGGCGAATCCGAACGACATGATGATGCGCCTGCTGGTTGCGGAAGCCCGGCTCGCGCAGGGCAAGGCGGACGCGGCGCTGAAGGAAGCGCAGGCGGCGGTGGAACAATCCAAGGACGACCCGCGCGCCCTGTTCCTGGTGGCCCGCATCTACCGGGGCCTGAACCGTAACGCAGAGGCCGAGGCGGCGCTGCGCCGAGCGCTCAACGTCGGGGAAAACAAGGAGCGGGCCTATCAGGAACTCATCACCTTCTACCGCGCAACGGACCAGGCCCAGAAGGCCGAGAAAACCCTGGAGGAGGTTCGCACCGTCCTGCCGAACAGCCCGGTGGGGCTGGCGGCGGAGAACCCGGAACAACTGGAAAAAGAACTGAAAGCACGGATCGAACAGGGCGGGTCGCGCATCAAGGACCTGACCCTGCTGGGTCGCTTGTACCTGATGACCGACCAGACGGACAAAGGAGTCGAAACCCTTCAGAAAATCCTGGACGAGGCGGAAGGCGGCTCGCCGGCCTGGCGCGAGGCCTGGCAACTGTTGTTCATGCATTACCTGGGGGCGAACAAGTACGACAAGGCCTCGGACCTGACGAGGCGACTGAAGGAAGCGGATCCCCAGGCGACGGAACTGCTCTTTGCGGATCCTTTGATGGCGCTGAGTCAGGACCGCCTGGACGAGGCCGTCGAACAACTCACCCAGGTGGTCAAGGAGCACGGGACATTTTCGTCGGCCTATTACCTGTTGGGTCAGGTTTTGGCGGCCGGGCGACGGTGGGAGGAGGCGGCGGCCCGGTTGCAGCGGGCTTTGGACCTTCGCCCGGACCTGGTGCCGGCCCGTATCCTGCTGGGTCGGCTGTATCTGCGGCAGGGAAATTACCAGGCGGTCTTGATCGAGGCGGGCGAGGCGCTGAAGTTCATGCCCGGGTACGTGCCGGCCCTGGAACTTCAGGCGCTCGCGAACGCCGGCCAGAACCTGTGGGACGCCGCCGTTAAGGCCCGCGAGGGAATCGCCCGTATCGTGCCGAACCAGGTCGGGAACCTGGTCGAGTTGGCGGCCCTGTACCTGCGGCGAGGCGATCCGAAAGAGGCGGAGAGGGTGTTCCTCAAGGCTTACGGGGTCGCACCGGAGGACGCGCGGGTGGTGCTCCGGTTCGCCGAGTTCTACGCACGGACGGACCGGCTTCAGAAAGGCCGGGAACTTGTCGACAAATATGTCAACGCCCATGCGAATGAGCCGGGCGCGAATATCCTGAGAGGAGAGTTTCTGGCGGCGGCGGCAGGCCTGGAGTCGGCCAAGGCGGATTACGAGAAGGCGGCCGAACTCAGCCCGGAGGATGCGGAGCCTCTTGTCCTGCTGGGCGACCAGTATGCTAACCAGGGGCAGTGGAAAGAAGCCGCCGATGCGTACGCCCAAGGCGCGAAGCGCACGAATAACAGCGCGCTGGCCAAAAAGCGTCTGGCCGATGTGTACATGCTGCAAATGAAACTGGATGAGGCGGAGGCGGTCATCCAGGAAGTCTTGAAGGCCGACCCGAAGGACGCGCAGGCGCTGGTGGTGGCCGGCCGCATCGCCAGCCGACGCCAAGACGTCGAGAAAGCCAAGGCACTGATGGAGAAGGCCTTGAGCGTGACGCCGAACTACGGCGAGGCGAAGTTCTGGTTGGCCGAACTGTATCGGTCCTTGGATCCGCAAAAATCCCTGGATCTGCTGCGCGAAATCGACCCGTCGGATGGATCGTTCGAAAAGGCGATGCTTCTACGCTCGTCGATCAACTCGCAGCGGGGGCAGTTCCCAGAGGCGGCGATCGATCTGCGGCACCTGATAGACTTCCGGCCTGGCAGCGTGGTCGGCCACCGCGCTCTGGCCGACTTGTATATGACCACCAATGAGCCACGTCAGGCTTCCATGATTCTCGAGCGGATCAGCCGGCAAACCAAGGACCCGGCCCTGCTGGTGGGCCTCGGAAATGCGCTCTTGGTGCAGAAGCGCTACGACGAGGCGCTCAAACGCTATGAAGAAGCCCGGGCGCAGAGGCCGGAGTCCCCGGATGCCTTGATCGGCGAAGCGCGGTGTCTGGTGGCGCTCAACCGCAAGCCGGAGGCCTTGGAGCGGATTCGTCACATGCTGGATCAGTTCCCGCACGAGATGTGGCCCCGCCTGGTGTTGGCGGCCTTTTACGAGGGAACGGGTGAACTGGACAAGGCGGTCGAATCGCTTCGGAAGGGGCTGCTGGATCGGTCGGACTGGGAGCAGGGATACGTCCGGTTGGCGATGATTCTGGGACGGGTGGCCCAGGAGGCGCCGGGCCCCGAACGCGAGCAGCGGCTGGCGGAAGTACGCCGAGTGTTGATTGAAGGCCTGGATAAAGTGCCCAATAGCCTGGACATCCGGACCTCGTTGGCGGGAATGGAAATGGCGGCCGGAAACCACGAGGCAGCCAAGCGCGTCTTGGACCCGGTCGCAGCAAAATTCGAGCAGCAATACAGCCTGGCGCCGGAGGCGCTGGATAAACTCAGGCCTTTTGTTCCGGCGATTCACCTGTATACTCTGACCCTGTACTACTTGGGCCAAGTTGACGAGGCTGTCAGGTGGGGAACGCGCTTGTGGAACCTGGACCCCCTGCATGCCGCCAATGCCAATAACTTGGCCTGGATCCTGGCGACGGAGCGGAAGGATTATCAACGGGCGAACGAACTGGTCCGGCGAAGTATGCAGCTCGTTCCGAATGACCCGCAGGTGCTGGACACGGCGGGGTGGGTGGCGTTCTTGCAGGACGACTACGAACGGGCAACGACTTACTTGCTGGAGAGTATCAAGCGCCAGGACAACTCCGAAGCCCGGTACCATCTGGGCAGGGTCTATGAACAGCGCCAGCGGCCGGAAGAGGCGCTTCAGGAGTACGAGAAGGCCCTGGCACTGGGTCTTAAGCAGAAGGACAAACAGGACGCCGAAAAACGGATCGAGCAGTTGCGCAAACGGCCACCAGCCTAGTACCGGCGGGTTGCCGTGCCGGCGGGGCCTTCGTGGGCCCGCCGGGGGATGCTGCTCGCTGCGAGGAGCCATGAGATGAGCCAAATGTCACAGCAGCCGACGACGAGCCAATCCATGATGGGCCTCTTGAGCGCCCACGACGTCCTGCGCATTCTTCGCAAGCGTCTCTGGCTGATTCTGGCCTGTTTCGTCGTTCTGGGTCTCGGGGGCGCAGGCGCGGTCGTCACGTGGCGCTACGTGGCCCCGCTTTACACGGCGACGGCCTATATTGCGGTCGAGCCGGGCCAGGTCGGTAGGCCCGGCGAGATCGCCCCCCTGTATTCCGAGCAGGTGCCCATCCAACTTTACACGCAATACGTCATGCGCCAGGTGATGGCCATCCAAAGCGAGCGCGTCCTTGCCACCGCGCTGGAGAACCTTAAGCCCAACCAAACCATGTTCCGGGGACCGGATGCGGCCTATCGGCTGGGTAAAAAACTCGTAGTCCAACATCTTGCGGATTCGGAGAACATTGCCATCAGCCTCAATGGCACGGACGCCACTCAAGTGAGGGATATCGTGCAGGAGGTGGCGAAGCAGTACATCGCCAACGTGGAGGACCAGCGGAAAGCCGTTGACGCGGTCCGGCAGGGCGACTTGCAAACCGAGCGAGACGATCTGCGGCGGGATCGGGATCGCATCGCCAACGAATTGACTGAGTTGCGACGCCAATCCGACGCCGTCGTACTCGACGAACGGGGCAGCGAGGAAATGGTGCGACTGACGACGCTTGCCCGCCAATTGGTCGACGTTCAGTTCGACTTGGCCGGCACCCGGAGCGCCTGGCTTCAGTTCCAGGAATTGCAGAAGGAGGCTGAGGATAAGAAGGATCTGAGACCCGTCCTCCTCGCCTTCCCCGAGATGATGCAGGGGTTGCGGCAGGACCCCCGAGTCCTCGCCCTGAGTCAGCAGGTGGCTCGCTACTCCCAGGAACTGGAGGGGCTCAAAGGCCGCTTCGGCGAGCGTCACGAGGCTGTCCGGCGAAGCCAGGTAGTGTTTCAAGGGGTGCAGAATGACCTCGAGGCCCAGCAGAACGCCGTCCTGGTCGAACTGGTTCAGCAGCAGGCGGCGGTGCTGCAAAACAACTACAACCGGGCCCGCGAGTCGGAAGCCGAACTGCTCGACAAGGTTGCTGAGGCCCGGTTGGCGGCCATTCGGCTCAGCCAGCGCGCCGCGGAATATCGCCAGCGCGAGGACGAGTACCGCCGCCTTCAGGACTTGCTTCAGACGGTCTCGGACGGGCTGTATCGGATGCGCATTGCCGCCGCGCTGGCCCGGCCGCAAATCCAGATCGTCCAGATGCCGAGCATTCCCTTCGACCCCACGGAACCGAGGACGGTCCTCTATTCCGTGGCGGCCATCGTCTTCAGCCTCATGGTCGGCGTCGGGTTGAGTATTGCGCTGGAACTGATGGATACGCGAATCCGGACACCCGCCGAGGTGGCTCGCCAGGTCGGCGTGCCCCTTCTGGGATCCGTTCCCGACCTGGCCGAAGACGATCGGTTGTCGCTCGATACGAACCTGGCGCTGGTCAGTTACCGATCGCCCGAGTCGCTTCTGGCCGAATCCTTCCGGCAACTGCGCACCAATTTGCTCTTCACCTCGGACCAGCCGATCAAGAGCGTGCTCGTTACCAGTCCGAATCCGGGTGACGGTAAGTCGACGGTAGCGGCGAACATAGCCATCGCGATGGCGCGCAGCGGCAACAAGGTCCTTCTGGTCGAAGCGAACTTCCGTCGGCCCGCGCTGGCGCGGCTCTTCGACGTGCCCGACGCCCTCGGCCTGTCGAACGTCCTGGTTGGCATGAACTCCGCCTCCGAAGCGACTCAGGCCACCGCGGTGGAGAACCTCGACCTCCTCGTCGGCGGCGCCACGCCGCCCAGCCCGGCTGACCTCCTGGGTTCCCCGGCCATGCGACGCTTCCTGGACGAGCAGAAAAAAAATTATGATCGCGTGATCGTGGATGGGGCGCCCACCCTCGTGGTGGCGGACAGCCATTTGCTGGCCGAGCTCGTTGACGGCGTCGTCCTGGTGCTTCGGGCCAACGAGAATACGCGCGGCATGGCGCAGCGCGGAACGCGCATGATCTTGAGTCTGAAGGCCAAACTGCTCGGTGCGGTTCTTAACGGCGTTCGGGCGACCAAGGGAGGCTACTTCCGCGAGGCCTACCAGGCCTACTACGATTACGCGGGGTCCGGTTCGTCGGCCACGAACGCCCGACCGGACGCGACGCCGCCGACGGAACAATAAGTCCACCGGTGAGCCGCGGAGCTTCTTTGTGCCTTTCGAGCCGCCCGCGGAAGCGGGCGGCCGCGTTCCCAACCGTGGCATGTGCCACGGCCGATTGTGCATGCCCGACCACTTCCGCGGGCGGCCCACAGGTGAGCCGAGGGCCGGGCCTCGTGCTTGCCCTTGCGTGAGACTCGGATGGAATTGCCTACGCTGCCGACGCGGACTGCACAGTCGCCGCTTGCCCGAGGGATTCACGTCATCCTCGAATTCGCCTGGCTTCTCGGCCTGGTTCTGTTGCCAACCGTCTTCGGCATGCTCCATCGCTACGGCAGTTTCGACCTTCTGCTCGTCGTCAGTCTCCTGCTGGCCTTGTGGGTGGTGTCCTCGCTGGTGGGTGTGTCGCTCGGGTACGTTCGATCCATCGCGAACCTGTTCGTGTGGGGGATTCTTGGGTTCGTTTTGTGGCAGGCGATACCCCTTCCCGAGGTGGGTGTCGTCGGCCAGAGCCCGGCGGCCCTCGGACCGGTCCGGGAGGTGCTCGTCAACGCCGGCTACGATCGGATGGTACGCATCCTCCCCCTCCCCCTCTTGCACGTGGCGCGCTACAGTTTGGAGCCGGCGGCCACGGTCGGTGTCCTGCTGCTCCTGGTGGGGGCGGCGGGCTTGTACTGGTTGATGAGTTCGGCGGTGGTCGGTCGCAAGCCGTTGCGCCGCGCCACGTCGGCGGCCATGATCGGGCTGGCGCTTCTGAGCCTCTGGGTGCTCACGTCCGGTCTGCGGTCGGCACCCCCTTCGTTTGAAGGCGTTGCGCAGGCCGTTTCCGTGATACCGAACGTGGGTGGCGACGGTCTGGTGCCGGCGCTTCTGGCGGCGCTGCCGTTGGGAGCGGCTCTTGTGTTGCGCTCGTTGGGGTGGATGCCTCATCGACCGGTCCGCCGGCGCCAGAGCCGCCTGGGGTGGCTCGGCCGTCGCGCCGCCGTGCGGAGCGGCATCGGGCTGGCCGCCACCAGTCTTGCGGCCGTGGCGCTCGGGACGTGTAACGTTCCGCGGACGCTGGCGCTGGCCTGCGCGTTGGCATCGCTCGGGTTTGTGCTCGTCGGCTATCTGTCGGTCGTGCGGCGCGAGGACCGCCGTCGCGCGGCCATGCTGTCGGCATCGCTCGCGGCCTGGCTGGTGGTGATGCTCGGGCTGGGCTGGTGCCTGGCGGGCGAGCGGCCGAGCGCTTCGAACCCCGCCGACCGCATCGCATCCCTCATGGCCTCCGTGCCCCAGCGAGCCTTCCTGGGAACGGGGGCAGGCGCCCTTTCGCCGACGGCGACGTTCGGCGCCCCCGGGCGGCCTGTCGTCCCCGGCGCGGATCATGACGCGGACGGGTTCCAGGTTCTGGGAGCCGAGATCGGCCTCGTCGGACTGGTGCTGGTTCTGGCCGGTGTGGCGGCGTTTGCAATCGACAGGCTCCGCGCGTGGCGGCGGGCTCGAAGCCCGTGGACCTGGCTCGCCCCGCTGGTGGGGCTGGGCGCGGTGGCAGCCAATCTGGTGTACTTCGAATCCGACGCGACGGTTTTGCTGGCGCCGAACCTGCTGGCCTTGGCCGGCGTCCTGGGATTGACCGTCGCCTGGGGCGCGCACAGCGCCGACTGGCGCCCCCAGCGACTGCGCCAACTCGCTCCCGCCCACTGGCCGTTTGTCATCGGCGCCGTCGGCCTGACCGCCATGTTGGGTCTGGCCGAACAGAACATGCTCGCGCCCACCGGGCCTCAAGTCAGCGACAAAATCATGCACTTCGGGACGTTTGCCGTCATCAGCCTCCTTCTGTGCTACGCGCTGGGACCTCAGCCGACGACGCGCTACCTGAAGACTCGCATCCTTCTGGCGGTAGTCGGCACCGCCTTGCTCGGGATCGCCGTTGAGTGCGGCCAACTCCTTTTTGCCGGCAGCCGCGCGTTCGAGTGGCTTGACATCGTGGCCAATATGTCGGGCGCGGGGCTGATGGGCCTGATGTGGTGGGTTTTCCGGTTCAGCCAGGTTCGCGACGAACCCGTCTTGCCCTAATCGCTCTTCCGCCGCTTCGTCGGCCGTTTCGATCCCGCCCCGCGCCCGGGCCGCTTGCGTTTTCGGCCCCGAAGCCCGCGTGCCCCTTGCTTGCCGAAGAGCGCTTGGCGCCGCAGCAGATGGTGATAGTGTTGGGCGAACCGGTGGGCCTCGTCGCGCACCGCCTGGAGGATCTTGAGCGCGGGGTTGGTTCGGGGGAGGCGCAGCGGCTGGCGTTCGGCCTTCCCGAGGACGAACACCTCCTCCTCGCGCTTGGCCAGCGAGACGAGGATCGGCGGTTTGGCCCCTGTCCGGCAAACGGCCTCGGCGGCCGCATGCAACTGCCCCAGCCCCCCGTCCACAAGCACGACGTCCGGCAGGACCGAGAGTTCCTCCAGGAGGCGGCTGAAGCGCCGGAACACCACCTCGCCGATCATCGCGAAATCGTCCTGGCCCGCGACCGTCTTGATGCGGAATCGCCGATAGCCCGCCTTGAACGGCCGGCCGTCGATGAACGGGACGATGGCGCCGACGGCTTCGCGCTCGCCCAGGTTGGCGATGTCCACGCCCTCGATGCTGCGGAGCGGGGCGGCGGAACCGAGGAGGCGCCCGAGTTCCGCCATGCCTTCCGCCGGGTCGAACGTCGGCGCAAAGACCTCCGGCTGGAGGTGCTCGTCGACCCGTCCGCGTTCGGCCAGCGCCTCGATGGCGCGAAGTTGATCGCGGACGGCGGCGGCCTCCTCGAACCGCAGGCGCTTGGCCAGGTCCTTCATCTCGCGCGCCAAGTCCCGCACCACCCGGGTCCGCTTACCCTCGAGGAATCGCCTCAGGTGCTGGATGCCTCGCCGGTACGCGTCCCGGTCGATGTGGCCCGCGCACGGGGCCGTGCACCGCTTGATGGAATACAGGATGCACGGGCGGTTGAACCGGAGGCGCGGATCGTCCGCCCGAATGTCCAGGCGGCACGTCCGGAAACGGAAGATCTTCTGGAGTTCGCCGAGGGCGGCCCGCAGGCCCGCCGCGCTCGTGAACGGCCCGTAGAGTTTGGTCCCTTTCGGCCGGGGCGAGCGCGTGAAGGTCACGCCCGGAAAATCCTCGCGCACCGTCATCTCCAGGTACGGAAACGTCTTGTCGTCCGTCAGGCGGGTGTTGTAGCGCGGGTGGATGTCCTTGATGAGCCGGGCTTCCTCGAGGAGCGCGTCAATCTCGCTCTCGGCCGGCAGGACTTCGATGTCGGATACCTCAGCGACCATCTGCTCCTTCTTGGCGCCGAGGTCCGCCGACGGTTGAAAGTATTGGAGGACCCGGCTCCTCAGGTCGGCGGCTTTGCCGACGTAGAGGACCCGCCCCCGGTCGTCCTTCATCAGATACACGCCCGGCGCCTTGGGGAACGTGCGAATCTTTTCCAGAAGCGCCTCGCGGTCCATCGGGCTTTCTCCGGGGTCGGCCGCCCGCCTTAAGCATAGGGCGCCGGCGGGCGGAGTTCAACGTTCGGGGTTTCCTGATGCCGAGGGCTAAGAGGCTGTTTCAATTCCCTCTCCCCCGGCGGGAGAGCACTAGGGTGAGGGGGTATAGTGCGTTTTTCACCCTCACCCCCTCCCTCTCCCATCAAGGGAGAGGGGGGGGGTATGAGCCTCCAAAGAAGACGGGCCGGAGGTGGAAACCTCCGGCCCGTTGAGGCGGTCATAGTCGCTTGGCTAGGCCTTGCTCTTCCGCCGGCGCAGCAGCGCGCCCAGGCCGCCCAGGGCCAGCAGCCCCAGCGTCGCGGGCTCGGGGAGGATGCTGCCCGAGGAGGCGAGGTTGCCCGCACTGGCAGCGGCGATGGCACCCAAGGGATTGACGCCGACGCTCCCAAGCAGCGCCGGACCCAGACACTGGGTATTGGCGTAGTCCTGGATCACGAACTCCCAGATCTCGTTGGGCTCGAAGATCTGGTCCTGCGTCTTGCTCTCGTAGACCAACGGTGTGTTTTCCCCGACCTTGTCGATCTTAAATGCCAACCCGTAGTAGCACGCCGGACCGGTGCTCAGGTCGGCGACCATCTCGTCCCAGTTGGTGAAAGTCGTCTGTAAGGTGCCGTCGCTGTTCACATCTCCGACATAGTACAGTTTTTTGAAGTAGCGACCCGTAAGGTTCTGGATTCGGACCTGCACCGCACCGCCGCTCTCGTACTCGCCTGGGCAGGGGATGTGCCCTTCCCAGGTGACTTCCGCTGACGAGATGAGCTGATTTGGCGATTCCCATGGGTTGGTGCTCAGCTCTTCGACCCAACCGCTGATTGACCAGTCATCCTGAATGGGGTCTGTGTCAGTAGCTACTTGTACTGGGTCGGCCTGAACCGGCAGTGTCAGCAAGCCGACGATGCCGAGAAGCATGATAAACGTTTTCTTCTTCATTCGTACACCCTCCTAACCAGCACAAATCGCGGCTGGTGGTAGGAATCCCCCCCCTTATAGAAAAGAGCGTTCTTCGGCAACCCCGACCGAAAAGCGCTTCCGAGTCCTCTGCCGGGCGCACGTGGAGCGCAGATTTTGATGGCTGTTCCCCCTTGAACCACCGTGATTAGCCGAGATGGGGACATCTTACCAATCCCCCCCGCGCGGCCATGTCGCGCGGTTCCGCAGAAACATCAAAAGCATAGGACCGGAGGAGTTCCCTCCCCCGGTCCCTTGGTTGTTAGCGATGGGTCCGGAAATCTTACGTTGGTTCTTTCCGGCTCTCGCTTGCTGAAGTATGACACGGATTGGCGGCAAGTCAAGAAAGAAAATCGCATTTATCTTTAAGCGTTAAGAGGGAACTATAAGAAGCGTTAAGAAGAAACTGCAAGAAGAAACTATAAGAAGACCCTTGCGCCACGGCTCGGATGAGGCGTAAGTTCTTTCCGAAAAGGGACTTAGGGGATTTTGCGGGGGGATGGGGGGTGCGGTGAGGGCGGGTTTGACTGCCCCGAGGGGCCTCCGGCTCTCAGATCCGGATGCCCCAATAGATGCCGACGTAGAGGCTGAGGAGGGCGATGGCGATGCCGCCCATCACGTCGAAGAAGCGTCGCCCGAATTCGAAGCGGGCCCAGGTAAAATAGACGACCAGCGCCGCCAGCGTCGTCAGGCCGAGCGCCCAGTCGCCCAGTTGGCGCGGCTGGCGCCAGACGTCGCTGGCAAACGTCGGCGAGAGCGCCAGGGCGGCCGCGAATCCTGTGCCGAGGAGGGCCAGAATGACCGAGCAGGCGCGCGCGGGCCCGGCCAATTGGAAGATCTCCCCTCGGATCGCCCGCAGCCGATTGCCCACCCCAAGCCAGGCGAGCGCGCTGAACGCCAATA
>Ga0307378_10010634_pt1 | contig 11930 bp, 24 predicted proteins | sample UN1MG_FD_202238 | JGI IMG/M metagenome (GOLD analysis project Ga0307378, IMG submission 202238) | Soil microbial communities from Risofladan, Vaasa, Finland - UN-1 | ecosystem: Environmental > Terrestrial > Soil > Coastal area > Acid sulfate soil | place: Finland: Risofladan, Vaasa | collected...
CCCCAAGCCCCCGGCGCCCAGCGTCGGGGGTTTTTTCGCGTTTATAGTGAATCTAAACTCCGGTGTGGTAGTCTCATCCCCCATGCCACACAAAAACATTCCCTCTGGCCCCTACTACGTTGCCACCCGGGAGACCGATGGTGAGATCAATCGCGGAGACGGGCCCATGTTTGACACCCTGCGAGATGCGATTATGGCGCGCGATGAGACTCTGGCCTTTGCCTCTACTGCGGAGGCTTGGGTGGAGAGCCATGATGGGGATGAGATTGAGGATACCCGCGAGGATGGCCACCAAGTATCCCTCTGATCCCTGTAGCGGCCCCATCCCCCACCCCGAGCCCCCGGCGCCCAGCGTCGGGGGCTTTTTCGTGTTTATAGTGAATCTAAACTCCGGGCCGGGCGTCCTACTCCCATGCCAACCGAAAACACCCCCATCACCACTTTGAGCCAAGCGCGCGCTGCTATCGCCTTGGAGTTTGACGTGAGCCCGGCCGACATAACCCCGCTAGGCTCGCGCGAGGATAAAACCTTGGGGACCCTGTGGATCTTCGGTTTCATGTTGGGCACACCCGTCCAGGTCAATATCGCGGCAGATGGAAGCACGGAATCCCGCGAGTTTGCAGTCGGGTAGCCCCGAGCCGCCCCCGAGCCCCGAGCCCCCGGCGCCCAGCGTCGGGGGCTTTTTCACGTCCAGGGCTCCCTGTGCCTGCCCCTGGCTCCGGCCAGGTTGGGGCTCCGGCCAGGGCGCCCCACAAGGGCGCGCGCCTCCTGGGGGCCTGTGGGGGCTCCCCGGCACCCCAAAGTTTATATTGAATCTAAACTCCACCGTGATAGTCTCACTTCCATGCTAACCGACGCATCCACAATCATCCGTACCAACAACCGTGGCCAGACCGCCGAGGAGATTCTCCAGGAGAGCATCCAGGTGGGTATTGAGCGGGCCAGCAACATCGTGAGCCAGGTGCGCCGCACCATCCCCACGGACCAGATCGTACGCAGCCCGAAGCTGCGATTCGAGGTGGGCCAGGTGGATGAGGCAAACGAGAGCGATCACCTGGAGATCCACATGAGGGCCAAGGGCTTGGACGTGAAGCTGCACCGCAACGCGGTCTCCCAGATCTGCACGTACACCGGGCTGCCAATCAAGTACGCGGACAAGCTGGTCGCCCCCGGTGAGCACCGCGGGCGCCGCATGGAGATGCTCACTGGTCACCTCAACCAGTGGATGGAGATGCACCAGGGCGAAAAGCGCCTGGTGCGGAGCCTCGACGGCGAGGCGCGGGCGTTCCTGTCCGACAAGTACAAGCGGATAGACTCCATCGCCGTGGTGGACACCTTCTCCACCGCCATGAAAGACATTGGTGCCCGCCCCTACGCGGACCGGGCGTCTGGCCTGGGTGCCTACGCCACGGACCTGCGGTGGTCCATCTCCGGGGTGCTCCCCCAGGTGTTCCGCACCACGCGGGACGCGGTGGCGGTCGGCGTCCAGCTTCGGAACAGCGACTACGGCCGCGGCCGGCTGGAGTTGAGCCTCTACCTCATCCGCTTGTGGTGCCTCAATGGCTGCACCGCGAACGACGTGATGAAAAAGACGCACGTCGGGAGCCGCCTGGATGAGAACATCGAATACAGCGCAAAAACCTATGAGTTGGACACCGCCGCGAGCACCTCGGCGCTCAAGGATGCCATCGCGGACGTGATGGGCGAGCGCAAGGTGAAGGCGCTCGTGGACGGCATCTCCAAGCTGGAGGCGCAGCAGGTGGACTGGGCGAAGGCCAAGGTGGCGCTTCGCAAGAAGTTGCTCAAGGGCGAGATGGAAGCGGTGGAGGCCGCCTTTGAGGGAGACGACGTGGTGAACCTCCCCGCCGGCTCCTCCCCCTGGCGCGTCTCCAACGCCCTTAGCTGGGTCGCAAAGAGCGACGACGTGAGCCCCGAACGCAAGCTGGACCTGGAGCGGTACGCAGGGGAAGCCCTGGACGTGGCCGGGTGGCTCAAAGCCTCCTGAGTCGTTGGCAAGGGGCCTCGGCCCCGGCCCCCGCCGCAATGATGCGGCGGGGGTTTTTTCTTTTGTTTAGATGGAATATAAACTCCAGTCTGGTAGTCTCTCTCCCATGCCAACCAAAGTTGTGATTCTTCGCGGGCTCCCTGGATCGGGGAAGTCCACCTATGCCACCCAGCGGATGGAGGGCCACTCCGGCACCATCTGTTCCGCCGACGATTTTCCCGGCCTCTACAACGAAGCCATGGAGATTGACTTCACCAAGCTGGGGGACGCCCACGATGCGTGCTTTACCCGATTCGTGAAGGCTTGCAGCCGGGCGGCCACCGCCGCCTGGCTCCGCAACTTCCCCGTGAGCAACGCGGTGATCATCGTGGACAACACCAATACCACCCTGGCTGAGATGGCGCCGTACCGGATGTTCGCGCGCCACCAGGGGCTCGCGGTGGAGTTTGTCACGGCGGTGGGGCCCTGCGACGACATTGACACGCCGGGGTTTCTCGCGGCCCGCAACATCCATAACGTGCCCGCCGAGAGCATCGCCCGGATGCGGGACCGCTGGGAAAACCTCCCGCCGTTCTGGGAGCCGGGTACCTCGGTGATGGGGCAGGTGGCGTCGTGAGCCGCGCTCTCAAGTGGAGGGGCCTGGGCCCTTCGGAGTACGTGTCCGATGGTGGGGCGTATCTCGTCGCCTTGTCCGGCCGCGACTGGCACCTGTACAAGCGGGTGCCTGTGGACGGGGAGCCCGGAGGCGGGCCCGCGTGGGGCTGGAGCGGAAGCCTCCATAGCAGCCGCCGCAAGGGCGCCTGCCAGGACCACGCGGAGACGGACCCGCGGGCAGTGGCGCCACGGGCCGCACGCGCGCCCCAGGCGGGCGAGACGGGCCGGGGGGTACGCGGGGGCATCACGAGCCCCCTCGTGTCCCAGGAGCACCACAACGCGCGGTGTCACGAGTGTGGGGTGCCGTTCCAGCGGACGGCGGCGCACCAGTTCGCGGACCTGTGCGGGATGCAATGCCTGGAGACGGTGGTGGAGATCGCCCAGGAAGCGGGTGCAGCATGACCGCGGCAGAGATCGTCACTGCCGTGGAGACGCACCTGGACGACTGTGCTGCCCTGGGGGATAGCGCGGAGGTGGACAAGCTGGGGGTGGTCCTGAGTTTTCTTGCACAGGCGGCACACGCCCGAGCCGCTGGTATTGCGCGCCGACGCTACGGCGATATTGCGGCGGCCACGACCTGGGAGCGGACTGCCGAGGGTTTCATCGCCCAGGCTCGGAGGGTGTTGTGATGGCGAACCAGATTTACGAAGCCCGTACGGGCAACACGCGGTACGCGGCGCAGTTTGCCGAGAACACGCAGCCACCCCAGGTGAAGTTCACACGATACAGCCAGGACGGCGAGGCGGCGATATGGGTGCCGGTGAGTCTCATCTGGGATCTTATGCGGGACACATTCCGCGAGCGCCTGCACAAGCGTATCGAGCACCTTTTCTTGAAGGACTTTTTCCTGTGAAACTTCACTTCGACCACATGGCGAGGCACTACCCCGGGCGCACCCGAGACGTGCAGCGTCTCATTGACGCGAAGGTGTTGCATCTGGGCATGGATCACTTGTCGGAGGGGCTGGTGAGTCTGGGCTCTTTCCCGGCGCAGGCGGTGGCCCAGGTGGTGCAGGCTTATCACAAGGTGCAGGGGCGCCAGACGTTTGAGGTACCCCCGCTGGTGGCCGAGATGCTGGAGCACACGAGCCTGGAGGGCATGACGCCCGCCGAGTTGCGGTTCCCATACACGACGTTCTACGTGGCGCTACCCGACACGGAGATGCGCATCTGGGGAGGCACCCGGACGCAGTGGCACCAAGTGGGCGGGTTTTATGTGAGCCTCGACGCCCAGAGCCTCACGATTTACGTGTGGGGGATGGAGAATGATCGGTCTCTAGGTCCGGGGGACGACGCATCGCAGTGGGCGGTGCTCAATCTGCACCTGGATGGTGATTTGGAGTCCATGGTGACGCGGCTGCTCCAGGACGCCACGCACCGGAGGGACGATCCGATCATCGATCCAATCGTTGACATTCCCATGATACTGGAGGGCACCCACGCGGACGGCCTGGTGGGAGAGAAGTATGAGGAGCAGATGGAGGTGCTCCGTAGCTGTTTCCGCATCGCCGTCAACCTGGCGCTGTACCTGGCGACGGAAAAGCCCGACGTGGAGGAGCGCCCCGACAAGGGCATTGCGAAGCTGCGCCGCCGCGTGGAGGGGAGCAAGGGCCCAAAGCGTCGGAAGTTTGAGGAGATGCTGGAGCGGCGCACCGTGGTGAAGCGCGTGGGGGGCAACCTGGCGCGGAGCCTCGCGGCCACCCGCGCGGCGCACGGCCCGGTGCGCGGTACCTGGGTGCGCGGGCACTGGCGCCGGTACTGGACCGGCCCCGGTCGGAAGGTGTGCGAACAGCGATGGATTCTCCCCCACCCGCGTGGCGTGGAGCAGCCAAACGCGAGAACCTACGGAGTGTAATCATGCCGCTCTGTATCGTCTGCCGCCGCATCTCGCCCAGCTACAAGGGCCTGCACCGTCACCTTCGGAGCAGCCACGGGTACGATGCGCTCACGTACTACACGGAGCACCCGAGCGCGTTGCTGGAGCGCCTGGAGCGGAACGTGGAGAAGGTGCTGGTGGTGGAGCGCCTGGGGGAGTGTTGGGAGTGGCTGGGGCTGCTGAGTCCTGGCGGGTACGCGAGGATGCGGATAGCTGGAGCGCCGACCGACGCGGCGCACCGGCTTGCCATGCTCACCCAGGGGCCGTTGCCCGCGCCCGAGGAGTACGTGCTCCATGCTTGCGACAACCCGCCGTGCGTCAACCCGGAGCACCTCACGGCCGGGACGCCCACACAGAACGCCCAGGAGCGGCGCGACCGTGGCCGGTCCTGCCGGGGGTTCGGGCACCACAAGGCGGTCCTGGGGGATGAGGGGGCGACGATGGTGCGCATGGAGGTGCTCGCCGGTATGACGCACGCGGAGGTGGCCCGGCGCAACGGGGTGAGCGAGAGCGCGGTGTGTCACGTCGTGGCGCGGCGCAGCTACGCGCACGTCCCCGATCCCGACCCCGATGTAATCCCGTTTTGAGGAGACGACCATGCCTGACCCCATGCCCGCCCGTGCCACCGACCTGGAGGCCCAACTCAAAGAGTACCGCGCACTGGCTCGCGAGAACTACGGGCTGCTCCTCCTGCTCCAAGATGAGGTGGGCAACGTGAGCGCCGATGCTCTGCGAGCCACTGCTGAGTCCAGGGTGGTGCGGCAGGAGACGGGTGGGGATTGAGCCCGCCAAGTTCCGGGATTATGACTCCCAGGCGCGGGCCACCTTGTGCCTCCTTTATACAGACGGAGGCTACGGCGAGTACCTGGGGTCGGTCTACTGGACGTACCACGGCTGGTGCTGGGATGATGCGGACCTGGAGCGCGAGGGCTGCGAACCCTCCCGGCGTGCAGCCAAGGGGGCGCTGCGGGCCGCCTTGAAGGAAGCGGGAAAACTGGGATAGCCTTTCGGGGTGCCTGTGATCATCGTTGCCGAAGGCGGCCGGACGTGGCCCGAGGCCCCCGGCGCCGATCCCTGCGACGGGTGGTGTGGCCCCGAGGATGTTCACGCATGGGGCCGGCGGCTCTCCAGGGAGGTGGGCGACGGGAACACGGCGCTGGTGAGTCTCGCTCCCGGTGCGGAGTGGCTCGGTCCCGCCGCGCAGGCCCTCGCCGGGGAGATTGAGCAGTGGCAGGACGGCGCGCGCGACGACGCCGACACCTCGTTTTACGACACGGGCCCCGGCAATGCGTTCGCGCTGGCACAGGGTGGACACATCCAGGTCATTGCGGGCCTGGCCGCCTCTATAGAGGAAGGGATGGCGCTCAACAACCGCGCGCGCGTCATGGTTTTCGAGGCTGGCCAGGGCCCCGAGCCCGAGCCCATCCCCACCACGGAGACAGAGCCCGAGCCCGGTGAGAAGCCCGAGCCGGGCGAGAAGCCGACCGAGGAAGAGGATGGGGGCCTGGGGGTTGTGCTGGCCGTCGCTGCCGTCGTGGGCGTGGCCCTGTACGTGAAGCGCGGCACCATCTCCTCCAAGATCCTCCGAGGATTCAAGAAGTGATACCTCTCCTATATCTGGGAGCGGGGGCCGCGGCTCTCATCGCGCTGGCAATAGCTGCTGGGGGCGCCGAAGAACCCGAGGATGAAAACGGGGGTGCGCCCGAGCCTCCCTCGGCAGATTGGGAGCCGCGACACGGCACCATCGTGGACCCCTTCGGGGAGACCCGGCAATGGAGCACCGACTACTCCACAGCATCCTACTCCCCGACGCGGCCTATCGCCTGGGGGTGGTGGGCTGAGGATTGGTCCGAAGGTGGCCGCGTCCACGATGCTGGGTATTCCACCGAGGCCGAAGCCGTTGCGGCTTTGCTTGAATGGCTGGCCGAGCCCACCGGGGGCGGGAGCGGCGGTGGGCTTGACGCTTGGTCAAACTTCACGGAGAGCAAGTGAGCCACGGAACCGTTCTTGAATCTGTCCGCTACGCATACGTGCGGGCGATGGAGCCCCCGCCGCCGGAGTTGGAGCGCGACCGGGCGTATTTTGTGCAGCACGATCACCCTTGGAAGAGGGGGAGCCGTCGCCGCCCGTTGATTCGGGAGTTGGACACCATCCTGTACTTGTGCGTCCACCAGGCGGCGGTGCGGGTGGGTGTGAACGCGAGACAGATCAAGCGGGCGGGGGGAGATGCACGCAAGGCGCTCCACGCCCGCATCCTCAACTGGCCGTACCACACCTATTTTTTCGCCAACGGCGACACGGTGGACAACAATCCTGCCGGCCGCGACACGCAGCACGGCGGCCCATGGAACGCGGACAGTTACGGCGTATGCTTCGACGGGCACTACCCCAGGTTTGCGGACCAGCGGACCGACAAGCACACGGTGCTGGACCCCGAGCGCGTGGAGGACTGGCGGCAGGACTTCGGGGATATGGTGATTCGTTTGCGCGGGTTGGGGCTCAGCCCGATCATCGTGACGCACTCCCAGAGCAGCCGGAAGGCGGCCGACCCGGGCGAGGAGTTGCTCCGGGACGTGGTGTGTCCGGTGGCGCGGGAGATGAATGTAATCATTGCCCCCGACGCCACACGCGGCAAAGGCCGCCCCTGGCCCGAGCAATGGCGGCGGCACCTATAACCAGGGGTACTAGCCCAACTTCTCGCCGTCAATGTCGGTCTTGGGCGGGCCCAGGTTCCGCTCCTCGCGGAGCCGGTCCGCACGGTTCCACGCGATGCGTGCGAGCCCGGGACGGCCTCGACGTTGGCGACGACGGGCGCGGTCCTCAAGATCCTCGGCAAACTCCTCTGGGTTCTCCTCGCGCCAGGCCCGTTCTTCGCGAACGGCCTGGCCGAACAGGCGGGCAAAGAATCCAAAGGCTTTTGCTGCTCCACTCATGGGAGACAGGATACCGCGTCACGCGACCGGCGTCTCATCCTCAAAAGCCCGGCCGTGGACGGCGGCGCCACACATGATCTCCACCCATTCCTGAGTGTTGGTAGGGGCAGGAGCGCCGCTGGTCTCCACCAGCATCTCCAGGGCCACGCGTATCTCCATCCCCGCGTTGCACAGGGCTCCCCGGTTCTCAGGGGCCATCACCCACTCCTCCAGAGCGTCCTGAAACTCCGGGCGTGCGCGGTGGTGGGCCATCTCAGCCGCCGTCCCTAATCGGCCACCCGTCGATACCCCCGAAGTCGGGGACAGGCCATGTTTGGAGCATCTCCAGGAAGTTGGTGCGCAGCCTATCTTTTTCGTGCGGGGCCCACCACGGGTCAATCCCGATCCCAAAAGCGCGCCACTGGTCACGTTGGGGGTCAAACCAGAACCCGCCGTAGCGCCCACGGTACTCGCGAAGTTCCCAGCGGTAGCCCACGCCGTCGCGCTGGACGGTGCCGCTCTCCAGGAGGGTTTCGCCAGCAGCGCCAGCACCACCGCCGCCGGCCATGGCCAGCGCCGCAACGCCGCCGCCGATAAGAACAACAAGAAGGGGCAGGGGGATCATGGCTTCCTCGTGGGGTTGGGAGACGCAGCCTCCAGGCTCGCCTCAATCTCATCGCGGCACTTCGCGGAGCAGGTGTAGACCACGATGGTAAACACCAGCGCCTCCGGGTCCAGGTTGATTGGCTGCGTGATGGTCTCGGTGCGCTGGATGCCCGTGTCCTGGCCACACACCTGGCACGGCACGCCGCTCACGAGGTGGCCTTTACGAGATCGATGTAGTGCTGCGCGAAGTTCCAACGCCGTTTTTTTGCCAGGAGCGAACCTGTGTCGATATGGATGGACCCGGGCGTGCCGTAGACCCCAAACCCAATGCGGGGTTGTGAGATGTAGAGTTGGGCGCCGAGCAGGTCTAGTTCCCGCTTGTCTCCGGGCGCAGCCGATATGTCCAGGGACGAAAACCACTGGTGCGCGCTGTTCTTGGACCAGTCCACACACTCGCCCGCGGCGTTTTCCTTCTCGCAGGTGACGGCCTTGTTGTAGTCGGGGGGCCGGTAGGCGCCTGTGATGTAGATCGGCGCACTCATCTGCTCCGAGAGCCACATAAACATGAGGGCCGTGCGCACCATGTTGGGCCACAGGTCACTGTGGGGGATGGCCACCGGCCGGCGCCCGTTCTGCTCCGGCGCGGACGGCATCCGCGTGAGCATCTCCGGCGTCACGACGTTTATGTCCACGCCGTGATCGATGAGGTATGCCTCCAGGTCAAAGAGCGCGAAAGCGATGTTGGTGTCCTGGGGGTCTCCGGCCAGGACCGCAGGCGGGGGCGTGCCCTTTTGCGGGGTCACGGTGTACCGCGAGTAGTCGAAGGGGCTCTCCCAGTGCAGGAGCGGCGGCGGGGGCGGCAACGAAGGATCGGGCTTGGGCGTAGGCCCGCCTCCCCCACTGCCTCCCCCACCCCCGCCGCCTGTGCCACCGCCTCCGCTTCCGCCTCCCCCGGTTGTGGTGTCTGTGCTCTCCTCTCCACTGGCGAGCACCAGGAGGCCGACGCCGACAATACCGAGAGCGGGGAGGATCTTCGTGAGATTCATAGGGACTCCATGCGGCTGCGAATGATGGTATCGCCCAGCAGCCAACCCAGCATCCAAAAAACCGAGTCGCCCACCTTGTTCTCCATCGTGTCAATGGTGGCGTTCGGGAACACCTGGGGGAACGCTTTTTTGAGGCCGGGCTCCACCGCCTCCCACAAGATGGTGGAGACGAGAGCCTCCACCGCCGTCGCTCCCATCCCAGCCAGCGCCATCCCAGCTACAAAATGCGTCACCGTGAAGCGGTCCACGAAATCCCCGTTGATTTCTCCAGGACCAGCTACCCGCATCTTTTCTACTTCCGCCACGCCCCCAACATTACCAGGCGGATTGAAACCCGAGCCCGAGCCCCAGGGGGTGCGCGGCCGGCGCGTATCCGACCGGAATTACAGCCTTTTTCCCGTAAAGCGCCATTGTCAGGACTCCTCTGGTAGCCTCCTGCCGTGCCCATTCAACGCCGCCCCGCCGACACGGCGCCCGTTGAAATCGAAGCCCTGGGAGCCGCTGCGCTCCTGGACGCTGCGTTCCATGGCATGGCCGAGACCACGCGCACCGCCTACCTGGGAGAGTGGGCTCGCTTCGGCCGATGGTGGAAGCCCCTGGGGCTCCATGACGCCGCCGAGCAGGAGCCCGAGGCCACCGTCCAGGCTTTCATCCGCCTGGATGTAGCCCAGGCCCGGGTGATCGCTGTCACCTACCGCAAGTGGATGGAGGGCCAGGGCCTCCAGACCGCCACCGTGGCCCGTGCGCTCGGAGCCCTGAACAGCATCACCTCCCGTCTGGCGTGGGCCGGACAGTGCGCCTGGACGCTCTCCATGAAGGTCCCACGCGTCCAGCCCTACCGCGACACCCGAGGGCCCACCCAGGAGGAGATGCACGCCCTGCTGGACGCGTGCGCCGCCGACACCCGGCCCCAGGGCGTCCGGGACCTGGCCATCCTCCTATGTCTCTTCGGCCGCGGCCTGCGACGTGCCGAGGTGTGCGCCCTGCTGTATCCCGGCGACGTGCGCCTGGGGGCCGAGCCCCAACTGTGCGTGCTGGGAAAAGGGCGCGGCCAAAAGGAGTGGCTGGAGATCTCGCTGCCCATCGCGGAGGCTCTCGCCGCCTGGCTGGACGTGCGCGGCCTGGAGGATGGCCCGCTGTTCCTGCGGTTCACCAGGGGCGGCAAGCTGGAGCAGGGCCGCGCCATGGATGGGGACGGGATTTACTACGTGGTCACCTCGCGCGCCGAGGCCGTGGACGTGGAGACGCGCCCGCACGGGTTGCGGCACGCAGCGATCACCAAGTTGGCAAAGGCGGGGGTGGGCGTCTGGGACCTGTCCTCGTGGTCGCGCCACTCCAAGACCGACACCACACGCGGCTACATTGACAACCTGGGCGAGAGCGACCGCAAGCTGACCGCCCTGGTGACGGACCGAGAGGAACCAGAATGAATCCGTGGAACCACCGACCCCCGCACTCACGCAGCGCACACGAGATGCGCGTCAACTGGAAGTGGTGGAGCACCGAACGGTTCCCACTCTCCTGGCGACCGCCGCACACCACCGAGGGGCCGGTGCGTCGCCCCTACCCCAAGCGCGGGCCTACCAACCCGGTCGCGGTGCGCGTTCGCTGGCTCCCGTTGTCGTTGCCGGTCGTGCAGGTCCGGTTGTGTGCGCAGTGCCGGCGCCCCATCGTGCGGGGTCAGTCGTATTTTGAGGTGACCATCCCGGACGGGAGCACCTCCCCCGTCCACGACACTTGCATGGGGGAGGCCCACGGTGAGTGAACGCTCCCGCAACTGGAAAGCCAACTCCCCGCGCCTGGAGGATGTTCTCAACACCTGCACCCAGGCCGTGGCCAAGCTACCGCTGGCGGAACAGTTCCGGGTGGTGGCGGGCCTCCGTGCTTTCGTGAACACGCCCACGGAACTGGCGGGCGTGCCGGACGATGAGACTTCGCTCTACGCAGGGGAGCCCACCGCCGGCCACAAGGGGCACGCGCCGTGAGTGGGCTCCGTAAGTTCCGAGACGCTTTCATCCTCACGGGCATCCTGGCGATACTTGCGTTCACCGCCACCACCGCGGTGTGTGAGATGCCCGCACCCCACGAAAACGGTAAACTCTGATCATGTTTGCGCTCGCACTGGCCACCGCCACCGCCCTTACCCACCCAGGGTGCCCCGAGCCCGAGGTGTGGCTGGACAAGTCCCTGCCGTCCAGCGAGCGAGGGTGGGCCACCAAGAAGGAAAAGAAGGACACCCGCGCCCGCATGGATCGTACCTGGCGTGCCATGGGCCTGGACGAAACGGCGCGCACCGTCCTGGATGAGATCGTTTGCCGCGAGAGTTTCTGCGGCGACCGCTGCGCCGTCCACGTCCTGGGACACAATGAATACGGGCTCGGCCCGGCCGGGCTGTTTGTGAAGTTCCAACTGCGCAAGTGGAACCCCGAGGCGCCGGCTTGGGTGTTGCAGATACCCGAAGTCTCGGCCGTCGTGATCGCTCGCATCCTCCGTCGCTCCATGCACTACAAGCCCAGCCGCACCGCCAACGCCCGTACCTGGCTGCGCTTCGCTCAAGTGTTCGGCGGGCGCGTGTGGCCGAAAAATCAGGACTACGCCAAAGACTCCCGGTGGTGTAACCGCCTGGAAAGCCGGGGCATCCAATGCAAAGACCCAGTGACCGAGGTGGGCGACAAGCTGGGGATAAGCCCCACCGAGAATCAAGTGGCGTTTGTAATCCGCCTCCAGGAGCGGCAGTGAACACCCACCACACGATTGTGTGGGCCGGCGTCCCGCTTGAGATTCAGCGCACCCGAGTCTGCCGGTGCGGCAAAAAGGTGGACCTGGGGTTTT
>Ga0307378_10010635_pt1 | contig 11929 bp, 15 predicted proteins | sample UN1MG_FD_202238 | JGI IMG/M metagenome (GOLD analysis project Ga0307378, IMG submission 202238) | Soil microbial communities from Risofladan, Vaasa, Finland - UN-1 | ecosystem: Environmental > Terrestrial > Soil > Coastal area > Acid sulfate soil | place: Finland: Risofladan, Vaasa | collected...
GGCCATAAAAAGAGATGGAGTGTTTTCAGTCTCAATTAGCATTAATAAAATTGGAATTTGTTTTTTGGTTGCCATTGATTCTACTTGTTTAATTAAATTTGAAGCTAAACCTTGTCGCCTGAAATTGGAATTGATACGAATTCCTTCAACCCATACCTGTTTTGGTAAAAATAGCGCATGGCAAACACCAATAGGTAAATTTTTCTCAATAACTAGCAAAGATCCTTCAGATAACCAATAATCCCAAACATCTTTGATATAATCTCCCCAAGAAAAAGTATTTTGGCAAAATTTTAGAATATCAAATTTATCAGAAGGTTTAGCATCTCTAAGTAACATATCATACAAAAAAATATTAAGAATAATAAATTAAAGGCTCCAATGGGTAAAATTATTGCTGGGAAGGTTTCAGATATATCTCCAGGTACAATGAAAAAAATCTCGGTAGATGGAAAAGACATAATGGTTACTAATATTGATGGTGAATTTTGCGCAATTGATGATTCCTGCACTCATTCGGGTGCAAGTCTATCTGAAGGGACTTTAGAAGGGTGCGTAATTACTTGTGGATGGCACAAAGCAGAATTTGATTGTAAAACAGGAAAATTAGTTAAATTTCCAGCAAAGATTAACAATTTAGGATCATATACTGTTTCAGTAGAATCTGATAATGTATTTGTAGAGATGTAACTATATACCTCTAATTTCCCAATAAAGTTGTAAAAAATGGCAAGTGAGACAGAAAACCAAGAATCTATGAAAGAGGCAATAGATACACTTAAACAAATTGTGTCAAGCTCATCTACGCCAAAAACAATCAAAAAATCAGTATCGGATTTAATTGTTGAATTGAAAAATGAAGAATTTGCATTAGCAGTAAGAGCAGCCAATACTATTAGCTTATTAGATGATGTTACCCAAGATCCTAATCTTCCATCATATGTTAGAACTCAGTTATGGCAAGCAGTCTCAAAACTTGAGGGTATAAGAGAATAAATTCTCCACAATCTTAATGTGAATATTGAAAATTGAAGAATATTTAGAATCTCTTCCAAAAAATATCCTTAGTGGGGAGGATGTTCAGCTATCTGATAAATCATTTAGAGAAATTTTTAATTTTGTTGGTTTGGGGGGAAATGACATTTTCTATCATCTCGGATGTGGGGATGGGAAGGGAGTAAAGATTGCAGTAGAAGAATTCAAAGTGAAAAAAGGAACAGGAATTGACAATAACGAACAAAAAATTAATCTGGCTAAAAATAATTCAGGGAAATTTTTGTGTGAAGATATTAAAAATTCCGATTTTTCTGATGCTAGTGTAATTTTATTTTGGTTTACAGATGAGAAAATTATTGAAAATATCATGGAAAAATTTGAAATGTTAAAACTTGGAACTAAAATTATTACAATTTGGGGACCTTTACCAAATTGTCTTCCTGAAAAAACTAATTTCCCATACATAATCAATACTTTACCATTCAAAAAGACAAGTTCTTTACGGGAACAGCTATTAGCAGTATTTGGAGTAAAATGTGTTGATTTTGTAACTGCTTGGGAATTTGCAGAAAGATACACCAAAGCTATTGGAGATCCCAAAGTGAACAATGATCGATTTCTCACGATAATTCAGACCCTTGTAATTTGGATTAATGCAAAAAATTTAGGAGTTGCATGCAGAGAGGTGGTTCCAGAATCAATAAAGACGTATATCGATATTATGAAAATGCATTTTGATATAGATTTTCAACACCTTTTGAAAGAATAACCCTTAATCCTTTTATTTTGTAAAAGTCTAGAATAGATATGGATGGTAAATTAAACATTAATGTTTCAGCTACAAATTACGATCACACTAGTAAAGTGATAGCTCAAAAACTCTCTCTTTTAGAAGAAATGGTTCATGGTAAAGATGACTTTGCAATGACCGATTCTGAATTTGCTTTTGGATGGCATTTTTTTGTGGTAAGCGTCAATAGATCACTTGTAGAAAAATTGGCAGTTCAGATGGGTAAAGATTTTGATAATCTAAAGGGGAAGGGAATGGAAAAAAAATTTCTAACTTGGATTTCCAATAATGTTGAAAGTAAAGAACATCGATTCAAGATTGCTATCAAAGAAGAGATGGAATCAAGCAAGTACGGGATTTTTTAATTATTAAATCCCTAGCGTGATGACTAAAAACTATAATATTTTTCTTAATTTTAGGCGTAAATCTAGGAGAAATTAGAATTTTCAGATGAAATGCAAATTGTATATAATTTAATTCAAAATTATCCACAATTTGTCATTTTAAAAAAATATTGCAGTTTGTTTAAAAAATATAATTTAATTTCTAAAAATTTAAAAAATATATCTTAAAACCCTCAAAGTTTCTTCATGTTTGGTAAGTATTACAATGAGGGCATTTCTTGTACTCTTTTGGGAAAATCGAATTGCAGTCGATACATCTTATAGATAGTTTAGGATTATGATGTAGTATTTTTTTTACCTCTTGCATCAATCCTACCGAGGCGGATTGTGTTCTGCTATTCATAATAAATTTCTCCGATATTTTGAATTGGGATTTGTCTGAAATAATAATTTAAATCCATGTTTTCCATAAATACAACAAGATCTCGATATTCAAGATTATTGTTTAGTTTTAATCCAGCAACATTCATGATTATTAACAATAATGCAAATTATTACTTAAGGCAGATCTTCTGTAACATCTTTTTTTTACTGTTGATCGAAAAGTCATGCCTAATATTTTTCATGTAAAATATTTTTGTTACAGTTTTTAGATCTCTTTGAAATTAATTGTAGTTTTAAAACATTACTGATGTTTTGACTTTAGGGTTTTTTATTAATTGAGAAAATTGATCAATAATGCATAATGAACAATGCGGTATTTGTTGGAATTTAAAATTTGATAATCAAGGCGAACAAACTCATAGCGATCTTAAAAACACCCATAATTTTGTTTCCTTGGATTACTGTGTAAAATGTAAAGAACCCGAGTATAACCAATCGGGTTTTCAAAGTCATTCTGATGAGACATATTATGTCATGCTTACACAAACTTCAAGAATACCCCATAAATTTATCTCGGGAATTGAGGCTGAATATCAAGAAAAACAAAGAAAGAAAAAACATGTTTTTACATTTATTGGAATCGTATCCATAGGAGTAATCCTGACTACCAGTTTATCTAATTTATTTTTCTAAATTTTTAGGCTAATCGTATTGATCATGTTTTTCACAAGGACATCCAGGATCTCTTAATTTAGGGGAAACACATGAACAGTGTTTACAACAACCATATTTCATATCCGTATATTATAGTCATACTTGTTTAATATAATAAATTTGTTGTTCATCTTAAACAACATTTTGAAAAAATATAAAATAGATTCATAAATATGATTAGATGTTTAGTTTTTTTATTTCTAAACAATAATTTTAAAATAAGATTTTTTCTCTGTTAGTTAAAAAATATGAGGAGATTATACTATAATTATTCCCTGCTCTACTAAATACTGAATTCCTTTTACAAAATCATCATCTGTGATTAGTTCCTTTGCCCACCAACCTGCAATGTTCTTAATCCACATTGGCACTTTGTTAATGCCATCTATCTTTACATCAAATGCAGATACTAGTATCTGATTCCCTTTAATTTCTGCAAATACTTGATAGTTTCCAATCAAAGATTCACTTGTTAAGGCCATGGTAGTCATAAAAGTTCCATCCCGGGAAAATGTAGTGATTGTTTCTTCTGAATTATCTGGTTTTACTACGGTTAAAGTCAATGTACCTTCATGTTTTTCTGTAAAGCTTCCAGTGATTTCTGCATACTTTGTAGATCGACTATCAGGAAGTGTATAGATGGTTCTAATGGATGGAAGATTTTCATTTTCAGAAATTGATATTTTTATTATTTCATTTTTTATCAAGTATTCGATAGCACGGAGAAATTCTGATTCTGATATATCGTCACTTGCCCACCACCTAGCATTGTTTTTTATCCAGTCTGGGATTATGATTTCATTTGGATTAACAGTTACAGTAAATGATATTGGAGTTGCTCTGTTTCCAGCAGAATCCATAGCGTTACAAATAACAATTGTCGAGCCTATTGGAAATATTGAGCCAGAGCTATAATTACAAGATGGTCTTATGATTTGATCTGTATCATCGATTGCCAAAACTTCAAAGGGTACTTTTGCTCCATTTTGACTCTCCGAATCGAGTACAATATCTTCGAATTTGAGAAGTTTGGGTGGTGTTGTATCTTTTGGAACATTTACTGGTCCAGATCCTTCACTTGTATTTCCAATAACCACTCCACTTCGGGTAATGTTTAGAACTCCTGTCATCCAGGGGTGCAGTGTACAAAAATAATTGATAACATCATCTTTCTCAAATTTATGTGAATAAATTGCACCTGCTAATATAACTCCACTATCAAAAGTACTAGTTGGTCCCCTAGATGCGGTACCACTTGTAACAGTATGCGCAGCGGAATCCATATTCTCCCAAGTAATTATAGAGCCTTTACCTGCATCGAATCTATAAGGAATGTAACAGGATCGATTCTCCTCACACCCTAAGAGGCTTGAACCTTGGGCAATTACAATATCTCCTTCTGATTCTATTTGTGTAGGCGCTATATCAGAATCAGAAAATGGTGTAGATTCTGGAGCACTTACAGAAAATTGAATTATTTTTTCTTGACATTCGCCCAAAGATGGAATCTTGCACTCATCAAAAGTACCTTCATAAATATGCAAAACAAAAGTAAGATTTTCTTTGGGCACTTCAAAACAGAATCTTGCATCATCAGAAATTCCAGGATTCAATTCAATGGAATGACCCCAAGGACAATAAGTTTCAGTTACAGCATGTCTTTTTTTTAACAAATTATAATAGATAGAATTAGGAAACTCTCTATTCTCAGAGTCATCAAGAGTTACAGATTCATAGTAAATCGTTACTGTTTCATCATCATTGTTTGTAAAGTCAGCCACGACTGCAATTACATCAGATGTTTTACCTGAAATTCTTTCTGATTTGTCAACAACCACATTTAGATTTTCCCAGTCTGCTTGTGCAAACGAAGAAGGAATTAGAGAAATCCCAAGAATTACAATTACTGCAAAAAGAATTTGTTTCGTACCTTGTTTTTTCTTAAAGATTAATAACATTTGGCAATACTTTCAAAAAATAATTTCAAGTTCAAATCTAAAGAGACGAACTATTTTTGGGGACAAGGAATGTTCGGTTCCACCTCAGGAGGGATTCACCTACCAAATGGGGGGTAAAAATGAACACAGATAGACTAGGGAATTAAATAAAAAATTGTTTATCTAATAAGATTAAACCAATTATTTTCAAATAAAGATTAAAACAAAAAAGAAATAGAGTTTTTCTTACTCTAGTATTGTTCTGCAGAAGTTGATGATATTCCTGAAGATATGGAAGTAGGTACGGTTGGAAATTTCTCCCCAATTTGACTTCCTGCAACTGCTGAGGCTTCTTGAAGGATCAATTCTGTTTCTTCATCAGATCCTACACTACTCTCAAAGCTGCCCTCAAACGAATTTGAGAAAAGTCCACCTAAAGTATCTCCCATAGCTGCAAATTCAGCATCGGCTTCTGGTATGAATTTTGCAAGTGCGGGTCCCATTTCCTTCATTGTAGACATTGCAGGTCCCAGTGCATGCATTACGTCGCCAAGCTCATTGACTGTAGATAGTCTCATCTGAGTCTTCTCTAGGGACAACCTAATGTTACCAATTACTTTTTCATGTTTGCGTAATTCTCCCAATTCAGTTGCAAGTCCTTTGGCCTTTACCTTGTCATGGCTTTGTTGTGCATCAACTATTCTTTGAAATAATTTTGCATCTTTTTGGGTTAATTGTTTTGCAATAGAATCAAGTTTTGCTATTGGTTGATTTAGTGTTCTAGTTGCTCCTTCTACCCTGGGCTTTAATGGTCCTTCCTTGTGAATGGCTCCACCAATCTTTTCTGTTATTCCTACAGTTGTTCTTGGTGACCACGATTGTTCAAAATTTACCATTTTTGAATAATGGTGAAAATAGGTCTTATGAAAAGGAGTGAATATTTGCGATCAATTTAGATCAATTTTTTTCTAAAAATAAATCTAGTTTTTCTCCAAATTCAATATTCAAACCCTTGGAGGCTTGAATCATTTATGGGAATAATTTTAGGCTTTCAAATGGTCTGTGTTTTAGTTCGACCCTACTTTCAGGTTCAAATCCAGAGATTCATCTACCAAATGAGGGGGTAAAAATGGACGCATATTTTTTTGAAATTGACCCGACCTGTAGAGCAACATGAATCACCGTTTTTATCACCCAAAGATAAAATTAATTATCAAGACTTTACAAATTCTAAAACTACTCTATCTAGCATAAATTTCAAAAATTGGGTTAGCGGTTTTTTTATCCAATGCTTTGCATTCCATTCTAGTACAAGTTCGTCATAAAACTTCCATTCATCTTCATCTTTTTTGAGATGTATTGACATCATTGCCTCAAATTCTTTAGTATCCCACTCAACAGGACACATCTTATCGCTCATCTGGATTAATTTTCCATTTTTCATTTGAAATGGATATGATTTGCATACACTTGGTTTAAAGTCATTTACGGTACATCGAAAGATATCTTTAGATTCTTCAAGAAACATGCAGCCGCTATCTTTTTGTTTTAAAGCAAGATCTAGCAAACCTTCTTTTACATTTATTCCAAGATCATAATCCTTTGCTCCGTAAATCTCAAGAAAACTCTCTGGAGCCAATCTCAATCCAACTGAGAGTCGATAAATGTCATGAGCGTTAACAAATATCACATACTCTTTGCAGCAGTTTGTATGACATGAAATACAAGGAAATTCTCCAGTCTTAGATATATCAGAATCATTTGTGATTACATTCAACTTCATAAATCATTTATCATATTTCATGTATTAAGTATGTAAAAAAAGTATTTCAAAACATAAACTTTACGATCTTTCATTTAGTTAATCGCTTAAGGAAATATTTCAAATTATTTTCGTCACTCGACCAGACCAGTAGAAGGAGTTGTATCTAGAAAAGTCCACTCCACGGGGATTCACCTACCAAAATGGGGATGAAAATGGACATAGATAGGCGTGAAAATTAATTTTAATCAAATTCTAAAGTTAAGATAATCTAGCTAAGCTAAGAGTTTTGAAAATATGAATTATATCCAAAAACACTCAAAATTATGAGATTTATTTCAGAACTTTGTAATGTAATTCAACAAGTTTCTCATAATCAGTGGTTTTCATCAATTCAAGTTTTGTTTCTTTTGTAATGTTCTTGAATAGAGGTATTCCAGTACCAAGTACTACAGGAATAACAGATAGTATTATTTTATCTACCAGATTTAGATTCATGAAAGCAGAGATTATTTCTGCTCCTCCAACTAACCAAATGTTTGTTCCATGGTTAGAAATGACATCTTTTACCAATTTCTCTACATCATGTACAAATTTTGTGTTTTCATCTTTGGAAAAATTATTATTTCGAGAAAAGATATAGGATTTTTTGTCTTTGTATGGATATGCACCAAAAGTCAGCACTTGATCATATGTTGTTTTACCCATAATCACAGTGTCTATAGATTTGTAAAAATCATTATATCCAGAGGGTCCACTTTCTGGAAGCCAATCAACATCTCCATTTTCTCTAGCAATGTATCCATCCAAGCTTGATGCAATGAAGAGGATAATTTTTCTCATAGTAATTGTGGGAATTTAGGTGATTTATAATCACAGATAAATCCTAAAAGCCTTGTTTTTTGAGATTATTCTCCATCGAGTATGGTCCATGACAATCCCATGAGTTGCTCCCAAGCAGGTGCGGATTCAGTGTTATTTTCCATACCTTGTTAATGCAAAATGTACTTAAAACACTCACGAATGAATCGTTCATAGAAATCATCAGTGTGTGCTAAATACTATTTTTGAAAACTATATTCAATTGGGACTTTCACCAAGTAACAATCGTTGTTGGTCTTAAGTTTCAATTATCAAAAATCTAGTTTTCATTCTCTTAATTCTCATCCTTCCCAAAAAATAATTTCAAAGCCGTCAAATGGACTATTGATTTTAGTTCGACCCTAAACCCAAATACGGTGTTGTAGTTTTAGTTTGATGTCCTCTCATAGATTCCATTTGAAGTGTTAACGAGTTTATCTACAATCAGTAATAATAGAATCCCCCCTTTTCAGGTATCAAAAGTCCTACAAATCCAGACTATAATGTGGAGTTGTTTTGTTGGAATTATTTTCTAAAAATAGAATGAAAATAAAAATGGAGATTTATTATATAACAAGTAAAGTTTAACGTAACATTAAATTACTTATTGATACCGATATTCGCACAAAAATTTAAGTTTTTATAAAATAAACTACTGTTGAAATATGTTGGTATCCAAGGAAGTTAAACAATTAGCAGCCGAGATTTTCAAAGTTGACCCAAAAATCCTTCATCAGGGTTTAATAGATTTGGAGGGAAATGTTTTACTTGATCAATCTTCAGCTGCATCTGAACCAACGGAACCTGATTCTGATAGAATTAAGTTTTACAATCAGCTTGGTCTAAGAAGGAGTGGCCGAGGAGACTTTGATGATGTCTATGGAAAAACAGACTATGTTCATATTATTAGAGAAAATATGCAGCAAATGATTCTATACTTGCCAATGATTACAATTTATCTTACTTTAGAGAAATCTATAACCCCTGAGGAAGTAAAAATCACTTCTCAAAAAATAAAATTTATAGATAACGAATTTATCAAAAATGCAATTAAATCTTAAATGTTTTCAACTTTGCCCAAACTGAGGCATTACAAGAAATTTAGTTAATTAAAAATTATCACCTTTCCCAAAAAATAATTTCAAATTACTCTTTATTTGCTCTGAACTTTACCAGATATACTCCAGCACCGATAAATCCTTCGAAAAATAATTTCAAATCCCACAAAGGGTCTTGGTATCTTGGTTCAGCACTCTCAATATTTTGAGGTGTTAACGAGATTTTCTGATAATTTTAAAATAAGCAATCACTCCCCCCACCACAATTCCTACCAAGATAATACCAAGTCCGATTAACCATACTTCAGAAAACAAGTCAGAACTTGTAATAATGATAAATCCCATTAAACCTGCAATAACAATTATCAAATATGTGATTAGGATATTCTTATTCATTTCAAATCAAATTCGATCCAAAATCTCTTTTTTCTTTGCCTCAAATTCTTTTTCGGTGATTATGCCAAGTTCCTTTAGTTTTGCAAGGTCGCTTAGTAAATCAAGACTAGATTTACCATATTGGGTGCCTATTCTTATCCTTCCGACAAATTTTTCAAACAACCCAAAAATTATATCTCTTACTTTAGCTAACCCACGAATAATTTTTCGTTTGTATTTGTTTTTATCTTTCTGATCCATTGTCCTCAGATAATCTGTTTTTGCTTGAACTTCTTGTACAACGGAACTTTCCTTGGTCTTTTGAATACTGTTTCGGATATTTTCATCAATTTTTTGGGAAGTATTTACTACAAAGTCAATTGAACTCTTCATCTTCTCATTTGCTTTTTGTTTTATTTTTAGAAAGGAATCTTCTCTAGTTTCCTTTCTGATAGGAATGTTTTTTGTGGGATGTTGATTTGTGGTTGCATCTTCTTTTTCGGATAAATTTTCTTTAGTTTCTTTTTTGGATTCCAATTTCAGGTGACCATTACATAGTGTCTAGTCTATTTTAACATGTATAATTTTTGAAAGCTTTAACAACACCTCTAGGAATTATTGCTGTAATTGGCAAAAAAGTACATAGTTGTAGCAATAATAATTGGAATTGCTATAGGCTCAGTTGGCACTTATTTTTCAAACTATGCCTTTAATTTCTTTGGGATTGAGGAACTATCAATACCCTCAATGGGTGAAGGAAGACCAAAGGATACATCAACACAAGTTTTTCCACAAGGCCTTCTTACAAACGAATTGAAATACAAACTTCTTGAAGTAAAGAAAATTGATTTTGGAATCAATGGTGAAAAACCACTGGAGGGAGGAGTCTTCCTAATAACAAAAATAGAAATTGAAAACTTGGCCAAATATGAAGTTACTGTGTATGGAGAAAACTGGTTTTTAAAAGACCAAGACGATAGAGTATATACTCCAAAAACATTCAATGCGACTCCTGAAAAAAATGAAAACATTTTCAGCATCAGAATTCCTCCAGGTTTTAAAATTGTCAAAGGGATTGGTTTTGAGATTCCATCTAATTTAGAGTCTACTCGGGAATTATATGTCGCAGACAGAGCGTTTGAATCTGAACCTGTTTTTCTAGGCATTGTGTAATCTTCCCAAAAAATGATTTCAAAAATAATAGAACTAATTTCAGATTGCCCTAAACTTCACCAGATATACTCCAGCGCCGACAAATCTTCACAAAAAATAATTTCAAATCCCATAAAGGGACTGTGTTTTAGTTCAAGACTCTTAGAAAAAATTTCAGTGGGCCCTCGAGGGGAATCGAACTCCTGTCCGGGGATCCACAATCCCCTATACTAACCACTGTACTACGAGGGCCACGAAAATAAAAAATCCTTTATCCAGTAATAATCTTTGATTTTAATCGGATGGGAATCAGCCTGTAGATTTATTATCAACCAAGTTAATTTCAAATTATGAGATGGTGGTGGGTAGGAATGGCAGTTGCAGTTGGGCTTACCTATTATGGTGCGATGTACCTAATGCCTTGGCAATAGATTAATTTCAAAGATAAATTATTCCCAGAGCTAGCGATCGCTTTAAATTTGCTGTATAAAGCAGTTGTTCAACTTGAAAAAAGGCTTTATCTCAAATCGATTACGTTCAGGAAAGAAATCTATAGAAGAGTCTATTCAACAAAGAATTGAAACCATTGAAGGAAATAGATTTTCATGGATTGATTTACAGAATCCTGATAGAACTGACGTCGAGGAATTAGCCAAAAAATATCATTTCAATTCCTTAAACATAGAGGATTGTATGACCAAATTTGAGTTACCCAAACTAGATAGTTATGATGATCACTTTTTTGTAATTCTTCATTTTCCCCCAGCTTCACCAAAATTAGGAATAGTAAAAAATAGTCAGCTTTCAATATTTTTGGGAAAAGACTTTCTGGTAACAGTACATCAAGGCGATCTCAAGCCTTTGACGGATCTTGTGGATTTATGCAAAACCAATTCTGACTCTCAAAGAAAAGAGAGGCTTTTTGGAAAATCATCAGGAGTGTTGCTTCATGAAATAATAGATGTCTTAGTAGATGATCTTTTACACACTTCTAGAAGAATTATTGCAAACTTGGATGATATGGAGGATGGAGTTTTTGATGAAACAAAATCTGTTGCAAGAAGCATTGCTCTACTTAGACGAGAAATTAACAGGTTAAGAAGAATAGCAAATCCATTAAAACGATTTGTTCTTGAAATGGCAAACAATGTTAAACGTTTCTCAGATGAAGATCTTGGATTATTCTTTGATGATGTAATTGATCACATTGACAAGGTTATTGAAACTTTAGAAGAATCAAGAGAGACCATGGAAATTTATAAAGATACTGACTTTGTGTTGAGCTCTGAAAAAACAAATAAAGTTCTTGCAGTATTGACTATAATTTTCACATTGGCAATCCCAGCAACGGTGATTGGAACATTTTATGGAATGAATGTTAATTTACCAGGTGGGACAGGTGCTGAATGGATGATTTTAGGTCCATATACCTCATTCATTATTATTATCTTAGCATCTGCAATTCCAGTCGTCTTGATGTTTGCCTACTTTAAAAAACTAGGATGGATCAGTGGATAGATTTTTGCTAATCTTTCGTGTAAATTGATCTAATTTTT
>Ga0307378_10010640_pt1 | contig 11924 bp, 16 predicted proteins | sample UN1MG_FD_202238 | JGI IMG/M metagenome (GOLD analysis project Ga0307378, IMG submission 202238) | Soil microbial communities from Risofladan, Vaasa, Finland - UN-1 | ecosystem: Environmental > Terrestrial > Soil > Coastal area > Acid sulfate soil | place: Finland: Risofladan, Vaasa | collected...
AAGAGCGAATAAGAATCGCGGAAAAAATAGTGGAGAGTGGGGAATTCCTGCACACCGATGCCTGGAAAGGGAAGACGCTGGGTTTGACCAAGCCGAGGTTCAGATGTTTTTACTTCTATGATAATTCCTTTTTACTTGGTTGTAGTTAAGGCGTTGTAAACGGTGCGCAGGCACACCGCCAAAGAAGCCAGATCCGTGCTCAGTTCCGCTCATAAAACTTAAATCGCAAAACTTTTTCTTAGGACGGGAGAAAAAGAAAAAAGAAAAGGAATTAGAGTTGTATGGTCTTGAGGCTGCCAAGAACAGAGTGAATATAATATCCGCAAATAGAATACGCGCCATAATATTAGTGCGTAATTTACATGCAGTCTGTTCGTTCTAACCTGCCGTGGATAGCTGATTAACCTAACGGATTATTGAGGCCACCAATTTATAGCAATCACCCCTGTATGGTCCACCCAAACTTATGCACATGTATATATTCTCACCTTCTAATGGATAGTCTCCTTCGTCATGTCTAAGATATTTCTCTTCAATTTCTGGATCTGTTACTACAAGATTATAATGTTGCCCATTGTATGAAAATAATGCTCTCACTTGTTTTTTTATTCCCTGACCATAATCAGTGAGTAAGAGCCTAATTTTTACTTGATCTACCTTGATGAAAAGCAAAGAAGATTCTTGTGGATTTTGTTCTAAATAATTCGCATCTATTCGATCCGAGGAAGGATGTTTATTTGTCCAAATAGTCGAGGGATTATCACATAAAGCATCTAATTCATCCTTTGAATATTCTCCTCTTTTCCACCAATGTTGATTGGAAATGAGAATATTTTCTGGTTGGTAAGTTTCCGGTTGCACTTGTTCAAAAGGTATTTCTACAATATCTAATAACTCAACAGATTCTCTATTTTCATAACGAATGTCGCTTACTCTAAGTTCCCCTGTCACTCTATTGCTAATTGGCCTAATCCATTCACCAGTGCTATCCTCCTTTCCTGCAACACATCTGCCCCCCCATTTTCTTGAATTTGCTAAGCAGATGATTTCTTTATAAAACATGTTAGGTTTTACAAATGAATAATGCTTATTTCCGTTTTGTGCTCAGCTAAATATTCGGCAAGTAATCGTCTATGACAAAATTTTGGACTCGATTCACTACATAATAGGCAGGCATTATTAAAGATGGAATAATCAATATCTTTTAAAATATTTCTCTTTTCTAAAATATCAAAATATCTTTTCTCATATTCATTCCAAGTGATATTTCTCTTCTTATAATTTTTTAATAAATCTTCTGTTGGCGCGCAATCGAGCATATGAATATATTTTATATCGCCTATCTCATTTAGGAAATATTTAAAATCTTCCATTTTGGTAAAGCCTGCGAGTTGGGACGTATTATTAAGCCTTATATCGATTATCTTTTCCACATTATTTTTTTTTAATATTTCAAAGAATTTTTTTGCGCTCTTTTTAGTAAAGCCAATTGTATATAGTTTAATAGTAGAGTCAGATTGGACATTTTTATTTTCTAATTTTTCAACCATACTCTTTCTCCCGTTTTCAAAAATATGGAATACGTTTACACCTTCTCTAAGTAAGCTTTGTGCAATTAAATTATGACGATGGCACTTATACGGGTCTTTTTCGGTACACATTATTGCCACCTTCTTCTTTTTTGTGAGTTCAATTAATGACGATAATCCTTCTTTATACCAGTCTTTTTTCATAACTTCTTCATATATAATCTTTCCTTTTTTATAACAGCTCTCGTCCTTTGGTCTACCTCCAAGAACATTTCCCATAAACACATATTTGATTCCAACGTTTTCAAGTTCTTCCTTAAGTTTTGTCGTGTTAAACTGAGGAGCATATTTACTAAAAGGAATACTCCTCACGTCAACCAAAACCTCCATACAGTCTAATAAGCGCAAAAACTTTTCGTATTCAAGAGTACTGTGTCCAACAGTATAAACGATGGGGTGAGTTAAAGGTAGATTTGATTGCATTTTTTGTTTAATAATTTTTTATTCTACAATTAAAAATAACTTTTTAACCCCCTCTGCGGCCTACCACTCAGCAAGCCTCTGTAAATCGTCCTTTGAAGTAATACCGAGCGATACCAACGCGCTTATTAAAAATACATCAAAACAGACGATTTTATGGACTGAACGCCTTGTATAGCGGTGTAACTGTTTCAACACTTTCCACTTTTTAGTCCGGCTATAAAAATGTAATTCGTTGGTCACGTTTTCCACTTCTACGACAGCAAATGCCAATTCTTTTGTGATCAGAGCGTTTGCGTGGGTCACGATATGGACGTGGAGGAAAAAGGCGAGAGCATAGAAATAAAAGGGGACAAGGTTTATTTCGTTTTAGAAGTGACAGAGAGAGCCCAGGGCGAGTTTATATGGGAAAAGAAACACGTTGAATGGTACATAACGTCAGTGATTTCGTTGACCGACCCGAGGCAGCGGCGGTTGCTCTGATTTTTTGCAACTACTTCGTACCTTGTTGAAGCTTGAGTTAAGTGTATTTTTATAACAATAAGGACTATTAAATTAAAATTGGGAATTGTAGCATGAGAACGTCGAGAATATCAGGATTTTATAAGCTGAATTCGAAGCAAAGATTGGAGCTTGTAAGGGACTTTGCAGGGTTAAATGACGAAGAGATAACCGATCTTGGTAATACTGGTTCTTTGGGAGAACTGGCAGACAGAATGATAGAGAACGTTGTTGGCACCATGCCACTGCCGTTAGGCATTGCCGTTAATTTCGTGATTAATGGTAAAGATTACCTGATACCAATGGCGATCGAGGAGCCGTCTGTAGTCGCAGCAGCGAGCAATGCAGCAAAGATAGCCGGGGAGAAAGGCGGGTTCCAAACGAGTTCTACAGAGCCCATAATGATCGGGCAAATCCAGGTAACAGATGTTCCCGATCCGTCATCTGCGAAATTCACCATTCTCGCACATAAACAGAGAATTTTGGAGATTGCAAATGAAAAAGACCCAGTGCTTGTGAATCTTGGTGGTGGCGCGAAAGACGTCGAGGTAAGGGTTATTGATACGATCGCAGGACCACAGGTGATCACCCATCTCCTGGTTAACGTTAAGGATGCCATGGGCGCAAACGCGGTAAACACAATGGCTGAAGCGGTTGCACCATTTATTGAGCAGATCACTGGTGGAAAAGTATATCTAAGAATTATTTCAAACCTTGCAACGCATCGGTTAGTATTTGCGCGAGCTGTTTTTGCGAAGGAGGTTATAGGCGGCGAGGGCGTTGTTGAAGGAATCATTAACGCGTATTCGTTTGCGAAGTCCGATCCATACAGGTGCGCAACGCATAACAAAGGTATAATGAACGGGATAGACCCGGTTGTAATCGCTACCGGCAACGATTTCAGGGCTGTAGAGGCTGGAGCACATGCGTATGCAAGCATTACCGGGCAATATCTCCCCTTAACACACTGGGAAAAGAACAAAGACCATGATTTGGTGGGGACGATCGAGCTACCACTTGCCGTCGGTCTCGTTGGTGGTGCAACAACGGTTCATCCTACCGCAAAGATAAACGTCAAGATACTCGGCGTGAAAACGGCAAATGAGCTTGCAGAGATTATTGCTGCGGTCGGTCTCGCACAGAATTTCGCAGCACTACGCGCATTGGCGACGGAAGGCATACAGCGCGGTCACATGTCGTTACATGCACGGAACGTTGCAATAGCCGCGGGTGCGGAGGGAGAATTGATAGACAAAGTTGTGGAGATCCTGGTGAAAGAAAAGAAAGTGAGAGTTGATCGTGCGAAGGAAGTGCTGGAAACGATTAAATAATGAGAAATCATAGAAGTGCTCAAGTAGTCGATGGGAATTAGCGTAGAGGTGCCGAAAAGGGTGCAGTTTATGTAAGTAGTGTTCACTTTCATATACTTATAGCACCAGTCATTATGAGCTTTTTACCTTCGTTTGAAGAATGAGGGATGCCGAGGGGAGACTGGTACGCAAAGGGTTTTCTTCGCTCCAGTGGAAGCCTAACTCCCACACATCAAAATTAAATCCAAAAGCGAAAAGCTTAAATATGAAAAAAACGAAGTTATAAACGGGAGTTTATTGTATGTATTGGGAAACAAGATATAACTACTTTTTACAAATGGTGTCGAATCAAAAATCAGGCATTATTAAAGATTTTATTCAATCTTGGGGTTCTATTAACTTTTCTGCATCAGAACCTCCCATTATAGCGGGATATCACACACATAATAATAAAGGGATTGATTATTTGAATAAGTCAATATCCCCAAAGTTAACAACATCAGGGTTTGAAACGAAATTGTCTTCTTTTTTCACTCACCAGAGGCCAAGGATAACAAGAATCAGTTCTTGTGCTACGAAAAAATTGGTAATGTCCCACAAGCCACGACCTTTATAAGCACCCGATCTAATAACTTACTCCATGACCGGAGCAAATTCAAAAGACAAGATATGTTTAAATCCTGGTTGTCCGGACTACCGAAAGAGAAACACTGGCAACATCATCAAGAAAGGCTTTAATGCCAAGGGCAACCAGATGTTCAAATGCAAGACCTGCGGTGGTGTCTTCGTAGAAACCAAAAACACGGTCTTCTACAATCGCAAGTTATCAGAGGATCAGATAATCATGATCTGCAAATTGCTGGTAGAGAAAAACGGAATAAGAGCTATTGAACGCATAATGGAGATCCATCGCGACACGGTATCAGACGTCGTAGAAGACTTAGCAAGACACGCAAGGGAAGTGACGGACTTTTTGATAAGAGATGTGGGGCTTACCGAAGTCCAGGTAGATGAGATGTGGTCCTTCGTTAAAAAAAACAAAAGAAAGTTGACGAGGGAGATGGTGACGGAGATAGACATGGCGACTGCTGGATCTACCTAGCGAAGAAGGCAGATACAAAACTTCATCTGGCACACAGCACCGGTAAAAGGGTACAAGCCACCGCAGATAAGTTACTGGAAACGGTAAGAAAACGGGGCAAGAAGCCAACAGAGGATGAGAAGGCTACGTTCATCAGTGCTGCAACGATTAGTATATCACTGCTATACTGGCTAATTTCGAGGCTGAGACGATTAACTACGGGCAGCTCATCAAGGAAAGGGAAAGGGGCAGGGTAGTCGGTAAGACCAGAATGGTCATATTTGGTGAAGTAGATGAGGCGGGCATAGACACGGTCTATGTGGAGAGCTATGATCTAACCTTGAGACATGGCATTTCGAGGATGGCTGGTCAGGAAAAGTTTGTGTTTTTCCAAGTGCAAGGAGATGTTGGACAAACATTTAGACGCGTATCAGTGCTACAACAACCTGATCAGGGTTAATTCTGCATTGACGATAAAAACCGAGAAGGGTGTCAGAAACATCGAGAGGACACCGTGCATGGCTGAGGGCATCCCAGATCACATTTGGACCTGGAAGGAATTGTTGATGTTCAAAAGAGGTCATGAAGTTTAGGACACAGTCCAGATTATGATAGTAGAAGGTTAGAAAAAGAAAAAATAAACTGAACACAAACTGTATGATAATGTAGAGAAGGATGAAAGTAGCAATAGGCGGCACGTTTGACCCGCTGCACGATGGGCATAAGAAATTATTGAGAACGGTGTTCGAGCTGAGTGAAGGTGGCGAGATAGTCATAGGCGTGACGTCAGATACGATGGCACATGCCAGCAGGAGTAGAGAGGTTCTTCCTTACAGCGCAAGGACCGAGAACATCAGACGATACATGTTTAAAGAATATGGAGTAAACGTGAGAACAGTAGAATTAAACGACCGATATGGCGTTACCTTGGATGAGGATTTTGATTATATTGTTATATCGCCCGAAACGTATAACGTGGCGTTGAAGATAAACGAACTCAGGAAAGAGCGTGGTAAGAAGCTTATAAAGATAGTAAAGGTGGAGCATATGAAAGCTGCTAATGGGAAGATAATCTCTTCTACGAGGATAAAAGCGGGCGAGATAGATGAGCACGGCTCTTTACTTTAAACCCTTTCTTTAAAAAGAAAGCGTTTACAGAAATAAACACTTTTTTTCTTCTAGCACAAACCTTTTCTTAAAAAGAAAAGCTTTACCAACAACTTTTTTGCATCGGGTAAAAATCTCGATTAAAAACATCCTATTAGTTTTTCTTTTAGCACAGGTTTTCTTTTTGTGAAAAAGAAAAAGTGTTGTGTTAATCTCGTGAAATCTCGTGGTTTTTATACCGGGAGCTTCTTCTCTAACCTCGTCAGGTTCTCACAGCCGTTCTTCAGCACGAGTACCATATCCTCCAATCTGACACCCCCCACTTCGGGGTCATACAACCCGGGCTCTATGGTAATCACATTTCCTTTTCGTAGTTCGTAATCATTGTCCCCAACCTTTGGGCTCTCATGCACAGTGAGTCCGACTCCATGTCCGGTGGAATGAATGAATCCCTTTTTGCCACCTTTTCTCAGCGTCTCGTAACCTCTCTCCTCGAACAAATCGCACACAGAATTGTGTACTTCTTTGCATGTGACTCCTTCCTTTACAAGAGCTAAGGAAGCGTTTTGCGCTTCCAGAACCGCTTCGTACATCTCTTTTATTTCCTTTCCCGGCGCACCTTTAACAATGGTTCTGGTCATATCAGCAAAATATCGTTCCACCTTTAATCTCGGGAAAATATCTATGATGATAGGTTCATTTGCGAAAATAGGACCACTGCCAGAGAAATGAGGGTCGGCAGCCTTTTTCCCACACGCTACTATCGGCTCTCCACCGTCACAGGTACATCCAGCATCAATCAATGCGTGCTCTATGTATGCCCTTATTCTTTCAGCGGTTAAAATTCCCCCGTTTTCCATCAAAACGTTTCCGTTCACCGCAGATTTTTTTATAATTGTTAGAGCGAGCGCCATTGCCTTCTCGCATGCTCTTTGTGCATTCTTCATATACGTTATTTCCTGTTCATCCTTTATCTCCCGCTCTTTCGTCAATACCATTTCATCCACAGGTACCACTTCTATGCCGTTCTTCCTCAGTTCCTCAGCGGTATATAAATGAAAATACCTTGGCACTTCTATTGTCTCTACGTGTTCTTCCCGAAGGATTTTTATAATCAGCTCTTCCATTTTAAGGTCATAACCGTAATCAAGTGTAGAGCGAACTTCTTTTACAATTGACTCTTTTTTTGCTCGTTCATACTCCATCTGTGACACAATGAGAATGTCTCTTAGCTCGTGGTGAACGCGAAGATAAATAAAAGGGTCTGCGGCGAGAAAACGCGTGGCATAATACATGTCAGCGTTACGCATGCTCTCGCTGACTATTAAAAGAGGTTTTTTCGGTTCCTCTGTGCTTTCTATTTTATCAGACATGTTTCTGTAATTTATGTTTGCCACTACAAATAAAGATATAAAGAGAGGTTTTCGAGGTTCTGGAGAAAAAGTAGGATGCCGTCGAATCCTTGATAGCAACAATTTCCACAACTTTTTTCCATACCAAAAATTCGTAGTAAGGCTAATAACTAAAGAATAAGTTTTAATGTAAGACTAATAGATAAAGAATTATTAATGAAACCCTTAGGATTGCTCATTCACGGACCGGAGATATTAGACGAAGGCGAAGCGGAAGAAGCGATAGAAACGCTAAAGGAAGCAGGATTTGAGTTAGAAGCAGCTTTGGGCGGAATATCTGGTAAAACAGCGGTTATAGACGCTGATATGCAGCACGTAATAGATATAAGCAAGGATATGAAACCCTCTGAAGTGGTGGACGATTTCTTAAAGCAAGGAATAAATTTTATCCTGTTGGTAAACCATGCAAAGACCGAAGAGAGCGGTTTTATACTGGGTGAAGGCATTTTGAGGAATTTTTTAAAAAGGGGTAGAGCAAAGGAGAATCTTTCATTTGTGCAATTAGAATACAGCAGCAAGGTTGTTATTCGATGGCTTGTAAAGCCCGGAGATGAGAATATATACGGGAAGATAATGGGCGCTCTCAGTGAGTTCAAGGAGAAAGAACCTAACAAGCTTGAAGCACGATGCAGAAAAGACTTGGATTTGGTGTACAGGGAAATAAGGGGTGTGCATCCCGGGGAGAAGATCGTTGTGGATGGCGTTATTATCGGCACGGTCTCGGATGAAAGCAGGAATAATAGTGTTACGTTGGTCGCGAAAGAAGGCAAACTGGTAAAAGTCTTGGGTGGCACGTTGATAAAGCATAACCTGGAGAAGCTACCCCCGTTGGACCTGGAGAAAGAGATGATAAAGACCGCCCGTGTGATCAGAAGGACGAAACCGAAAAGGGTAGAAAGAGACGTAATGTCAAAGAAGGGGAAGAAAAAGAAGATAGCTTGCTTTTTCTACACCGTTGAAACTCTTTTTCCAAAGCTTGAGGATAAGGATGCAGATGTTGAAGTTGCGGTAACTATAGGAGACGATACGACGAGCATTGCCGGTGACATACTGAAAAGGTTTGGTATCCGCATGATAGGCATTACAGATGGCGACGCAGATGGATTGATAGCGGGTATAGAAAGTGGAACGTTAGATGAATACGCAAAATTCCTACCACCTGATTCGCTTATAATACGATTAAAGCCGGAAAGAGACGATATCATCGGGAAAAAGGTGAAAGAGGCAGTTTTTAAAGGCGGCGATGAAATCGAACTGGAAGGCGAGGTTGAGGCGCAGTTTGAGGAATTGAAGCATCGTATATTCGACCTGGCTAAGGAGGATATTATTGGCGTATTGAATTCTTCAACTGCAAGGAGCCAAATGAAAAAAGCGAAAAATTTATGAGTGTTTAGTTCAATATTATAATGGTGAAGAAGAAATGGTGACCGAAATGTTAGAGGTTGGGGATGTGATGACACCTAAAGTCATTACTGAAGATGAGGAGACACTGGTCACTAAACTATCAAAGGATATGGAATTAGCGGGGATAGGAAGCGTGGTGATAACAAAAGAGGGCAAACCGGTAGGAATTGTTACTGACCGAGATATAGCACTAAAAATTTTTGTATCGAAGAGAAATCCGAGTGAAGTAAAAGCAAAAGAGATTATGTCTTCTCCTTTGATTACCATCGAGCCAGACGTATCGCTGGAGAAAGCATGCGAGCTTATGGCTGATGGGGGCATAAGAAGACTGCCGGTGATTGAAGATGATAAGCTCGTAGGCATTATAAGTCTCAGAAACATCCTGACGCGAAGTCCAGCGTGTGTACATAAATTCTATCCCGTGGAATGATAACAACTACAGAAACTTAGACTGCGCATGCAAGATAGATATGGGTATGGAGATACGTTAGAAGTCCCTCCTTTTTATTTTTAGTTAGGATATAGTGAATAAACAAAGGTGAAGAAGCAAAAATGAAAGTTAAGGATATAATGAGTCGTCCGATCATCGTAGAAGATGAAGAAACATTGGTGACAAAAATCGCGGAAGATATGGAAGAGTTGGGAATAGGGAGTGTGGTGGTAACAAAAGAAGGTGCGCCCGCAGGAATAATTACTGAACGAGACATAGCATTGAAGGTTTTACTGAAGAATAAAAGAGCAGGTGAAGTAAAAGCAAGAGAAATCATGACATCTCCTCTGACTACCATCGAGCCCGAAGCATCTGTGGATGAGGCGTGCAAGCTCGCAGCACGGAAGCGCATAAAGAGACTGCCCGTGGTTGAAAATGGCTTGCTCGTAGGGATCGTAAGTATTCGCGATCTATTAACAAGGAAACCGGAGTACGTGCGGGAGTTTTACTTCTAACATAACTAACCAATCACATCAACCCTTCTTCCATTAACGCCCTCATAGTTCTATCACAAGCCGTTGTAGCGTGCGATACCGCACTTCCGAGGGTTGCATGCGCCTCCGAAAAAGCGCCCTCTTCTATCATTTTTTTCACTGACTTTAATGTTTCTCCCCCCCGCGCGAATTCTTGCATTCCCGTCGCGTTCGAGGCTAATGCGGTCTCGGTGTATAAGGCATCAAAGAAAGCGAACATCACTTTTTTCGCGCCCTCAAATTCATTTTCCTTCAGTGTTTCTAATACCAGCAGCATCTTAGAGCCGATTATCAGCGCGGATTTGATCCGCTCTGCGAATTGGTAACCGATTATCTCCTTTTTCATCATAATCACGAGTTCCCTTTACCACATTAAAAAACTTTTTGTTACACCATAATAAATGGGTAGACATGCCATCAACAATATTAGTCGGGGGATTTTTTGGTGACGAGGGTAAAGGGAAGATCATCGCGTATCTTGCAAAGCATGACAAGCCGGAGATAGTAGCACGGGGCGGAGTAGGACCCAATGCAGGGCATACGGTAATAGAAGAAGGGACGAGATATGCATTGAGAATGGTTTCTTCGGGATTGGTATGTAAATCAGCACGGCTTCTTATCGGCGCCGGCGTATTGGTTGACCCACGAGTGCTAAGAGGGGAAATAAAGTCTTTTGGGCTGCAGGGACGCGTAGGCGTGGACCGGCGTTGCGGCATTATAGAATTGGAGCATATAGAAGCGGACAAGAGTGATGCACATTTAAAGGGTAAAATTGGCTCCACGGGCACTGGATGCGGTCCTGCGAATTCCGCGAGAGTATTGAGGAAGTCAAGGCAGGCGAAGGATGTAAAGGAGTTGCAGGATTTACTTTGTGACGTGCCGGTGGAAATAAATGAGGCGTTGGACCGTGGAAAGGGGGTGCTGGTAGAAGGCACGCAAGGGTTTGGCATTTCTTTGCTCTACGGGACTTACCCATTCGTTACTTCTAAAGATACGACTGCCTCACAGATGGCTGCTGATGTGGGTATGGGTCCTACACGGGTAGATGAAGTCATCGTTGTATTCAAGTCATTTCCAACGAGAGTGGGCGAAGGTCCGTTTGAAACGCAGATGACGGAAGAAAAAGCGACTGCGTTGCATATCGAGGAGTATGGCACGGTTACAAGACGGAAAAGACGAATAGGGGAATGGGACGGAAAGATGGCTGCTTACTCAGCGATGATAAATGGCGCGACTATGATAGCCTTGAGTGGTGTGGACAGGTTAGACGCGTCATGCAGAGGTGTGAAGGAGTACGAGGAGTTGAGCAAAGAGGTAAAAGATTTTGTAGCTCAGGTTGAACGGGACACACGAGTTCCCGTGAAGTTGATCTCTACGGGACCCGAACTCTCGGAGATAGTGGATTTGCGGGAGGTGGAATAGGAAGGAAGTAACAGTGTAATTTGTTGAAGCTGCTGTGAAGAAATGGCTGAAAGCGAGAGAATAGAAGCGGATTTCGCATTTCTTGCAGAGGACGAAAGGATTCTCGCAGTCCTTTTGTTCGGCTCCAGCGCAAAAGAGCAAGCAGATGAAAGGAGTGATTGGGATCTCTGCATAGTTGCACCGGAAATAAGAGATACAGGTGATATGAGAGCGGTTTTGAGAAAAATTTATGCAAATATAGATGTGAAGAGAAAAAGATATGATACATGGCTATTTGAGGAGATTCCGCTATACATGAAGGTTCAGGTTATTGAGAACCATAAAGTAGTATTTTGCAGGGATTTACCCTCGCTTTACGAATATTTCTATTTTTACAGGAAGTTATGGGGTGACCAAAAGCATAGGCAGGGATTGAACAAAGAGGAATTGATGGTAATTCTTGAGAAGATGTAAATTACCCGTTATAGGGGATAATTTTGGCTTTTGGAAGTGAAACGATTGACTCTTTTATTTAGCAAATAATTATAACACACAAAAAAATTAAGAGCTTATATGTACTATCTTGCCATACAAACTAACGACGACTCAAGATAAAATGAAAAAAGGCGTGAAGGTTTGGGGTCTGGTTGTGGTTTTGGTGATTTTTACGCGCTTATGTGCTGTGATGCTTCTGCAGATAGAGTAGCTCTAAAAACTCTTTAGAGAATTTTGATTA
>Ga0307378_10010642_pt1 | contig 11924 bp, 8 predicted proteins | sample UN1MG_FD_202238 | JGI IMG/M metagenome (GOLD analysis project Ga0307378, IMG submission 202238) | Soil microbial communities from Risofladan, Vaasa, Finland - UN-1 | ecosystem: Environmental > Terrestrial > Soil > Coastal area > Acid sulfate soil | place: Finland: Risofladan, Vaasa | collected...
CACGACGCTGTCTGGGTCAGCGCGTTCCGCCTGTCGCGTCAGGCCGCGCAGCTGCGGAAGGATGTCGCCGAGGTCATCTGGTTCAGCCGCGGGTGTAGCATCGTCACGGTCAAACAGCCAGACCAGCGATTCCAGCAACTCGAACGACAGCTTACGGTAGCCGCGGCGGAACTGCAGGAAGCGCTTTCTCTCCTCTCCGGACACCACCTTATACCGACCCTTCAGGCAGTAGTCGAGAGCGAAGTGGCGGTCCAGCCAGCGCTGACAGTTCTCCGCAATTGCGCCTATTCTGGAGTCCACGTATCGGGTTCGGTATCGTGCCATGCTGTAGTCTGGCTCTCGTTGCGCGAGAAGAGACCTTCCGTGCTCCTTCTCCCATTTCCCGACGACAGAGAGATACTCGCAACCTATGAGTACCTCCAAACTAACAAGCATATAGCATACATTCTCGTAGAAGGGGACGTCCTGCATCCATCGTTCCACGAAGCGATGATCGTGAACTCCCCAGAAGAGTTGTTCAAGATCCAACTGGTCGCCACTTTGCGGCCGAAGAAGTATGTCCCGTCGTGCCAGGAAGGCAAGGTCGTCCTTCAGCTCCGCGAAGTTCATCAGCGGATCGAAGGTTATGAAGGTGGTGCGTAGCCCTATGCCGAGAGCCGTCAGTAGCCGCATCGCGAAAACGGCCTCGTCCACGGAGATTCCCTTCCTGAAGCGCCCAAGTACGGTGCTCGATCCGGACTCCACCCCGAGGAGAAGCCTGTGAAGACCTGCCTCCTGACATAGCAGCAGCGTCTTCATGCGTTCCAGGTGCCACGACGTGTCTCTGCTCAGGCTGTACACCTGGTCGACCCTGGTGTCGGCCTCGAACTCGAGTTGCATGTTCCCATCGAGCATGCCGCGCATGATGGAGCGGGCGCGGTCGTCGCCAGCATCATCGGTCCCGAAGAAGTCCTCGTCGACGAAGAAGATCCGCCGAGGACCACCGAAGTTGTCGAGTGCTCGCCCGTAGTGATCCAGCTGGCTCACCACTTGGCTCGGGCTCATCCCTTTCCAGCGAAGCGATTTGTGGGTCCTGGGACAGAATGAGCACCTGCTATGTCGACAGCCGCGCGACGTTTCCATGATCAACGCGCCTCCGCCGGCGAGAATGCCGCCCACGGTGTCCATAGCTGGAGACGGGATTTCACTCATCTCTACCTCGACTCGAGGAGTTCTGACCACTCCGTTCCCTGTCCGTCGGCGGTACGCGATCCCCGGCACCGTGTCCAGTTCTACTTGACCCCTCGTCCAGTCCACTATCCCAGCCAGGGACCGTTCTCCTTCGCCTGTGCATATCAGGAGATCAGGGAACTGGCTGAGGAAGCCCTCGCACCCGAATGCCGATATCGCGTTACCGGCAACGACGACAGGAGGAGGGCAGGCTTCGCGAGCGTACGCGAACACCTCTCGCAGGATTCGTGTGCCAAGCTCCATCTGGCCGAAGCTGATAGAAATCCCGATCACCTCGGGCCTGACGTCTCTGATCCGGCGGATCACGTGCTCCACATCGAGGTCAAACTGCATGTCCAGTATCTGAACCTCGGCTTTGTGCTGGCTGCGCAGATAGGAAGCCAAATAGGAGACACACAAGGCAAGCCGTGGTGCGGGGAACACATCCTTCACGGAAGGATTGATCAGAATGACCTTCGGCAGATCCAAGCGCTGTGCTATGCCGGCCGTTCTCTCTACGATGTGAAGGCTATCGGAGACCGTATGCACAACTCGGGGAGCGAGCTCGCGGACGACCGGGGCTGAGGCAGCTCGGCCCAGCGGCGTGTATACTATGACGTCTCTGTCGCGCAGAACATAGATTGCGGAGTTCTCGGTCTCGCCAGTCGCTACTACCTTCGCATAGTCAGGCGGGAAGCCGGCGGCTTCAATGCTTGACTGAACTGAGCGTGCCAGCTCCTGAGGAGGAGTCCAGAGGTCGGTAACCATGGCCCCAATGTCGCTGGCTAGCTTCCCCACGAAGAAGGATAGGAAGAGATCGCCATCTCGCCCACTATGCATGCTCAGCCTCCACAAGTGCCGTGAGTTCGGCGATGGCGGATATTGTCGGAATGCTCCCCAACCCCGCACACGCTGGCAGATGCACGCCCGGCCGCTTGATGAGGATGGGCAAAAGGCCTGCCTCCTGTGCGGCCTTGCAGTCGCAGACGGGGAGATCGCCAACGTAGGCGGTACGGGACGGTATGGTGTTCAGGGCAAGACAGGAATGCAGGAATATCCGCGGATCGGGCTTCCAGTACGTGACTTCATGGGACAGCGTGATAACATCGAAGCACTGGATGATCCCATCATTCATGAGGTAGGCGCGCAGGTCCTCCGAGGTATTGGAGACGAGTCCGAGTTTGAGTCCCCGCGCGAGGTGCCGTACTACGTCGCGCGCGCCAGGCAGCAGTCGGTAGCGCTTCCGCGCCAGTACCATAGCTTCGCCAAGCTGCTGGCATAGATCGTCTGAGAGCTCGGCTCGCGGCAGACCCAGGTCGAGTAGAATCTGCCGGTTGTACCGTGTCCAGTCAGCGGCCGTCATACTCGGACTGCGGCCGGACGCAACAAGCTCTGCTGTTCGTCGGTCCAGGAATCTCACTCGCGCGTTAGCGACAGCCTGGTAGTAGTCGCTGAGGCGGAACCGATTCAGTCCCGCCGCTGCTAAGAGTCGCTGCCACGCCCTCAGGGGCGCTGGATGAACGTCATACAGCGTCCCGCCGAAGTCGAAAAGAACTGCCTCGACGTTACGGAGTCTTCGCTCTGCCATGCCCTCTGCCAGCGTCTGCTTTCCGGAGTTAGTGGCACCTACGTCTCCCATATACTGTATCATCTTCTTCGTTAGCATAAAAGCGTTAACCATCTCTGGCTACGTGGAGGGGCGCCACATGTGACCTGCCGCGAGTCGCACTGCCCTGTCTATGGTCGGTTACCGGCGGTCATCCATCGCGGCGGGCACTGGACCAAGCCGGAGAAGTCAGCCAAGACACTACCGTTGAACTTCGAGCGCCGCGTCTTCGCCGAAACCCAAATCACCGCCTATCGGCTCGCCGCCTGACCTCTCTGCTGCGCATTCCGGCGAAAGTGATCACGCGCTCCGGCGCGTCTCGCCGCGTGTTCGCGATCCTCTTCCGCCCCACCCGATGTCGCACCGACTCATCCATGTCCCATTGTCATGCTCGTCCACGCCGTCGTTCCGCCGCCCATGGGGTCGAAGCCGGCCTGCGCAGCTCTATCCGGTGTCCCATGCCTACTTAACACCCGCACAGTGGACCAAACCTGAGAAGTCAGCCAAGATGCTGCCGCCGAACATCGAGCGACGCGTTTTCCCCGACACTCAGATCACCGCCTATCGACTCGCGGCCTGATTCACTCCCCAATCGAAACCCGAGTACGCTTCCGCGCCGAGCGCGTCCTGCCGCGCCTTCGTGACCCTTCTGTCCCCACCGCGTCCCTACACGACTGACTCGCGTCCCATCGAAGGTGACTTCGCGCCACCGCCCGCGAGGGATCATAGCCGGTATGGACCGCTCAGACGGTGTCCCAATCCTACTTAACATAGACACACTGCACGTCACGGCTACGCAACACAACGTCATCATGCGAAGATATCTACGAAGACCGCTGTGAAGTAAGCAGGATAGCGCCCCAGTATCGCCCGGACTGTCTGCTCCTGACTTCGCAGTGCTTCCCGCATTGCGCCCCTCTCGCCTGCGACCGATAGGACGGGGACGTCACTCAGTTCCATGGCGACAACACGATCAGCAAAACCGAGTTCGTGAAGACAGATCGCTGCGCCTGACGGCAGGCCGTATCGCAATCTCTTCTGCAATCCCTGGAGTTCGCCGATCACACGGCCGCTATGCTCGCCAGCGATCAGCCCGATGACCTCGGTGATAGCACCCAGGACGAGCATGCCATCATACGACAACCCGTTCTGACAGATGTCAACAACATGCTCAATCCGGAGATCCCGAGACCCGCGCCCTTCCCCGATTCTGACACCCTCCTCGGCTAGCATACCATACAGCTCACTGAACGGCCTCCCCTGGATCCACGCAGTCGCAATGGCTCGCAACGGTTCCGCCGGGGTGCTCTTTCTGAAGGTTGTGTTTCCGACGTGCTTCTCGAGGACCGGCCACACTGCCGAAAGCAGATCCTCCTGTGTTGAACAGGCAACGATCCCCTCCAGGTTCCGACCTACCCAGCCGTCTATGTTAATGCAGTCGCGAGTGCCGTAGAGAGTCCTGCCGAATGCTTGCCGCCTAACCGAATCCGGTATGGTGTGCGCGATGCCAGCAGCCAGTCGCCTGAACAGCTCTAGCAACTGGGTGCGCTGATCCTCATCGGCCAGATGGTAGGCGAGTGTGCCCCGCGCCAACTCTGCTGCCCGGTCTCCCTCGATGCCTGGCCCGGAGTCGTCCCAGTGTGCCATGAGGTAGCTCTCGACAGCTGAGACGGTAGACAGTTTGTCTGCAATCTGCCGCTCCAGCACTCTCGACTCCAGCCCGAGGTGCGAGAGTCCAGCGGCTATGCCCGCAACCAGGCTGCTCGTTTCGGCCGTACCACCAAGATATGCGTCGAGGAATGCCGCGAGGTCTAGCTGGGCCACGGGGGTTCGCCAGTCATCCTCCCACGGGCTGACCACTGAGAGCAAGGTACTTGCACACGGCTCCGAGTTCCTCGGGTCCAGCATCTGTTTAACCTGTGACCATCGCCGACATCCTGTCGCGTTGGTGGAACGACCGTCGTAGACTTTGGGATCGGCAAAGAGAACGCTGCCCTCCGTGTGCATTCCCGAGCGTCCCGCGCGCCCGAGCAGATTGTGGAAGTCACGGACCTTGATCCGTTCCTGCCCTTGGTAGATGCCTGTGACAATGAGATAGCGGATTGGGATGTTCACCCCCTGAGCTAGCGTTGACGTGCAGATGACGAACCTGGCTAAGCCCGTCTTCATCGCGTGCTCAACCGCTAGACGGATCCCTTGCGGGGTGTTCCCGTGATGGGAGAACACTCCATGCCGAGCGCACTGAGTGGCATCGGCGGCATCGCCAAAGTGGCACTCGTGGAGGTAATGCAGACGCCGGACTTCATCGTAATCCGATGTCGTTCCAGGACGCTGAAGCGTAAGCCCCCTTTCGTACGCGTCCACGAGCATTCTACAGAGCCTGGCTGCCGTTGTTTTCATCCCGCAGAAGATCGCGACCGCACCGCTCTTCGCCAGCCTGAGTCCAAGATAGAGAGCGACAGACGGTCCATCTTCTCTGTCCGGGAAGATCCGCTTCTTGGACTCGCGCGGCTTGAGTTCAAGCTCAAACGACTCGATCACTCTCGGCACGAAGAACTGACGGGTGTCAGGATCGTCTTCCGAGACGAATTCAAGCCGGCCCATGGCATCCGTCCAACTCGCGAATCCAAGGGTACGGAGCGTCGGATTCAGCCCTGTTCCCGACACTGCATGCTGACCAGGACCGCCCAACCAGCTGCTGATGTCCTCTGCGTTGCTTACGACCGCGGACAGGAGCACTGTCTGGGTAGTCGCTGGGAGCATGGCCTTCAGTGATGTAAGCAGCAGTTCATACGTGACGCCGCGTGTTCCATTATCGAATTGGTGCCCTTCGTCATAAATGACGAGGCCAATGTTCTCTGCGAGCTGAGGAGTTTGCCTTAGAATATAAGCCAGCTTCTCTGGTGTCACCACTAAGACCTGGTGGCGTCCCTCCACGCCGCCGATCCGGAAGTCCATCTGCAAGGCATCAGAAAGCTCGTCGACTCGCACCGATTCGCCGTGGAATGTCTTGCGCAGACTCTCTCGAATCTCGTGACACAGTGCTCTAAAGGGCGCGACTATGACTGCTAGCCTTGCGCGACCGGAAAGGAAGGCACTGCGGATGATGATCTGGGTTGCGCGAGTCTTCCCTGCGCTAGTCGGCATCTGCACAACCGCGGATTCCCCACGAAAGACGCCTTGTTCTCCCAAGAGACGTTGTGCAGGCCACAGTTCCCGGATAAACGAGGGCTTCCGCAGGACCGAGAGCCACGCTGACGCGGGAAGATCAGAGTATTGAGGAAGGCAGTGCCATGTTGAGTTCTCGCAACGCTTCTTGACCAAAGCGCTAATCACATCTGCAAAGAGCAACTGCCGAGGAGTGCCGTTGCGGTATGCTGTTACCCTAAGCGCTCTCACACGTTCGTCGAGGCCTGTCTCTCCACTTCCGTTCTGGTAGTACTGCGCCAGTCCGAGCGAGATCGCGCTGATATGCTCGCCATACATTGCTCCTGGATCGCTCAGGGACGCCGCGAAGTCTCCTCTCAGGAGCCACACCATGAGTCCCTCAAGGCCAGTGCAGCCCAAGTCTGGCGTGCTTGCAGCAAGCTGGTTCGCGAGAACTCCCGAACTACCTGGGAGGTTACACAGGTAGTAGGACGCCGAACCCAGCAGCAAGAGGTTGGGATCAAGAGCCTGGTCGAGCCTTGATTGGCGGTACGCGTCCAGGAAGTAGGAGGCGAACCGCAGGTTGGTCTGCAGCTCAGACAGCTGTGCGTGATTCGCCTGATCGGAGTTCGCCTGGGCCGCGAGGTCGCCGAGCAGGCCTATCGTGAGACGGAAGAGCCGCGCTGGGTCTTTCGGGATGGCGATGTGGTGCTCTGCCGGCACACTGTACTCGTACATCTTCGCCTTCGACCTGGTGATGGCCAGCAGCGTCCTCGAGTGCCGTTCAGGCCTCATCTGTTGCCCTCCTATACAGCTCGTGGACAAGCTGCATCATGTTTGGACCGCGGATAACGATGAGGTGGAGATTGTCTTTGTGGGGGTGCGCTTCGGCTGTAGTGCTATTGGATATGTGTTCACTGACAAAGACGGCTGTTGAGAACAAAGCCACCGCCCCGTAGACCTCTCCGTAGGGGTGATCCTCCGGGTCCTGGAATCTCGCTACGACTGCCGCGTCATCCGGGTGCTGACCGCTCAGTAGACGCTGCTTGATCGCGTTCAGTGACTCCGCTTTTCTCAGCTCATCTTTGGTGGACCCTTCGATGGCATCCTGCAATCTCGGCTTGGGCTTCCGGCCAGAGAACTGAGCCTTAGCCTCGAATACTGCGAGCATATCGTGTTCTGATTCCACGCCGTTGCCGAGCAGCTTGAACCCGATTACATCGCAGCCCTTGCTGGATTCGTTGCGGATGCTCTTGTCGCAATAGCGGGTGCGGGGAACCGAGTAGCCGAGTACGTACTGGACGTAATCGGCGACGAGTATCTCTCCGAAGTCGCCTGCGCGAATGCTGGGACCTGGCGCGACTGACTGATCTGGGAACTTGATCTCCTTGAGGTACTCCGCACGGGTGAAGTGGTCTGGCTTCAGAAGATCGATCTTGGTATCGAGGCAGTAGTGGTTCCTGAAGTGTTTGGCCCAAGCAGACAGGACCGCTTCTTCGTCGGCATGAACGAACTCCCAGATTCTCACCGCCTTCCCGTCAGTTGTCTGCAGTTGCTCCCCAGTGTCTTTGAGCCACTTGAGGTGCTCCGAGGTCCACGGCATTTGTTCCGATCCTTAGACCGCCATTGAATCAGTTGTAGTGGTTACTTCGCCATAGAACCGCCCTAGCCTTGCTCTGACGGCGTCCCCTGGGGTATCGTGGGCACTCCATTTCCCTGGAGGATGAACCCACGTGGAAGCAGCTGAAACTGCGGTCTGTTTGGTGATGAAGGCGGTGTTGCTCAGTGGCCGCTGGGCGGGGCGCACACGACGGCTGGGACTGGAGCAAGCGGCGAAGGCTTCGGCTGGAGGGGCGCAGGTGCAGGCCGAGAACGCGATGCTCCGGGACACCGTCGAGTTTCTGGTGGAGCGGCTCGCCTGTGCGGAGCGGCGCCTGAAGGCCGCCCATATCAGGAAGCCCTATTCCCTGGCAGAGCGGCTCCATATCCTGTGGTGCATCGAGTACTTTGGCATCCCGCGACGGCAGCTCCCCAAGTGCTTCGGGGTAGCGCGGTCCACGGTCTGGCGCTGGCTGCGACGCATCCAAGACGGGATCGGACTCTGTGGCCACAAGTGCCAGCGGTCGCTGCGCCGGACGTCTGAGGAGCTGGAGGGGCTGGTGTGGGAGATGGCATCGGCGAATGCTGGCTGGGGGCGGCGCCACATCGCCCTGGTGCTGGGGACATTGGGCATCTTCCTGGCGGCGTCCACGGTCCGCAACATCCTGCTGCGAGCTCGACCACGACCCGCAGGCGCGCCCGCGGCTGCGGCCGGAAAGCCGGAAGAGAAGAAGCCGCGCCAGATCGTTGCTCGCTACCCCAACCACGTCTGGAGCGTGGACCGCACCCGGGTGTGGCGATGGCGGATTTGGCCCACCTGGGTGCTGGTGGCGATCGATCACTTCTCCCGGAAGGTCGTCGCCTCTTGGCCCTTGGAGGGGCCCAACGCCGGCTGGGTAGTGGAGGCTCTGGAGGATGCGTTCCTGCGCCACGGAGCGCCCAAGCACATCATCAGCGACCGGGAGGGAGTCTTTGTGAGCGAGGTGTTCCGTGACTTGCTCTGGCGATTGTACTCCGCAAGAACTCATCGGCACCGTGAGGCAGGCGTGCGGCGCACCTCTCGCTTTGTGCGACGTGTTTCCGCATGCAGCGGTGTGCTCCGCAAATGCTCGTCAGCGATGCCGATGACGGGCTTCAGCAGGCTAATTCGGTTCTGCCCGGGTTGAGTCTGGCTACAGGCGCCGAGGGTGCCAGAATCAGCTTGGCTGGGCCTTGACCGCTCCTTCTGATGCCAATCCCAAACGGTCTCAGCGATCCCCGACAACGACCACCGGACGCGGCACTTTCACGAACAGCGGATCACCGTCGATGAGTTGGCTGCCTGAGTCGATGCCCTCGGCTCGCCACTTGAGAGAACGCCTGCCATGGTGATATCATTAGGCCCCGACACCCGCAGTCGGGAGCGTCCATACCTTCGGAGGGCAGTGCCGTGAATAGGACATTGGCGGCGACGTTGCTCATCCTATCCTGGGTCGCGGCGGCAGTTTGCCTCACGTCATGTGGAGAGGCACCACCTTCGCGGTCTCCAGCCGTGGCACCACCCGAGACCGTTCGGGTTTCCGGTGCCTATGCGCTGTATCCACTGATGCTTCGTTGGGCAAAGGAGTATCAGAAGCTCGATCCCGGGGTGCAGGTAGGAGTGTGGTCGGGCGGTTCGGGGAAGGGCGCCATCGACGCGCTCGACGGCCTAGTCGATATCGGCATGATCTCCAGGGAGACCACTGCGGAGGAGCAGACGCAAGGCGCGTTCTGGGTGCCTGTCGCTACCGAGGCCGTTGTGATGGTTGCCAATGCCAGTAACCCTGTCGCGGAGACTCTCACCCGACAGGGCTTAACGCGGGATCAGTGTGCAGATCTCTGGTTCCGAGCGACAGACGTAACTTGGGGATCGCTCGTCTCCAGGCAAGACGTTGCGGAGACGGTGCGTGTCTACGCGCGTGCTGACAGGTGCGGTGCTGCAGAGATATGGGCGCAGTACTTGGGGAAGCGCGAGGACGATCTCGTGGGCGCTGCCGTCTATGGCGACCCAAGGATGATCGAGGCCCTGCAGCGGGACCGCCTTGGCATCGGTTTCAGCAACCTCAGATACGCCTACGATGCCGACACTGACAGGCCCGTCAGAGACCTCTTGCCCGTCCCGATAGATATGGACGGCGACGGAGGCATTGCAGAGAGCGAGAGCTTCTACGAAACGCATACTGATATGATGCGTGCTATTGCGGCGGAAGCGTACCCCCCGCCCCTTGCGCGGGACCTCAACCTACTCACCAAGGGTAAGCCCGAAGGACTCACCCAGGAGTTCGTGTTCTGGGTCCTCACGGAGGGCCAAAAGTACGTCACGGAGGAAGGCTACGTCGAGTTGTCGCAGCCGAAGCTGGAGGCGGCCATCGACAAGGTGCGCTGAAGTTCGGCTGCTGCTGGGCGGAGAATGCGCGGCCAGCTCACCGTGTACCCCTGTGCACCCCAGGGTCCTTGTCGGGCGACGCTGAGACCGTTGGGACTGGCCTCAGAAGTGCCGATCTAGGTCCACTAGCCAGGACTACTCCGCGCGACGTGCTCGGATCAAGATGTAGTACGGAATCCTGCTAGTCGCGTCCCACCACCCGGCGCCCAACTCAGCTTTGGCTTCGGGCGCGTCCCGGGGTTTGGGCTCCACCAGCGCGTCAACCAGGAAGCCGGCCAGAACCAGGAGCGAGACGTATGTCCCTAGCGTCCGGTGGAAAGTGGGCACTCTTACTTCTTCGGTGCGGCCCTCGGCCGGCGGGAACGAGACATCGTATTCGCCTTCGGTCTGATAGTCCGTGACTCGATAGTCTTCCAGCCATTCTTCGCCTTCTGGCCCAGACTTGAATACTCCCCGGCCCCCCTTGATCCTCGGATAGCAGGGATGGGGGATCGAGAAGATGACTCGGCCGGAGGGACGGAGGACGCGAGCGAACTCCGCAAAGGCCCCCGGCAAACAGTCGACGTTCATCAGCGCCATACTCGACATCACAAGATCGAAGCTCGCTCCCGGGATCTCGGGCATGCCCGAGATGTCGCCGATGAGAAACCGGTTCCCGAGCGGCGCTGCTTCTTCGCGGGCCCTCGCGACCTCGATCATCCTGGGCGAGATGTCAATGCCGGTGACTGTCGCCCCGCGTCGAGCAAGTTCCCTGGCCAGATGACCGCCGCCGCACGCTGCATCGAGCACGCGCATGCCACTCAACTCACCAACCAGGTCGAAGAGAGCGGGATTGATGATCCATTTCTGATTGGCATCACCGGTCTCGCCCTGCAAGTCGGCCCAACGTGTGGTCAGAGCATCCCAAGCCCCGGAGATACGCTTCCCATCAGATCCGCGGCCCCTCATCCTCTCTCCCTCTCGGCAACACCGCCGAACGTACGTAGACTGCTGTCAGATCCTACTGGCGACGCAGCCCCGGGTCAAGTCTACGGGAAGAACGGCCGGCCCCTCTCCTCAGGTCAAGCGGGCGAACCACGGTCTGACTGCAAGCCATCTTCCTGAACGGACCGATCTGGGCTTCCCTCTTCGCTAGGGCTGCATGTCCCGAGTAGGCCGTTCAGCCTGTCCACCGCCGACAACTTTGTGCGGGTATCTGAGTGCAGGTATCGCGCGGTGGTCTGGATGTCCGCATGCCCCAGCAGCTCCTGCACCGTCCGGATGTCGGCCCCGCTGCGGATGAGGTGCGTGGCGAAAGTGTGCCGGAGCTTGTGGGGAGTGATGCCCTGATCCTGCAGGCCCGCTCTTCGGAGAATGCGGTTGAGGATGCGGTTCACGATCCGGCCTTGGATCGCATGGCCCCCGCTGGTGCTGACAAAGAGGTGGCGGCTCTTGGTCTTAACGCGATGCTTAAGGTAATCCTCTATCGCCTCCACCGCCTGCTCTGCCAGGGGCACCACTCGCTGCTTGCCTCCCTTGCCCCGGATGAGCACCTGACGCTGCTCTAGATCCAGATCGTCGAGGGTGATGGTCACCACCTCGGTTCTGCGGATGCCGGTGGACAGCAGCAGGATCACCAAGGCCCTCTGCCACGGCTTGCCCGCGGCCGCGATGAGCTGGTGGGCCGTCTCCTCCGTGAGGAAGATCGGCACGGGCTGTTTGACTTTGGGCAAGGGCAGTCGATGGGCGGGGTTGGCCTGCACGTATCCCATGTCCTGTAGGAACCCGAACAACGATGCCAGGCATGCATACTTGCGCCGGAGGGTCAGGGGTGCCACGGCCCCCAGGCTCATTCCGAACTGGATGATCTGCTGCCGTGTGATCTCCCCGGGAGAGGGCATCCGGCCCAGTCGGCTCTCAAGGAACCTGCGGAACTTCTGCAGGTCGATGCCATAGGCCGTGACGGTGGACGGTGAGTAC
>Ga0307378_10010643_pt1 | contig 11924 bp, 4 predicted proteins | sample UN1MG_FD_202238 | JGI IMG/M metagenome (GOLD analysis project Ga0307378, IMG submission 202238) | Soil microbial communities from Risofladan, Vaasa, Finland - UN-1 | ecosystem: Environmental > Terrestrial > Soil > Coastal area > Acid sulfate soil | place: Finland: Risofladan, Vaasa | collected...
CGTGGCGCGGATGACGACGTCCTGGCTGGCGATGAGCCCGATGCGGTCGCCGCGACGGAGGAAGGCCCCGTGGGCTCGTTCGATGTCCGGCGCGATCCATTGGCCGGCGAAGGCGGGGTGGACCCGAAGGGACTCCTGCTGCCGTTGAACGCGGGCGAGCCGCTCGTCGAGCGCGGCGATCTGCTCGGCGAGGATCTGCGCGGTGGCGAGGTCCTTCGTCTGCTCCAGGCGGCGGCGGGCCTCCAGGCGCCGGCGCTCGGCCAGGAGCTGCTCGTTCTCGGCGGCAAGGTCCGGGCTGACGGCGACGAGAAGCGGGTCGCTGTTGGGCTCGACCATCCGGCCGGAGGGCAGCGTCGCCGTGACGAAGCCGTCCTCGGCGGCGTGGACGAGTTGGAGCTGCCTGGGCTCGACGATGCCGTCGAGGCGGAAGCGGTCGGGCGCGGGCACGAAGCCGACCCCGACCAGGATCGCCGCCAGGACCAGCAAGGTCGTGAGGATCGCCCGCCCGCGGACGCGCATCAGCTCGCCGCTGGTCAGCAGGTAGTGGACGAACTTGCCCAGCGGCACGAGCACCCACGTGACGGCGGCGGCGACGGCGAGGATCGCCCCGAGCATGAACAGCTTGTCGGCGATGAACAGCAGGATGCGGACGCAGATGAACACGCGGTAGACGGTGGACGCCACGCCGTAGAACAGGAACCACGCCTTCTCGCCGCCGGTGTGGGCGGGGCTGCGAGCCTGGCGGACGTTCCACACGTACTTCTTGACGAGGTAGTAGATGTACTGCTTGGAGCGCTGGGCGAGGTTGGGGATCTCCAGGATGTCGGAGAGGATGTAGTACCCGTCGTACCGCAGCAGGGGGTTGGCGTTGAACAGGATCGTCGAGACGCTGGCGACGAACATCGCATTGTAGCAGATGCTTCGCAGGGCCCCGGCCTGGATGTTCGCCCAGACGGTCGCGGCGACCGCGGCGATGGCCAGCTCGATGAGCATCCCGCCCATGCCCACCAGGATGCGGTGGCGCCGGCTGCGGAACGCCCAGGCGCTGGAGGCGTCCACGTAGGGCATCGGCGTGAACACCAGGAACATGATCCCCATCACGTGGACCTCGCCTCCCGTGCCCGTCCGCTTGCCGAACGTCTTGCACATGAAGGCGTGCCCGAACTCGTGGCAGATCTTGATGAGGATGAACGCCAGGTACAGGAAGGGCAGGTTGTCGACGTCCAGGACGCTCTCGGCCCGGTCCGACAGCTCGGACCAACTGTTGATGACGAAGTACAGGCCCGTGCCGATCAGCCCCATCCACAGGGCGAAGCCGAGCCAACTGAACAGCCAGCTCACCGCGCCGACCCACGCGTTGAGGAAGTTCTCCGGGTCGATCAGGGGGATCCGGATGAACAGGAGGTTCATCAGGTAGCCCTGCACCTCGCGGCGGACGCGCTTCTCGTATCGCTTGAACAGCCCCTGGGCGTCGGGCGGCAGCTCGGCGTGCAGCAGGTTGGAGGTGTAGAGCTGGCCCAGCAGTTGGATCGCCTCGCCCTGCGTGGGCGCGCCGTCGCCGAGCTGGTCCGAGCAGATCCGCCAGACCTCCGCGACGTTCTTCCGCCCGTCCAGCAACGCCACGAACCGGTACGCCGCCTCGTTCAGGCGGAAGAACTGGTTGCTCGAGGGGTCCTGGAGCACGTGCCACATCCGCCCGCGGTAGTGCTGGCGGTGGACCTGCACCGTGGACCGCAGCCGCGGGCGAAGCTCCGCGACGCGATACCACGATTCGCTGAATGTGGGTCGGTCAACCGGCACGTGTCGGCCTCAATCTCGTCTACAGCCAGAACTTCATGCGGACCCAGTTGACCAGGCCCCGGGTCCAGATGTACCCGTAGCTGCGCTGGTCGATGTCGATCTTGGCGACGCCCTCCATGCCCGGGCGGAGCCAGTCCTCGGGGTCCTCCAGGCGCGCGCGAACCTTGAAGACGTTGGTCTGCTCGACCGCCTCGGCCACCGGGTTGATCCGCGTGACGGTGAAGCGGCAGCGGCCTTCCGGACGGGCGGCCGTCGCCAGCTCCCCGCCCAGTTGCCTGCCTTCCAGCTCGGCCGCGCGGAGGGCGGTCTGGACGTCGGCCATCATGTCCTCGGGGACCGACAGCTCGGCCCGCAGCTCCTTCAGGGCCGCGATCTCGAACAGCACGTCGCCGGTCTTCACCGGGGCCCCGAGCTGGCGCTGGAGGTCGCCGGAGACGACGTACCCGTCGATCGGCGAGACGAGCACCGCCTGCTCGATGCGGTACTCCAGCAGCCGCATCCGCGCCTGGACCTTGTCCGCGTTGGCCTGGGCGATCTGTGCCTCGGCCCGCTTGTCCTCCTTCATGGCGGCGTCGGCCTGCTTGCGATAGCCCATCAGCTCGGCCTCGGCGGCCTTCAGCTCCAGCCGCAGCTCCGCCGTCTCCAGCGTGCCCAGGACGGTCGGGCCCGGCGCGACCTTGCCGGGCATCGCGCCCGCCAGCAGCGAGCGGTTCAACTCCACCAGCCGCACGCCGCGGAGCATCCCGGCCGCCTGGTCGCTCAACAGGTCCTTCTGCCGGGCCGTGGGCTCCAGGCCGCCGAAGGCACCCCGGTCGTACAGGCCGGCAGAGCGGAGCAGGTCGTTCAGGTCCGCCAGCAGCCTGGTACGGGTCGGCTCGTCGACGCCCGCCAGGGCCAGGCCGACGCCGCGGCCGGGGTCGCCGGCGCCCTGGGCCTCGATGGCCTGCCGGGAGGCGTCCGAGAGCCTCGACCAGATCCGCTTGCCCGGCGAGGTCGCGTCGGCCTTGCCGCGGGCGACCAGCTCGGCCAGCAGGCCCGGCCAGTCGCGCACGTCGGCGTCCGCCAGCTCCCAGGAGGGGGTCGGGCCGGTGGGCCCGACGACGACGTCGCCGGGCAGGACGTACGCGTGCCTCAGGAAGCCGTCGAACGGCGTGGGGACGACCTGCTGCTTGGTGGCCTGGAGGACGAACGACGCGTCGGCCCGGAACGAGCCCTTGACGAAGATCAGGAACAGCAGCGCCGCGCAGACCGCCAGCCCCGCGAGCTTCACCCACGTGTGCTTGGGCCCCAGCAGGGCCGCGAAACCCGAGCGGACGGCCCCCGCCGCCCGCGCGCCGAACCAGCGGTCGTGCTTGTGCAGGTTCGTCAGCCAGGGCGTGCTCAGGTCGGTCGTCAGGCGGAGGGACTCGATCTCCTCCAACGCGAAGGGCTCGTCGCTGGCGCGTTCGAGCGTCAGCACGGCCACCGGCTCCTCGCCCCTTCGCAGCGGCATGCTCAGGACGGCCGTCGGGCCGTGCCGCTTGGACAGCTCCCCGGCGGCGCGGTTGACGAAGGTCGCCTCCTGCGGGGCGGGATAGAGCACCTCGACGTCCTGGTCGAGGGTCTCCTCCATGGCCGCCTCGACGTCCTGGACGATCTTCATCTTGCGGCTGAACTTCTCGGTGTGGCTCATGGCCTTGAGGTGGACGTAGCGGCCCTTGAGGAAGCCCAGCGCGACTCGGTCGGCGGACCAGCGGCTGGCGACCTCGTTGCAGAAGGCCATGGCGGCGCCGTTGAAGCGGTCGTGCTCGCCGACGGAGGCGGTGGTTTCCATGGCCACGCGGAGGCGCATCAGGTCGCCCTGGCGCTGCTGGAGGGTCAGACGCATCTCGTAGAGGCTCAGCAGGCTGACGGTCAGCTCCAGGCGCTGCTGCGTGGCGGCGAGGGCCTTCTGGTCGCTGCCGGAAACGACGAACGTCGCCATCCCCAGCACGCCGCTGCCGCCGCGAAGAGGCAGCAGGATCACGTGCTTGCCGGCCGGCTGGCCGTAGAGGTCGTCGGCGCTGTGCAGCGGGCGAATGGCGGGCCGGCCGCCCCGAACCACCGCCGGGGCCGACTCGGCCGATTGCGCCAGCCACACCGGCGCCGTCGAGCCCGGCGCGGGCTGCGGGTAGACCGCCAGGATCTCCACCCCCCCGCTGGGATTGACCCGCAGGATGGCCCCGCCGTCCGCGGCCGCAAGGTGGCACTGCACGGCCAGCAGGTTCACCAGGAACTGCTCGGGCGGGCCGTCGAAGCGGCTGAGACGCTCGATCATCTCGACCATGGTCGGGCGGCCACGCTCGGAGGGCTGCTCGGCTACTCGCGCTGGGTTGATCGTCATGGGCAGTGCTCTCAGTGGGCCCGGCGGGGTTCAGCCGGACGCGGCCCCCGGTCCGGCTCCGCCGGAGGCGCGGGTCCCGTCGCGGCCGGTCCGGGGGGCCGCGGCGGCCTCGGCAGGCGGAAAGCTGACGTACACGTGCTCGCCCGCGGGTCGGCCGGTCGGGTTGGGGGCCTCGACCCGCACGGTGAGGGTCCCGCTGGCGGCGTCGGCCACGGCGGCGGTGTGGATGATCTTCGCGCCCACGCGCTTCGGCTTGCCGGACTCGTCGGGGCCGAACTCCACCTCCGCCGGGCCGCCCGCCTTCAGCCGTCGGGCCGGCTCGAGCGGGACGGGCACGTCGATCCACAGCGGGTCGATCTTCACGACCTGCGCGATCTTCTCCAGGGCGTCGGCGGACTCGCCCGGCTCGACGAGCACCCGCTCGACTCGCCCGTCGATGGGGCTCAACAGGCGCATCCGGTCGAGCTGGATCTGCGCCTCCTTGTAGGCCCTCTCGGCCTGTTTCCTCTGGAATTCCGCCAACTGGAGCGACAGTTCGGAGATCGTCACGTCCAGCTTGGCGTGCTCGACCTCCATCGGCGTGGCGGCGCCTTGTTCGAGGGCCTGCTCCATCTTCTTGAGGTCCACCTTCCGCTGGGCGAGCTGGGCCTGGGCGGCCAGGACGCGCGTCTGGTCCTCGGCCTCGGCCTTGAGCTGTTCGAGCTTGGCGGCCTCGGCCTCGTCGTCGAGGCGCATCATCTCCTGCCCGGCCCGGACCTGGTCGCCTTCCTTGACGAGGACCTTGGCGATGCGCCCGGGGCGTATGAAGGCCAGGATCACGTCCCCGCTGGGCTTGGTGATGGCCTCAATCCTCTCCTGGGCCGGTGCCGCCGAGGCAATCAGCAGCGCGGCCAGGGCCATGATCCGTATGGGTCTCATAGGCGTTCTCACGGCAATGTGCCCGGGGCGCCCGTCTGTGGGATGGGCTGCCCGGAATCAGCCCACTACCAGTATCGCCTTTCAGCCCAGGGCACACAAGGAGAAAACGGCACATAAGTCCCACGGGCGAAGGCCGATGGCCCGCAATCGCCCCAGGCCCTCTCGCCTGGGGCGCCGGCGGCGCGGAAATCCGCTTGACCCACCCCGCCGGGGGGCGGCATACTAACAAAAGTTCGTTCTGACACCTCCGAACACGGCACAGCCATGGTCTTGACGGGACATTTCTCGCCTGAGGCGCTGTCCGCCCTGGTCGACGCCTCGGCGGCGATCAACTCCGCCCAGGGCCTGGACGAGACGCTCCAGGCGATCGCCCGCGGGGCCGCCGCCGTCATGCGCGCCGACGCCGCCAGCGTCATCGTCGTGGACGAGACCCGGGGCAAGCAGGTCTTCCGGGCGGCCATCGGCGACCGGTCCGACCAGCTGATCGGTATCGCCTTCGACCGCGACGCGGGCATCTCGGGACGCGTGCTGAACACCGGCGAGGCGGAGATCGTCCACGACGTCTCCAAGGACAGCGCTCACTACGTCGGGATCGACGAGCTGGTGGCCTTCCACACGCGCAGCCTGATCGCCGCGCCGCTGGTCAACAAGAGCCGAATGCTCGGCGTCGTCGAGGTGCTCAACCCCGTCCAGGCCGACCGGTTCGACGAGGAGGACAAGAAGCTCTGCAAGGTCTTCGCCAATCTCGCCGCGATCGCGCTGGCCAATGCCCAGCTCTACGACAGCATCCGGCGGGAGAACAGCCAGCTCAAACAGGCCTACCAGCCCCTCGAGGAGATCGTCGGCATCTCCCGGGCGATGGACAACGTCAAGGACCTGATCCGCCGCGTGGCCCGGTCCGCCGCGACGGTCCTGCTGCTGGGCGAGACGGGGACCGGCAAGGAACTGGCCGCCCGGATGACCCACAACCAGTCCTCCCGGGCCGAGAAGCCCTTCGTCGCCATCAACTGCGCCGCCCTGCCCGAGACGCTGCTGGAGAGCGAACTGTTCGGACACGAGGCCGGGGCCTTCACCGGCGCCATCGGACGGAAGGCCGGGCGCTTCGAGCTGGCCGAGGGCGGCACGCTGTTTCTCGATGAGATCGCCGAGGTGGCCGGAAACATCCAGGTCAAGCTGCTGCGCGTGCTCCAGGAGAAGGAGATCGTCCGTGTCGGAGGCACCGAGACGATCGGCTGCGACGTGCGGATCATCGCGGCCACCAACCGCAAGCTCGCCGAGGAGATGGAGAACCATCGCTTCCGGGAGGACCTGTTCTACCGCCTGAACGTGTTTCCCATCGAGATCCCCCCTCTGCGGGAGCGGCGGGAGGACATCCCGCTGCTGGTGGACCATTTCGTCCGCCGCGTGGCCTCGGAGATGAAGATGCCCGTCCCGATCATCTCGCCGGAGGCCATGAGCGCCCTGACGCAGTATGACTTCCCCGGCAATATCCGCGAGCTTCAGAACATACTGGAGCGAGCGTGCCTGCTGTGCTGCCGCATGGAAGGCGCCTGGCCCAACCCCCAGCCGATCAGCCTGGAGCACCTGCCGAAGGAGCTGGCCGGGGATGTCCAGCAGGTCTCGCACGAGGGCGAATCCGCCCTGGCGGCCTCGGAGAAGGCCATGGTCGTCCGTGCCCTGCGCGACAGCAACTGGAACCAGACCCGCGCGGCCAAGGCGCTGGGCATCACGCGAGACAACATCCGCTACCGCATCCGGAAGTACGGCATTCAACTGCCCGAGCATTGAGGGCTCCGACGCCTTCCCACCCCCGGCCCACCTCCTCGCCTTTCTGTTAAAATGCGTAATCTACTGGTCCTTTTGAGATTCCTGCTCGCGGGATCTCTGCGGATAGGTTGCATCCGTAAGTGTTGGTAAATAAGTATTTTGTGACCTGATTCGTTCCTGCCGGTTCTGTGTCAGCGGGGGCCCAGGGGGTGGCACGTCGATTTGTCGGCCACGCCGCGGAATCGTAGGGTTCCATTGGCATCAAGCCGGGCCCTGCGGACCGAGGTTCAGGGCCGGGCTCATCCATCCTCCCCGCGTCGGAGAGACGCCTCGGGCCGTTCTCGCGCGGCCTTACCCAAGCCCTGTCCAATAAGCCTTTTACGCATTCGCCTTGCGTGAGGCTTCTGTCACCGAGGAGCGTCGACGTGCGTCCTGTCAACTGTAAACAACCGACACTGGAAGCGATGGAGCCGCGATTGCTGATGAGCGGCTCGCCCGCCCTGGAGGACCTCTTCGCCTCCGCGATCCCCCTCAGCGTCACGGCGGATGGCACCGTCAGTGAGAACGGCACGCTCGTGGACGACCACGGCAGCGTGATGTACAAGTTCACCACCCCGGCCGCCGGCCGGGTGTATGTCGGCATGGAGGCCCTCGGCGACGGGCTGGATCCCTACCTCCAGTTGTTCAACGCAAACCAGCAGCTTATCGGCGCGAACAACAACAGCGCCCGCGATACGCTCGACAGCCTGATCCGGCGTTTCGTGCAGCCCGGCTCGACGTACTACGTTCTGGCCTGCGGCAACCAGGACACGACCGGCGACTATGAGCTGGCGGTGACGAGCGACCCGATCGACGACTTCGGCGGCAGCCTGGTCGACGCGCGGGCGCTTCGAACGCGCCGCAACGGCGCCGGGGGGGTCTGGGGTCGCATAAACTACAGCGGCGACGAGGATTACCTTGCCTTCGCCGCCGTCCAGACCGGTCTGGCGCGCGTCCGCCTGGACTTCTGCGGGCGCAACAACACGCTGGAGGGCGCCCTGGCGGCCTACGACGACGGCGGCGCCCTGCTCGGCAGCGTCGTGCGGGACGGAGAGGACAGCCTCTACCTGGAGTTCAGCGTCGAGGAAGGCCGAACGTACCACCTGCGGGCCAGCGGGCAGAACGGCACGCAGGGCCGCTACCGCATGCGCATGGCCTCCGTCTTCGCCCAGGAGTTCGTGGACGCCGAGGAAGTGGTCCTCGCCGGCGAGGATGAGCAGGCGGTCTCCGGCACGCTGGCGGCCGACGGCAGCTACACCTACCAGTTCACCGCCGTGGCCGACGGGTACTTCCATCTGGACATGCGGGCCGCCGACGGCAGCGAGATCGACCCCTACCTGGAGGTCTTCAACGCCAACCAGCAGCGGGTCGCCCGGAACGACAACCTCAACCGCAAGGTCGCCGACAGCCACATCCGCCTCCGCGTGCGGGCCGGGCAGACGTACTACGTCCGGGCCTCGGCCGCCGAGGGCACGGCGGGGGACTACGAGCTGACGCTCACCAGCGATCCGCGCGACGACCACGCCAACGACGCCGCCCTCGCCGCGTCGATGCGGGTGCGATGGGACGGGGCGTCGGCGGCCCGGGGGACGATCAACTACACGGGCGACGTGGACTACCTGGAGTACACCGCCCCGGCCAGCGGGCTGGTGCAGGTGCAGTTGTACGCCTACGGGCGGAGCAACGAGCTGTGCGCCGCGCTGGCCGTCTACGACGACGCCGGCGGCCTCGTCGCCAGCCAGTCGGCCGACGGCCAGTCCTCGCTGGAGCTGAGCTTCACGGCCATCGAGGGCGAGACGTACTACTACGCCGTCTCCGGCGAGGCCGACACCACCGGGCGGTATCTGCTCCGCGTGGCGCCCACGGTGCTCCAGGAGTTCATCGACGCCGAGGAGGTCCTGGTCCCCTCGCTGGGGACCGAGTCCGTCACCGGCTCGCTCGACGCGGACGGCTCGACCTGCCACAGGTTCACCGCCCAGGCCGACGGGTACGTCTACGTGGACATGGCCGCCGCCAACGACAGCGGCCTCGACGCCTACGTGGAGGTCTTCAACGACGCCCAGCGGCGGATCGCGGCGAACGACAACTACGGCAGCCGCACCGACAGCCGCGTCCGGTTCTCCGTCCGCGCCGGGCAGACCTACTACGTCCGCACCTCGGCCGTCCGCGGCACCGGCGGCGACTACCAGGCGGACTTCACCAGCGTGCCCTTGGACGACGCCGGCAACGACATCGACACGGCCAAGTCGCTGCCGATGAACAACGACGGCTCGGCCCGCGCCGCCGGCAACATCAACTACTCCGACGACGTGGACGTGCTGAAGATCGTCGCCGCCGTCACGGGCGAGATGACCGTCGCGATGGCCCCCTACGGCGACGCCGCCCTGACGCCCAAGCTCTGGGCCACCGATGCCGTCGGCCAGCAACTGGCGATCGACGAGAACGGCGACGCCGTCACGGCCGTCACGTTCGACGCCACCGCCGGACAGACCTACTACCTCTTCGCCGCCAGCCTGGAAGACGGCACCGGCCGGTACGTCCTTGGCATGCAGACGGTCCCCACGGTCGTGCCGGAGCCCGATCCCGTGCCGGACCCCGACCCCGATCCCGATCCCGACCCGGTCCCGCCGCCGGACGCGCCCACCCCCGGCGCGAACGTCACGGGCTATACCGTCAACGACGGCGGCGTGGTCCGGCTGGTCGTCGCCGGCACCGACGGCAGCGACGCCATCACGCTGTCGCTCAGCGGCACGACGATGACGCTGACCGGCTCGGCCGGCACGCAGACGTTCACCGGCACGATCGACAGCGTGTGGATCTACGGCTTTGCGGGCAACGACGTGATCCGCACCGACTGGTCGCTGACGGTCACCAGCGTCATCTACGCCGGCGACGGCAACGACTCGGTCTACGACAACGGCCAGGCCGCCGCGACGATCTACGGCGGGCTCGGCGACGACCTGCTCGTCAGCGTTGGCGGCGGCAGGGACTCCCTCTACGGCGAGGGCGGCACCGACAGCTTCTGGCTGGACGGCTCCGACGCCCTCCGCGACGCCACCAGCGCCGAGATCAACGCCACCAACGTCCATCGCATCCAGCAGTTCTACCAGCCCTACACCACCAACCCCGCCCAGGCCGGCTACGTCGCCCTCAACGCCAAGGGCGAGGACCTCATCGACCCGACGCCCACCAGCTACGGCCGGGCGTGGGTGGACTTCTCCAACCGCCCCCTGTTCGTCGACGGGCCCCAGTACGACGACATCATCCAGGGCTACGTGGGCGACTGCTACTACCTGGCGAGCCTGGCGAGCCTGGCCGACACCGACCCGAACCTGATGCGGCAGATGATCACCGACCTGGGCGACGGCACGTACGCCGTCCGGTTCTACCGCGACAACCAGGAGGTGTACCTGCGGCTGGACGGCGACCTGCCGGTGACCGGCGGGACGAGCCTGGCCTACGCCCGCCTCACGCCCGACGGCGAGACGTGGGTCGCCCTGGCCGAGAAGGCCTACGCCTACTTCCGCTACGGGCAGAACAGCTACGCCTCGATCAGCGGCGGCTGGATGAGCACCGTCTATCGCGAGCTGACCAACCAGTCCACCAGCACGGTGTGGGTCGGCGGCTCGCAGGCGACGCTGGCGACGACCATCACCAACGCCCTGGCCGCCGGGCACGCCATCACGCTCGGCAGCAACGGCGCGCCGCCCTCGCCGATCGTCGGCTCCCACGCCTACATGATCAAGAGCATCGAGGGCTCCGGAAGCAGCGCGATCGTCACCGTCTTCAACCCTTGGGGCGTGGACGGCCGCAGCTACGACGCCAACTACAACGACGGCCTGCTCCGCCTCAGCATGACGCAAATGCAGGAAAGCTTCACCGCCATGGTGATCTGCAACGCCTAGAGCTACCTGCTCCTCTACAGTGTGCCGTGCCAGACAGCCGGTCGGCCCCGGACCTCGCCGCGATGGGGCCGACCGGCTCGGCCATTTGGGGCACCCTCGAGCGGCCACGGCGAAAAAAAGGTTCCTGGAACCTTTTTCCAGGAATTCGCGGTTTTACGGGGGATTTGCCGAAAAACGCGGAAAAGGTTCCTGGAACCTTTTTCCATTTCCGCGCCGCACGCCACGTCGGGATGGACGCCCGGTTGAGGGTGTCCCGAGCGGCGACCCCATGTCCGGGGGTGCATGACCGTACCTGCGTGCCCTGGACAACGGCGAGGCCCGAGGCGAACATGGCATTTCCCGGCCGGGCGAGGAGCGCCACCGGCGGACCGGACGCACGGGAGCGGCCATGAACGGGCGCGAGCGGATCGACGCGGCGATGCGGGGCGACCGGCCGGACCGCGTGCCGGTCATGCTGCACAACTTCATGCCCGCCGCGCGGGAGGCGGGCTTCACGATGGCCGAGTACCGCTGGGACGCCCGCAAGATGGCCGAGGCGCACCTGCGGGCCGTGGAAACCTACGGTCACGACGGCATCCTGCTGGACGTGGACACCGTAACGCTCGCGGAGGCCTGCGGCGTGCCGGTGAGCTTCCCCGAGCACCAGGCCGCCTGCCCGACCGGCCAGTGCCGCCTCCACCTGCTGGAAGACCTGCCCAGCCTGCCCGCCCCGGACCTGAACAACCACCCGCGGGTGCAGACCTGGCTGGAGGCCGCGAGCCTGCTCGTCGAGCGCGTTGGCGGGGACGTCTACGTCCGCGGCAACTGCGACCAGGCCCCGTTCGGCCTGGCCAGCATGATCCGCACGCCCGAGAAGTGGATGATCGACCTGCTCACCGAGGGCGCCGAGCCGCTCTGCGAGGACCTGCTGCACTACTGCACCCACGTGACCTGCCGCTTCGTCCGCCTGATGGCCGCCACGGGCGTGCCGATGGTCTCCAACGGCGACAGCCCCGCGGGCCCGAGCATGATCTCCCCCGACATGTACCGCCGCTGGGCCCTGCCGTACGAGAAGCGCGTCGTGGCGGCCGCTCACGAGCGTGGCTGCCAGTACGTGCTGCACATCTGCGGGGACACGTCGGCGATCCTCCGGG
>Ga0307378_10010647_pt1 | contig 11923 bp, 10 predicted proteins | sample UN1MG_FD_202238 | JGI IMG/M metagenome (GOLD analysis project Ga0307378, IMG submission 202238) | Soil microbial communities from Risofladan, Vaasa, Finland - UN-1 | ecosystem: Environmental > Terrestrial > Soil > Coastal area > Acid sulfate soil | place: Finland: Risofladan, Vaasa | collected...
TCGGACGGGCAGCTTGTCATCGAAGAAATCCCCGCCGTCGATCACCGCGTCACAGTCGAACTTCCGAGCAATTTCTCCGACCTCGGTGAGCTTGCGGCAAACCGTCTCCACCCAGTCGTCTTTACGGGACGATGGGGCATGATCCCGACAATGCACATCTGTGCGCCAGAGGAGGCTGATCATCTCCTCACTTGTACCCACCGAAACTTGCCGAAGACCGACTAATTGAACTTCGCGAAATTCATGAGACCCGTTTCCGTTGCAGCCACGGTTCACGCTTACCGTTCTCGCACAGGTTGCAGGTCCGACGCACGGTGTCTCGCATCGTGATGCCGTCCTCGGTCACATGCAAAGGATTCACCTTGCATGGCCGTCCCTGGAACTCCTTGTGCCCCGCGAGTTCCGCCTCGAGAACGGCCTTATTGTACCTGCGCAGGTTGAAGGACGGCATGGTCGCCCCTTGTACGCCGGCTAGTGGACGTGGTCCAGGCCACCCCCACAGGTCGGGCACTCTTCGTAGGTTCCGAGCACGCTGGTGGTCTGTTCGATCAAATCGTCCAGTATGGCCTGCTGATCCCGAATCTGTTGCTCGAGCTCTGCGACCGCGTCCCTATTTTTCACATAACGGATCTTCAAGCTGTTGGCGTTCGAAAGTGCTTTCTGGAATTTCCCGGTCTTGACGATGAGCGTGTCGTTGAGATCGATCTCTTCCAGCGTGGCTTGCGCTTGCTCAGCTTGAGCGAGGTCCTCCTGAGCTTCTTCGTAGCGTATGGCGAGCTCAACGGTGAGGCCCACAGCCTTCCGGAAATTCTTCGCATACTGCATCCGTTGCTCACTCGGAAGCTCGTCCTCCACGGTCTCCAGGCCCGCCATAGACGCCACGCTCTTCTGTGCGCCCACCCAACGGTGCCGGAGCTTAGAAGCCGCTGTGAGGGCTTCTGACGCGGCTCGTGCGGTGGTCACCCGTTTGGATTCGGGAAGCGCTTTCTCGGCGTCATCGAGACCCTCAAGCGCGGTTACCGCACCCGCGGCGTCCTTGTAGCGACGTTGCAGTTTCTCGACGTTGTTCACAGCCCGGATGATCTTGTCGGCCTGTTTGACCTTCCCTTCGAGGGCCAGGATCTCTTCGACCGTCTCATCGAGTCCGATGAAGCCCTCACGCCTTTCGGCCAGAATCTTGGAGTCGGCGCGTCGAATCTTCAACTGGCTCTTAGCGCTACGTCGATCCGACTCACACGCCTTGAGAGCTCGAGAGAGCTGATTGACCCGGGCCACGTCGGCGACGGCTTCGGCGATCACGGACCCCGTTTCGTGAAGCAGGAAACTGACGCCGGTGATCGCTGGGGCGATCTGGGGCCAGAGCTCCGTCTTCCCTGCCGTCACCGAGTCGATGCCGAATATCTGGGCCTCCGGGGGAACTCCGACGTTGACCTTCGGGTATTCCTTGCCGTTGATGATGTACGTGTTGATGCCCTTTCCTTTTTTCCAGGTCAGGGTCTTCCCTTCGGGGAAGATGATGTCCACTTGACAGTGGGTCTCGTTGTTCCGAACGAAATCGTAGCCACGGGCGTTCGTGACAGCGCCTCGAATGGCACGAAAGAATGCCGACTTGCCAGCATTGTTCGTGCCCGTCATGACGGTCAGACCGTCAATCTCGATTTCCGCGTCCACGATGGACTGGAAATTTCTAACGCGTACTTTGATCGCCACGCAGTTACTCTACCTTCAAGCGGTGTCGTCGGGAAAATCGTCCACAGCACCGATGATGTCCGCAATTTCGGCATCCGCCGCCGCAAAATCGATCATGAGGTCGTCCTCATCCTCGATCTCTTCGGCGAGATCCCCCTCACCTTCCGAAGCCATGTACGGGAGTACCTGGCGTTCCAGGGCCTTCGCCATGTTGGAGTTCTGGGCGAACAGGGTGCGCAGTTTATCCTGACCCTGCTTCTTGTGTTTCTCACCCTCGGGATCGATCCAAGAGAACCACGCGCCCTCCTTGCGGATCAGCTTGTGGGCCTGGGCGATCTCCATGAGAGAACGTAGATCGTCGATGCCGGTTCCCCACCGAATGTAGAAAATCTCTTCGTTACCCTGCTGCGGGGAAACCTTGCACTTCTCGAGACGTGCGCGGGTCTTCACACCCACCACACGCTCCACCGACTTGTTGGTGAGAGGATCGTAGGAGGTGGCCTTGTCTTTCCCGACAGCTTTCAAGTGCATGCGAACAGCCGAGTAGAACCGCCATGCTTTGCCCCCTTGGACCGTGAATTTCTCGCCGTACCCCATCACGTTGACGGCATCACGGAGCTGGCTAATGGCGATAACCGTAGTCCCGGTCCGGTTGATGCGACCCTTGAGCTTGGGCAGGAAAGCCGACCACACCGCCGCATTGGCGCCAAGACGACCCTGATCGGCGACTTCCTTGACCCCCTTCTCCGAGAGTGCCTTCGGGACACCGGCACCCACCGAGTCGAGGATAATGAGATCCACACCCGCGTTCGCCATCGTCCACAAAACCGAGCACCCCTCCTCGAGCGTCTCAGGCTGCGAAAGCAGGAACTTGTCCTCATCCCCGATGGGAACCCCGAGGGCCCTGGCGTATGACGGAACGATCTCGTTCTCCCAGTCGATGTAGCAGACGCAGCCACCGTTGGCGATGGTGGTTGCTGCGGCGGTCAGGGCCACCGTGGTCTTGCCCGCACCCTCATGACCATAGACGTTGATGATCTTGCCGACGGGGTATCCCGGACACGGCGCGATCCCTGCCTCGTTGACCTTCCCACCGATGAGCTGGTTGAGAATGATGGAGCCGGAAGACCGGTGTGGCAGCGACTTCTTCAGCGTCTTGGTATCGAGGTCTGCCTTCCAGTCGGTCTTCTTGAGGGACTTGTCGAGCACGGCTTTGGCCTGGGCCAGGACGGACTTGCCCCCCGTCTTCTTTCCCGACTTGACGGCCTTCTCGGCGCCCTTCGGAGCAGCGGTGGTAGCGGCCTTCTTCGTGGCCTTCTTCGTGGTCTTCTTGGTGGTCTTCTTGGGCATCGCTAGCCTTCTACTCCATCGACCACAGGAAAAAACGGTCACCCTCGCGGTGCAAGAAACCCTTGATATCGAGTTCCCCTTTTCGTTTTCCCTTGGTGATTTGTCGCATCAGTGTGAACGTCTGTTTCTCGTATGGGGTGAGCTCATCCTCTTCCAGGTCACCCACGTAAAACTTCCAGAATCGGCCCGCCATGCACGCGACGTGATAGGCATCGGCCTCGTTGTGGTCCCAGTGGCCACCACCTGTGTCCTCTTGCGCCGCTTGGACCATGTCCATCTTTCCCATCGGCCAGTCCCTCGGGCGGCCAAGTAGATCCTTCGCAAAGCGTTTGATCTGGGGGGGACCAACCAGCAAAAGATCCTTCGACTCTCCCTTGATAGCCGCGAGGCTTTGGATGAAGAGCGCGTACATCCCCTCGGAGTAGTTCTCGTTCATCACGGGATGTTCGATCCCCATGGCCTCGATCTCTGGATGGGCATCGAGAAGTTTCTCGAGGGATTGCCGCAAAAAGATGTATCGAGAAATCTCGTCGATGAAGTCCTTCTTCTTGGTTCGAAACCGGCCACGCTCGATGCAGCGATCGTGACCCTCTGCATCGGTGTCGTGAATAGCCCATCCGTAATTGGTGAAGGAGGGGTCGAGTCCCAGAATGATCACCGGTCACCCTACCCCTCCTTCAAACATCAGTTGCTAGTCGTCCAGCATCGTGCCGAGGATGTTGTCGACCTCTTGGTCACCCGCGACCACGTTGCCGACAGGGCCGCCACCACTGACGCCCATCTTCTCCTTGAGCTGGTCGAGGCTCAGGTCCTGACCGATCTCACGACCGAGGTTGGTAGACATCGCGCGGACGCGGTCCAGAATGAAGTTCGCGATCTCCTTGCCCTGGTCGTTCTGGGCTTTGAGCATCTCCTTGAAGATGTTCTGCTTGGCAGGCAGAAAGGTGAACTTCTGGAATGTCGAGTCTTCGCAGTCCGCCTGCACATCCCAGTCCCACATCGGGTAGCCCGAGCTGTGCATCTTCTTGAGCTTCTCGTACTTGTCCTGCGAGAAGATCCACGGCATCACTTCGGGCATCCCGCTGAACAGTGACTCCTTGGTGGGCTGCCCGTTCTTGCCAAGTGGCCAGGAGACGATGATGGTCGCGACCATCATGCGAGGAGTTTCGCCTGCGAGCTGTGTGAACTCGGGCCCCTTGTTGAGGACGTAGCCGACGTCCTTGATGTAGTTGCGAGGACCCCCGATGAACTTCGGAGTGAGATCGTGCTCCTCCTGTCCTTCCTTGGGAGTCATGTTTCCGACGCCGAAGCCGTCCTTGTCCATACCTTCCCACCAGGCGAACCCGATGCGATAGGTTTTGCCCTTTTCGCCCTTGAACTTCTGAGCGCGGCTGCCGATACCAGTGTCATTTTGGCCGAAGCCAAACGCGGTGAATGCGTTAGTCATCTCTCTCGTTCTCTCTTGTTGGTGTTTGGTGAAATGGCGTGTCTACATGGACGTGCCGTGTTCAACACTTGTACTCGTCGTGGGATTTGAAGAATCAGTCATCTGAAAAACTCGCAATCAAATCTTCGATGCCTTCATCTGCGGCGCTATTTGATTGGTCCGAAACTTCAACTTCAGTCTCGTCATCGAGATTGTCGAGTGCATCGAGAAAACCATCGACGCTCTCTGTGGAATGTTCTTTTCCAGGAAGAGTCCCCTCCGCATCTTCAGTAGGGATTAGATCTTCCAACTCCTGCGCCGCCTCCTCGTCTTCCTTCGCCTCCATCTCTTCATCAGGGTCATCTTCCCCGAAAATGAGAACCGGCTCCGGCTCCACATGGGGTGCCGGGTCGTGCTTGGCGTCATCGACGATAGTCTCCTCGGTCTCCTCCTCGGTCTCCGCAGGGCTCTCGTCGTCTTCCTCTTCCTCGTCCTCGTCGTCCGTGAGACCCGTAATGCCCATGTCGTTGTCAACAGCCATGAGCAGGGTGTCGAGCTCTTGCGTGCCCGCAGTGTCACCAGAAGGCCCGGAACTGTTCCCCCACCGAGCTCCCATGCTCAGGTCATGCTCCAGCAACTTCATCTGGTCCCTCATCCGACTCTGAGCGTTCTTCAAATCCGTGCGTCGGGATTTGATGGACACCATGACAGTTTCGAGGTCCTGGGCGGCAAGCTCGAGCGTCCCAAGCTTTTCGAGTTCATCACGAAGTTGCACGTCCGCCAGAGCTTCACGTTCACCCTGGGAACGGCCGACCCGGCACTTCGGGTCGTTGATCATGAGATCCCTCTTCTCCAGTTCGTAAAGAGTGCGCTTGGCATTGATGATGCGCTGGAAGTAGTGGAGATCCTCCGAGGTCTGAAGAAAAATCTGCTCGACCCGGTTGAGCATGGCCCGGACTTTGGCGATCTTGTTGTTGAACCGCTTGGGCCCGTACTCGATAGGGTTGGAGTCAAGCTTGACCTCCATATCCTTCAGCTCCGTGTACGTCGCGGTGATCCGATCAAGATCGACCACAGGCATCTCAGGCGGAGCTGATTTAGTCATTACTGTCGCTGTTCCCGTCATCAACAAAGGCCCCCATCTCCCGCAGAAGAAGCTGGTTGTAGTTGTTACGAACGCCTGTCACAGCATCCTTGAAATAGTTCGGAGATATGCTGCCGTTCGCCAGGGCGGACTCGAGAGCCCCCAAATCACACTCCATCGCGAGCATGTAGCGAGCCAGCTTGGCGTCCTTGATGGACATCCCCTGCGCGGCGTATACCGCGTCGTCCTCAATGTCGGCGTTCACATCGGCACCAGGGCCGCTCACGTCATCCTGGACGGACTGCCACGCTGCCGAGAAGCCAAGGAAAGAATCTCCGTTGCGCCCTTTCACCGATCTCGTACAGGTGATTTTCGTGATCCGGAGCCCCTTGCGGATGTGCCGTAGCTTTTTCTGGATTTCCTCTCGCGAGGGTTTTTTTGTTGGAGATTCGGACATACAGCTATTTCCCGGGGGTCGCTTCTCTCAAAAGTGATACCCCTTTCGAAGGGGAGGCTAGAGAAACGAAAAGTTCTGTCATGCGTTCCGGAAAAAGTGTGTTCCGTGCATCGACCCGGTTGTTCTCAACAGCTTTTTCCAAAGCCTCGGGATGACCGACCAGAATGACTTTCTTCTTGGCTCTCGTGATAGCCGTGTAAATGAGATTTCGCTGAAGCTGTTGCCGGAACGAACTCGACCAAGGCATCAGAATCACATCGTATTCCTGCCCCTGGCTCTTATGGACGGTCACGCAGTAGGCCAACCGGAGGTACTGGGGTGCGTCCTTGAAAGGCATCTGCACGTGCATGACCGGAGGACCGTGAATTTTGATTTCCACGATCTTTTCCTTCTGGTCCAACGTCACAACCTTCCCCACATCACCATTGAAAATCTCGAACCGATAGTTGTTCTTGGAGACCATCACGCGATCCCCCTCGCGAATGGTCTCGGCACCGAGTCGCATCTCACGAAGACCTGGAGTTTTTGGGTTCAGCAATTCACGGATACGGAGATTGAGACTCGTGACCCCTAGATCCCCGCCGTGGCGTGGACTGAGCACCTGGAAATTGACGCGTTTGTCGTAGAGTTTCTGAACCGTGGAAGTGATGGTATCCAGGATGCGGCCTTCGTTGCGGACTTCGACGAACACGAAATCCAGGGACCGTTTATCGAACTTAGGAACGACGCCTGCGTTGATGGCATGAGCTGCAACCACGATGTCGCTGGCCTCGTGCTGCCGGAAAATCTCCCGGAGGTCTACGACCGGAAAATGCTTAGACGAGAGCATGTCCCGCAGCACGTTCCCGGGACCAACGGAAGGGAGTTGTGCGGCATCCCCGACAAACACGAGCCGACAATTGCGTGCCGTGCAGGAAAGGAGCCGGAACAACAGGTGCTGATCCACCATCGAGCTCTCGTCCACGATGACAACCCTAGCCGGGTGTGGTTGGTGGCTCGAGAAGCTCCAGAACTCCTTGGAGCCATCCTCCGAAACCCCAGCCCCTCCGATGCCGATGATGCCCGCATAGGTGCTCTCGCGTTCATCCGTGTCCATCCCTTTGGCCCCGAACGCTCGGTGAATCGTGGAAGCATCCGCTCCCGTAACGGAAGTGAGACGTTTGGCAGCAATCCCAGTGGGAGCGACGAGCAGGAAAGGCACGTTGGCATCCTGGAGAACCTTCACCACGACCTTGAGCGTGGTGGTCTTGCCGGTGCCCGGGAGACCTGTCAGGACAGACACAGGCTCCACCAGAGCGTTGACGGCCCCGTCTAGCTGTTTGCCTGACAGCTTGAGATTGCCATGCTCGGACCACTCGAGGATTGCCGCCTTGGCAACAGTGTGCAGCCGAGCTCCTTTCCGTTTGGAAGCTTTCTCGGTCTTCGGGCCCACGGAAGCCAAAGCTTCCAAGAACTCGACTCGACCCTCATCATCGAACTGGGCCTTCTCCACGCGCTCGACCAAAAGCCGGGCCGATTCACGCTCCAATTCGTAAAACCAGGGTTCATATATCGCAATGGTTCCTTCACGGGTCTTGTTGTCGAGAACGAGCAGCTTCTCGTCATGGAGATCCTTGAGGACGTGTGCGATCTGCTTCTTGTCGACCCCGGGAGCGGCAGAACCCACGCTCTGCACAAGGTCCCCCGAATTCAGGTACAGGTGCCCCATCCCCCGCCGCGCCTTGAGGGTGTAGAGCGCAATCCCACGCAGGCGTTGTTCGGCCCCGAGATCGAGCCCCAGGCGCCGTGCAACCTCGTCAGCTTGGTCGAACGTCACACCGTCGATCTGGACCAAGGACCAGGGGTCCTCGCTCAGGGCCTTCTCTGCGTCGTCTCCGAAGTGACTGTAGATCTGCTCAACCTTGCCCTTGGGAAGCTTCAGATCCCCCAGGAACTCGAGTGACTGAAACATAGCCCGGACTGCTTGCCACCGGCTCACGATATGGAGGGCTCCGAACTTCGTGATGGCGGGGATTTCCTGAAGCCGCTCTGCGTCCCCGAGCACACCGATCAGGTCCTCACCGAAATGCTCGAAAATCGAATCACAGGTGCGTAGTCCAACACCGTGGCCTTGGAGCATTTTGAGTGCCGTCTCGCTATCCCATTCGCCCTTGATCACCGGAGCTTTCTGGATCACGAGCTGACGCCCATACTTCTGGTGGTCCTCCCACTTGGCCTCGAATCCAAACCATGTGCCCGGCTTCATGTCGAGTCCTGGGACCGTCCCGCGAACCGTGATGGAGGGCACGTCCTTGCCCTGACCATCCAGAGCCATCTGCATGATGTAGAACGAATCCGCGTCGTTTTCGAAAATGACCGCCTGTACGCGGCCTGCGAAGTAATTAGCCATCAATGTCATTCTTGAGCTTGTCGAGCTCGAATAGATATTCGCGCATCTCGGAAAGACGCTCAGTCAGATTCTCGAGGGTGGGGTTCTCGATGTTGGACGGATCGAAGGATTTCACCTTCGCGTCGATCTCATCCAGGTTTGGAATGGATGTGACGATGATCTGCGATCTGTGGCCCGTCAGGACTTCGGTAACACACGTCGTCGCTTTGCCATCTTCGTCGATGAAAAGCATGGACCCCTCTACTCGTAGTACGCCAACGAGATTGAAGGTAAACAGACTCTGGGGGTTTTCGTGGTGACCGAAGTGACAGTGGCCCGTGTTTTCGAGAAAACAGCAGCCTCCGCCCCATCGGTCTTTGTCCGGTGGGTCCTTGGGCCGGTGGTGAGCCAGGAGACGAACCTCGACGCCCACCACGGGCTCGAGCGCCTCGAGCACATCACGGGCGCCGTCGAATTCATCAGCCACCATGAGGCGTTCACCGTCCTTGTAGAAGACGCCGATCAGGTCGAGGACCTGAAGACCCTTGGGCTTCTCCGTCATTCCCCAATTCTACCCACCGAGCGGTGCAGCTACGCGAAAAGACGAGTTTCGCGATCAGCCGAAAATGATCGCAATGAATCAGAGCATCAGTCTTCTTGGATCAGACGACCGATCGTGGCCACCCGTCCCTCGACCTCAAACCGCACCCGGTCAGCCACTTCAGGAAGTCGCGCAGGGAGCCCTGAGAAGAAAGCTCCCCCGAACAATGAGTAGAGCTCCCCTTCCTCGGTTTGAAGGATAGCTGTCGCCCTACGAGCGTCGTAGGAGATGACGATCCCCTCCATCTATCCACACTTGCTGGCGCCACATGACGAGCAGAGTACACAGCCCTCCTGGTAGCGCAGGGAGCCTTCGGCACCACAGTCGAGACAGACCTTCTCGGCCTGCGGAGTGGTGCCGTCCGGGATGTACTTCTTGAGCACACGAGCCAGCACTTTTCCGAAGTCGTAGAGGTGGGCCTCTTTGTCGCGCTGGAGCTGCTCGACGACATACTGGATCGGCGAACCATGCCGCAGCGACAACGAGATCATCCGAGTCGCCCAACCACGGTCAGGGTTGTCGAACTGGTTCACGATGTTCTTGACCTTCGTGGGGTCGTCGAGATCGCCGTAGTAGAAATCGTACTTGCCGCCCGCCTTGAAAGGCCGCTTGACGACCCAACCGCTCTCAACTTTCTTGGGGAGCTCGATGTTCTCGGTGGTACCACCGAAAATCTCGAAAGGCTTGCCCTCCAGGAGGCCCACGAAGAAGATCCAGTCCTGGGTGCCGTCCCCGTTGGTGTCCATTTTGATACGACTCCGGTGTACTTCACACGGAAGTCGCTCAGGACGCTTGGGGGCGCTGTGCTGGACGAAGGTGGGTTTCTTCTGAACCAGGACGCCGGCACGAGAACCATCCACGTAGACCGTGACACCCTTGCAGCCAGACTTCCATCCGGTCATGTAGACATTTTTGACCGTCTCCACATCGGAGTCAGCGGGCAGGTTCGTGGTGTTACTGATGGCGTGGCAGATCCAATTCTGCGCCGCGCCCTGCATCTTCACCTTCTGAACCCAGTCCACATCATTGGAAGTGCCGCCGAAATAGGGACTCTCCCCGAGATCCCCGTCGGTTTTCCCGTTGATCTTCTGCCACTGGGAAAATCCGTGATGCCGAACGGTGAACTCGGTCCACTTATCGCCCATTTCATCGACGAAATCGACCTTGGCACCTTCGTCATTTGGGTTGATTTTCTTGCGACGCGTATACAGCACTGTGTAGGCCGGTTCGATCCCACTGGTTGTTTGCGTCAAAATCGACACCGAACCGCAAGGAGCCGTGGTCGTATTGGCGATGTTCCGACGCCCGTGGGCTTCGTAAGCCGCACGCATCTCATCACCCCCAGCTTGGAGGATGCGCTCGATGAAAGGATGGTCCTCTTCCTTGCGGAAGTTATAGACCGGAAAACAACCACGCTCATGCGCCATTTGAATGGAAGAACGGTAACTCCCAACCGCGAGGGCCTTGTAAAGCTGTTCGACGAACTCGATGCTGTCGTCGGAACCGTAGACGAGATTCATCATCGCCACGGTGTCTCCCACAGCCGTCACACCAAGACCGGTACGACGTCCGGTGACCGCAGCCTTGCGAATCTTGCCCCACAGATTGAGCTCAGCAGCCTTGATGGCGTCGCTCTCAGGATCTCCCTTGATCTTGGTGATGATCTTGTCGATCTGCTCGATCTCAAGATCGATCATATCGTCCATCATCCGTTGGGCCTTCATGACAACGTCGTTGTACTTGGACCACTCGAAATCAGCATTCGGGGTGAACGGGTCAGTGACGAAGCTTGCCAGGTTCACGACCATCAGGCGGCATGAATCGTTCGGCGAAAGGATAATCTCGCCACACGGATTCGTGGAAACGGACCCGAACCCCTCTTCCTCGTAGATGTCGGAAGGCGTGTACTTTTTTGCGTTTCCCCAGAACAGAAGGCCGGGCTCGGCACAGGCGTGGGCGGATTCGATGATCTCGTCCCAGAGCTTCCGAGCGTCCACGTACTCCTCCAGGAGGTGTGGGACGTTGGGGTCCACGGGAAAGCGAAGCTGGAATGTCGAACCGCTCTCGACGGCCTCCATGAACTCGTCCGAAAGACGCAGAGAGATATTGGCTCCGGTGACGCGCTGGAGGTTCTCTCGCTTGATCTTCACAAAATCGCGAACCTGCGGGTGATGGACATCGAGGGTGAGCATGAGAGCTCCACGACGACCGCCCTGCGCAACCTCGCGACATGAATTCGAAAAGCGATCCATGAAGATCTCGATCCCATCCGTGGTCTGTGCGGCGTTGGCCGTCAACATCCCTTTGGGGCGGATCGTGGAAAGGTCAAAACCAACGCCGCCACGACGCTTCATGATCTGGACTTGCTCTTGGTCCGTCATGAGGATGCCGCCGTAGCTGTCAGCCGGGCTCTCGATCACGAAACAATTCGAGAAACTCTGAATCTTGAAATCGTTGCCGATCCCAGACATCGGCGATCCCTGTGGCACGATGTACTTGAAACGATCAAGCAATCCGAAAATCTCTTCTTCGGACATCGGGTTGGGATACTTCGCTTCGATCCTCCCGAACTCCCGAGCCATGCGCCTGTGCATGTCCGCAGGGGTCTTCTCGCAGAACTGCCCGGACGCGTCTTGGAGCGCGTACTTGGTAGCCCAAGTGTTCGCCGCAAGCACATCGCCATCGAAATACTTGCGAGAAGCCTCGAGAACCTCCTCGATGGAGTACGTTTTACGTTTCACGGTAACCCTTTTTCCCTCATCCACCGTGATGGCGGAGAGCTTCGAGGGATCTTTCGTGACAGAAGTTTCCTGAGAGGTCTGGAGCATCCTGATGGTCTCGACCGTTCGGCAGTTAGAGGTTCACTTGTTGTACGCGTTAACTCGCGGGTCATCGTCGACATGCGCGCGCAATATAGAAATCAATATAGGCGGCCTACCGACGACGCG
>Ga0307378_10010648_pt1 | contig 11922 bp, 13 predicted proteins | sample UN1MG_FD_202238 | JGI IMG/M metagenome (GOLD analysis project Ga0307378, IMG submission 202238) | Soil microbial communities from Risofladan, Vaasa, Finland - UN-1 | ecosystem: Environmental > Terrestrial > Soil > Coastal area > Acid sulfate soil | place: Finland: Risofladan, Vaasa | collected...
GAGGATGGTCGTGCGGCGGTCGGTGGAGACGAGATCCGCCGCCTGGGCAGCCGCCTCGGCGGCCTTCAACGACGCCGCATCCGCGCCTGCCGGCGTCGCCTCCGCAGTCCGCGCCTGGTCTGCTGCCTGCATCGCGGCCGCCCGCGCGTCGTAGTAAGTCGCCACGGCGCGCACGTCCTTCGGCACCAGGGCGCGGATCGACGCGGCGAGGCTCCGGACGCGTGCCTCGAAGGCGGCATCCTCCACGGTTAGACCTTCCGCACGGACGACCACGATCTCCGTGTCGGCGTCGGAGCCGGGGAGCCGCTCGGCGAGCACCTCTTCCGCCTGTTTCGACTCCGGCCGGCCGATGAAGTCGTCGGAGGCCTGCAGAGAGTCGCCGTAGGCGACCAGCAGGCCGCCCGCGACCGCGATGACGGCCAGCCACGCGGCGACGGTGAGCCACGGCCGGTGGGCGCAGGCGCGAGCGAGTCTGTGTGTCAGGGGCGTACGTCGCATCTCGGTCTCCCTGGGGATGGCGGGGCACAGCTGCCCCGTCCGGGCCTGTGCGTGGTGGCTGCGCCGCCCCGCACGGTTGCTGGTTCGCGTCGCGATCGGCCTAGCCGCTCGTCCAATCGGTCTTGAGGCCGTTCACGAAGGCGCGCAGCACGTCGCGGGCGCGCGCCCGGAACAACTCGTCGTGGTGCTGATGGGTTCGCTCGACGGCCGTGAGGCCGTGGACCAGGGCCCACGCTCCGTGCCACATGAGGATCACGTCGTCCTCACCTCGGGCGAAGAGAACTCCCTGCGCGATGCCTTCCTCGAGCACGTCCTGGATGATGGTGAACAGCGGCGTTGGCGTGAGCGGCTCGAGGCTGCCGTTCTGGGTATCCCGCGACAGCGCCCCGAGGCTCTCGAACAGCAGGTCAAGCTCTGCCGGATGCTCGCGCGCGAACTGGATGTACGCCAGCCCCAGCTCGATGAGGCGCTCGTCGACCGGCAATGTGGCGGGAACGGTGAGCAGGTGGGCAGAGAGATGGTCCAGATCCTGGGCGGCGAGGGCGAGCAGGATCTCGTCCTTGCCGTCGGCGAAGTAACGGTAGAGAGCCGGCGCCGTCAGGTCGACACGGGCTGCGAGCTCACGGACGGTCAGGGCGTGCGCGCCCTTCTCCACGACGAGGGCGCGTGCCGCCTCCAGGATCTCGTCCCGGGTCTCCTGATGGCGCTTGTCCTGGCGGCTGGTCAGTGGCATGACTGCTCCATCGTGAACAGTATTCCGCTATGCGAACACTGTTCACTCTAGGGCTGCCAGCGGGCAGTGTCAAGCCGGGCATGGGACGGGCGACCGGACTGGCTGCGAACGAGGATGCGATCGCAAGGAGCCGCAAACGGAGCAGTAGGGACGTGGCCGACCAGGTCAAGAAAGGAGGATGGGCCGCGGCGAGCGCCGTGCGCTCGCCGCGGCCCAGAGGGGCCAACGGCACTCGGGCGCCAGGAGGAAGGCGCGCCGGGCTGACGGGCGGTCGGCTCGGTGGGGGCGCACCGTACTACAGCCGGACCCTGGGACGGTCGGGGGGGCAACCGTCGCCGCCGTTGATGGCTTGGGCACACTATCTCAAGCGAATATGAAGACCGTGTTCAGAGCGCGTTGCGCGACGTTAGGGCGCGGTTGAGTCCCCGGTAGCGTCTCCGAGAGCGCCGCCGCCGGATTCCTGCTCGAAGCGGCGGAGAAAGCCCTCGTAGGCGTCGTCGACGAGGTCCTTGTCCGGGCCGGCCGGCCCGCCTTCGGCGGACGGCCCCCGTCCACCGCTCTCGTCGCCGGCGGCAGCACAAGTATCGTCATCGGCAGAGGGCTCGGCGGCGGTCTCGGCGGCGGTCTCGGCGGCGGTCTCGGCGACGACGTCCCCGCCGGCGTCTTCGGCAGCGGCGTCGTCCGGCTCCTCGTCGTCCGCGGCGCCCGGGTGCTCGCGTGCATAGCGCAGCTGCTCCAGCGCCGCGCGCGCCCACTCGCCGCCCACAGGGTCGTCCAGCGAGACCACGAGATCGGGCTCGGCCACGCCGCCCAGCGCAACGAGCGCATCGATGGCGGCGCCCTTGAGCTGGCCGTCGGCGCGGCCACAGAGCACCCCGGTGAGACCCGCGGAGACCTCGCCGAGGTCCATGGAGTCGAGCGTCTCGGCCGCCCGCTCCGAACCGGGCCCGTCCGGGTCGTAGACCTCGCCCAGGGCGGCCTCGAGCAGCAACTCGACGATGCTCGGCCCGCGGGCCGCGAGGGCTGTCTGCGCCTCGTCCACCAGAGGATACGTCTCCACCGTCAGCGGCAGGTCGAAGATGGCCAGCAGGGCCTCGCCCGGCGCCGTCTCCCGGAATTCGGAGAGGTACTCCGCGATCGAGTCGCAGGCGTAGTCCTGGTCCTCGCGCGTGCGCGCCTCACCGTAAGCGTCGGCGAGCTGGCGCGCCAGACCGATCAGCGCCTCATCGTCGTTGCGGTAACTGCCCATGACCCGATGGTACCGCGCCGCTCCGGCTACTTCTCCTCGTCGCCGAACAGAGCCGCGTACTCGCCGTAGCCCTCCGCGCCGAGGTCCTCCCGAGGCACGAAACGCAACGCCGCCGAGTTCATGCAGAAGCGCTGCCCCGTCGGCTTGGGGCCATCAGGGAAGACGTGGCCGAGGTGCGAATCGCTCGCCGTGCTGCGGACCTCGGTGCGCGTGCTGAAGAGCTTGTGGTCCTCCCGCGTGGTCACGAACTCGTCACGCAGCGGCCTCGTGAAGCTCGGCCACCCCGTGCCGGAGTCGTACTTGTCACGGCTGCTGAACAGGGGCTCGCCACTGACCACGTCCACATAGATGCCGTCACGGTGCTCGTTCCAATACTCGTTGGCGAACGGGGCCTCGGTGCCCTCACGCTGGGTCACGTTGTACTGCATGGGGGTGAGCTTCTCCCGCAGCTCGGCGTCGTCCTTGTCATTGACGTTCACAGGGACCTCCCTGGATCACTTCTGGTGGGTCTTGGCCCACTCCTCGTGGGTCGGAACGGGCTCCTTCACGACGTACAGCAGGTAGTACGCACCCATGTCGCCGAGAAAGCGGAACTCCCCCCGCAGGGCGGCGACGGTGGCGTCGAAGTCGCCACGCGAACGCAGCCAGCCGACGAACCCGCCGGGCTGGCCGTCCAAAGCGACCATGGTTTCCGCGTTGGTGATCGTCGCCTCGATCTTGCGCCGGTTGCGGATGATGCGCGTGTCTGTCGCCAGTCGCTCGACGTCGTCGTCGGTGAGCGCCGCGACCGCGCCCGGGTCGAAGTCGGAGAACGCTTCGCGAAAGCCGCTCCACTTGGCCTCGACCACGCGCCAGCTCAAGCCGCTCTGGAAGACGGCGCGAGTGAGCACGTCGAGATAGTCGGCGAGCCCGGTCGGCTCGATCTGTGTCGGCGCCTCCATGACGGGAGCCTCCCGCGTGCGTGTGCCGGTGTGCAGACGGGCCCACATCAAGCTGGACGAGCCCTTGCGCCGACTATTCCCGCGAGGGCGGGTCCTTCACGCCCGCCGTTCGCTCAGTGCGAGCGGGTGGCGTCGTGCCCGACCGGCTCGAGCTCGGCGTCCATGAACGCCTCGATCACCGAGCGGACGTCGGGCCGGTCCTCGCCGGCGAACACGCGCATGCCGGCCTGCACGCAGTGGAGCAGCGGCCGGCGCCCGATGCCGGCGACGATGACGACGTCGACGAAGTTCTCGCCGAGGGTGAGGATCGGTGTGATGCAGTCGTCGCCCTTGTCGTGCCGTTCATTGGCGACGACGAGGACGTTGACCATCACGTCGTCGATGACGTCGACGATGGTGAAACACGGGCTGCGGCCGAAGCGCCCGGAGCGCGCCGCGTCCAACCCGCCGGGCTCGTCGGACGGTACCGCGATACGGAGGATCTGCCGTTCTTCGTCGTTCATCGTCTTCCTCAGTCCTTCCCAAGTGGAGTGGCAAGCCTACACCGCCAGTGACGGCGCCGTCCTTGCAGGTGCCTTTCTCGGCTCTGCGGGCTATCCTGAACGCGAGGACTCGCAGTGCTCACGACCCACAAGGGGGCCCCGCATGCCGCTCGGCGGCTACTGCACCGTCTGTCAGCGCTGGGTCTGGCTCACGCCCTACGGCGAATGCCAGAATGGTCACCCTGCGCTCGCCGTCAAGGACGTCCAGCAACTGAGGCCGCAGGCCGACTCCGACGTGCTCGTCGGCGAGATCGTCGACGAGGGTCCGCGGCGGGCGCGGTTCCGCTGGTGGTGGCGCCACTCCCTGTGGATCGGCTGGACGCTCACGCTCGGCTTCATGAACTGGCTCGCCTTCATCTACGTGGGCGTGAGGGCGCGGCACACCCCGTGGACCCTGCTCGGCTTCGCCTACATGGTGCCGCTGGTCCTGACGATCCTCGCCATCGGGACCCCGCTGCTGCAGGCGGCGATCGTCATCCAGCTGCTGGCCTCTGCGGCGTCGGTGGTGAACGCTCTGTACATCCGTCCCTACTACAGAGCGATCATGTTCGGCGACGCCTCACCGCGGTCGCTGCCGGCCCCACCGCAGCCGCCGGCGCTGGCGGCGGGGGCGCGGCCGCAGCTGCCGAAGAACATCGACGAGCGCGCCGCCGAAGTGCTGCAGCCGGCGCGCCGCCAGGTGGACGCGATCCTGCGCACGGCGGGCTCCATCGGCAAGCCGGCCGTGCGCGACGAAGTGGTGGGCCTCTGCGCCACCGCCGACCAGATCATCGCCGAACTCGCGACGCAGCCGCGCAAGCTCGACGCCGCGCGCGGCTTTCTCACCTACTACCTCGACGCCGCGCAGCGCATCGTCGAGGGCTACGTGAACCTCGGGCAGCGCGGCAGCTCCACGGCCGAGATCAACCAGACGCTGGACCGGGCGGAGGCCTCCCTCAAGGTCGTCCAGCAGGCCTTCGACCGGCAGCTGGCGAACGTGCTCGAGGACCGCGCCCTCGACCTCGAAAGTGAGATCGAACTGCTCGAGCGCACCGTGCGCAGCGAGACCATGTACACCCAGACCGGGGAGCTGCAATGAGCGACGAGACCCAGAAGCAGGATGCGGCGGCGCAGCCGTCCGTCCCGGCGGCGCCGGACGTGCCCGCAGTGCCCGACGTGGTGACCAGCGCTCCAGCAGGCGATCAGCCCGCCGCCGGCCCGTTGAGCTCCACCGACCTCCAGCGGGTCGCGGAGATCAAGGCCGCCGTCGACGTGAGCGATTCCCAATCCGTGCTCGCCTACGGCCTTCCGGCCCAGAATCGCATCGCCAACTTCGCCGACTCCCTGCTCGGCGACGTCCGCAACAAAGACGCCGGCAGCGGGGGCGAAGCGCTCAACGAGCTGCTCAAGAAGGTCCGCGAGCTCGACGTCGACGCGCTGAGTGCCGGCACCGGCAAGGCGAAGATCCCGATCATCGGCCGCTTCGCCAACACCTTCGAGCGCTTTGCCGCCCGCTACCAGAAGGTGGCGACGAGCATCGAGAAGATCGTCGATGCGCTCGAGCGCTCGCGCATGGCGCTGCTCAAGGACATGACCGTGCTCGACAAGATGTACGAGCTCAACCTGGACTACCTCAAGCAACTCGACGTCTACATCGCCGCCGGAGAACAGGCACTGCGCGAACTGCACGAGACGAAGATCCCCGCGCTCGAGGCAGAGGTGGCGGCCACCAGCGATGTCATGGCCGCGCAGCGGCTGGCCGACCTGCAGCAGGCCGCGACCAGGTTCGAGCGCCGCCTCCACGACCTCAAGCTCACGCGCATGATCGCCATCCAGTCGGCGCCGCAGATCCGCCTCATCCAGGGCAACGACCAGAACCTCGTCGAGAAGATCCAGAGCTCGATCCTGACCACGGTGCCGCTCTGGAAGAACCAGATCGTCATCGCCATCAGCCTGTACCGCCAGCAGAAGGCGGTCGAGCTGCAGAAGCAGGTGACGGACACGACCAACGAGTTGCTGGCCAAGAACGCGGAGTTGCTCCGCGACGGCTCGGCGAAGGTCGGGCGCGAGGTGGAGCGCGGCGTCGTCGACGTCGAGACGCTGCGCAAGGTCAACGACGACCTGGTGGCGACGCTCGAAGAGACGATCCAGATCCAGGAGGAGGGCCGCGCCAAGCGCGTCGAGGCCGAGGGCGAGATCGGGCGCCTGCAGGTCGAGCTCCGTCAGAAGCTCATCGAGCTCCGCTCCCAGGCGCCCCAGATCGGCGGCCCCGACGGGCCGCAGCGGCTCACCGACTACTGACCGACGGCCGCCGCGCGGCTGAGCGCGCCGGCCGGGCACTGCCGGCTACCAGCCGGCAGTGCCCGGCCCACCCTTGAAGGGCCCCTCGATCTCGGCGGTGATCCAGCCACCATAGAAATCGCCGGCCTGCGACTGCACCTGCTCGTCATCGACGAAGGCCGCGTCGACGCGGGCCGGATAGAACGCGACGTAGCCCCGGATCGCTTCGTATCGTGACCTGGGCTCTGGGTAGTACCAGGCCGCGTCGCTGACCACGTGCTCGCCCAGGACGACGTCGTAGTAGCTCGCCTCGCCCTTGAACTCGCAGTAGGTCTGCCGCCGGCTCGGGCGCAGGAACTCACCGCGCACGTCCTCCGGCGGGATGTAGTAGACGGGCGGGTGACTCGTCTCGAGCACCCTGAAGGCGCGCGTCGTCTCGGCGATCATCTCGCCGGCGAACTCGACGCGCACGCGCCGCTGGCTTGCCTCCACGCGCGGCGGTCGCGGATAGTCCCAGACCGATTCCATCAGATCACCTCGTCCTCAGCTCGGCCGGCAGCCGTATCGCGCGCGGAGCGCGCGATCAGCTCTCCGGCGCTGCGACCACAAGCGACAGCGTATCGATGTAGCGACCGATGGTCTTGCGCTGGTCGGCGTCGAGCCGCTCTGACAACGCCACGACCTCGTCGGCCATCCCATGCACCTGCGTGAAGATCCGGTCGCGTCCGCTCTTCGTGAGACTGACCGTGATGCGGCGGCGGTCGGTGGCATGGGGCCCGCGGACGACGTAGTCGCGCTCCGCGAGCCTGTCCAGCATCGCCGTCATCGCCCCCGTCGTGATGTGCAGCCGATGCGTGAGCTCGGTAGGCCCCAGCGGACCGTCGACCGAGAGATACGCCAGCGCCAGCAGCTCTCCCGCGGACATGCCCAGACGCTCACTCATCTCAAGGTGCATCCGCGCCATCATGAGGTCGAGGCGGCGCACCGCCATCGCGACGTCCCGGGCCGAGTAGTCAAGCTCTGAGCCGCTCACCGCTTTCCCTCCTCCAGGCTGTTACTTGTCTTTGGAGCTACTTTACAACCGGTACATTGACCAGTCAAGGATGTGATCAACCGGCTTCGCCCGGTCGAGTCAACGAGAGAGCGTCTCACCAGGAAGAACTCATCCATAGCGATACGAAGGCCCGCAGGGCCAAGCCGCCAAGCTCCGCCTCGACGGCCTGCGCAAGACGCCCACCGCCGACCCGGGTACCACAGGAGCGTTGTGGGCCGCGGACGTCATCCCGCTTCCGGTCGCGCCGAGCACCGTCGCCCCGATCTCGGACGCCGCGCCATACCTTCCCCATCACCACCGGAAGGGTCGACGCGAAGACCACTGCCGGCTTCATCAAACAGTCCGGCGGTCTCCTTGTCGCCCGCTACGATATGGGCCGGCAAGCCCTGAACTGATCAGCGTAACCATGACGCAGACCGGCGCGCCCGATCTCAACGCTATCGTCAACGACGGGCCCTGCGTGAGGATCGCCAATCTCGATCTCGGCGATGCCGGGATCAACGCCTTCAAGAAGCACGACCGCATCTACCGCAGCGTCAAGAACGTCGGGGTGACTCGCAACGCCCGCCGTCAGTCCTTGTCCGCCTCCGCCAGCAGTCCCTCGAGGTCGAGCGCCTCGACCACCATGGCGTAGCTGCCGTCCGCATTGACCGGCCACTCGTCGCGGGGCCGGTCCCAGTAGAGCTCGAGGCCGTTGCCGTCCGGGTCGTGCAGGTAGAGGGCCTCGCTGACGGCGTGGTCGGCCGCGCCTTCGATCGGGTAGCCGCGATCGATGAGCGTGCGCAACGCGCGCGCCAGCGCCGGCCGCGTCGGGTAGCGGATGGCGACGTGGTAGAGGCCGGTCGTCCCGCGCGGCGGCGGCGAGCCGCCGCGCGACTCCCACGTGTTGAGGCCGATGTGGTGGTGATAGCCCCCCGCCGACACAAAGGCGGCCTGACCGCCCAGCCTGCCGGTGAGCTCGAAGCCGAGCACACCCTGGTAGAAACCCAAGGCGCGGTCGAGATCCGCCACCTTGAGATGCACGTGGCCGATGTCGGTGCCGGGGTCGAGCGTCGGCGCGTCGGGCCGAAGTGGATCGGGTCGAGTCACCATCACCATGCGTCAGTCGGTCGCCGCCGGCATCGGGTCGCAGGTCCCGAGCACCTCGTCACACGAGGGCTCTTGCCCGTGGCGCGACGAGGCCAGCCGCACGCGGCCCGGCGTCCGCGTCGCGACCAGCGCCACGAAGAAGCCGCTGAGGGCGACGAACCCGGCGATCATGAGGCCGGTCGAGAAGCCGACCGTGAGGCCTTCGTAGAGGACTGCCGGAGGAATGCTGGCGACCCCCGAGGCGGTAGCGCCGGCGGCTCCCTGCGCGGATCCGGCGCCGCCGGCTGCCGCGGTCGCCATCTGGCTGCTCACGCTGTTGGCCACGGACGTCCAGGCGATCGTCCCGATCGCGGCCAGGCCGATCGAGCCGCCGACCTGCTGGCCGATGTTGAGCAGGCCGGAGGCGGCGCCGGCCTCGTCGTTCCTCACGTGTGAGACCACCATCAGTGTCAGCGGCACGAACATCAGGCCCATGCCGACGCTGACGAGCATGACGGGCGCCAGCAGGTGGCTCCAGTACCCGCCCGTCTCGCTCAGTCGCGACAACCACAGGAAGCCGGCCCCCGCGAACAGCGGGCCGGCCAGGAGCAGCGGTCTCACTCCGACCTTGGTCACCAGCACGCGCGCCACGAAGATGTTGATGGCGATCAGGGAGATGGGGAAGGGGAGCCAGGCAACGCCGGCCTTGACCGGACTGTAGCCCCACACCGTCTGGATGTAGATGGTGAGGAAGAAGAACACCGCGAACATCGCCGTACCGAGCAGCAGCATCATGATGTAGGCGCCAGAGCGGCGGCGGGAGCGGAACAGGTGAAGCGGCAGCTCGGCGTGCGGGGAGCGCCGCTCGATCAGCACGAAGACGATGAGGAGCACGACCGAGGCGCCGAGAGCGCCGATCGTGACGCCGTCGCCCCAGTGCGACACGCCGTCCTGGCCGGCGGCGGCGTGCGTCAAGCCGTAGACGAGCAGGGCCAAGCCGGCCGTGCTGGTGATGACGCCGGGGATGTCGAGCCGGCCGCGGATCTGCGCCGTCTTCGCCAGAGCAAAGGGCGCGAGGCCGGCGACGGCCAGGCCGATGGGAGCGTTGACGAAGAACACCCATCGCCACGACACATACGAGGTCAGGATGCCGCCGAGCAGCAAGCCGATGGCGCCGCCGGCGCCGGCCATGCCGGCCCAGACGCCGAGCGCTCGGTTGCGCGGCTGCCCCGCCGGGAACGTCGTCGCGATGAGCGCCAGCGCCGTGGGGGCGGCGAGAGCCGCTCCGGCGCCCTGCACGGCGCGCGCTGTCAGCAGCCACCACTCTGTGGTCGCGAAGCCGCCGACCAGAGAGGCGACAGCGAAGACGAGCACGCCGGTGATGAAGACGCGGCGGCGGCCGTACAGGTCGCCGAGCCGGCCGCCGAGCAGCAGCAGACTGCCGAAGGCGAGCGAGTACGCGGTGACGATCCATGCGAGCCCGGCTCCGTTGATGCCGAGTGAGCGCTGCATCTGCGGCAGTGCGACGTTCACGATGGTCGCGTCGAGGACGATCATGAGCTGGGCCGCCGCGATCACGACCAGGGCGAGACCGAGGTGGCGGGGGACGTGCGCGCCGTCCTGGGGTGGGTCGGCGGCGCCGACCAAGGCTTGGTCGTTCATGGAGGACACTTCCGTGAGGAGGGAAAGAACTGGACCGTTCTTGTCCTCCTTCCCGGTGAGCCTTCCGCGAAACACGGACGTCGCCGGGACGACCGCGTCACACGGCCTCTCTCGGGTGACGGGCGTCAGGTGGCGCGTCGGCAGGGGCTTGCCGGAGCCGCGCCGACGCGTTCCACGTTGTGCCTGGCCGGGGTCCGGGTCTCACTCCGTCGCCGCACGGAGCATGGCGGCTAGGCTGCGCTCGACGTCGTCGTCGGTGGTCGACCACCCCGACACGCTGATGCGCATCGCCGTGCGCCCGCGCCAGACGGTGACCCCGCTCCAACAGGTCCCGTCGGCCTGGATCGCCGCGATCACACGGTGAGTCGTCGCCTCGTCCCCGAACGAGACCAGCACCTGGTTCAGCAGCACGTCGTTCAGTATCTCGAAGCCGGCCTCGCGCAGTCCCTCGGCGAAGCGCGCCGCGTGGCGGCAATCGCGCTCGACCAGGTCGGCGAGCCCGGACCTGCCGAGCGCGCGCAGGACGGCCCACACCTCGACTCCCCGCGCGCGGCGCGAGAGCTCGGGCGTGTGGGCCGCCGGCTCGCGCATCATGCTGTCGGGCAGGTAGGCGGCGGTGACGCCCATGGCCGCGCGCAGCGGCTCGGGGTCGCGCACGAAGGCGAGCCCGCTGTCGTACGGGACGTTGAGCCACTTGTGCGCGTCGGTCGCCCAGGAGTCGGCCGCGGCGATGCCGCGCACCAGGTGCGCGCGGGCCGGCGCCACCGCCGCCCAGAGGCCGAAGGCGCCATCCACGTGGACCCAGGCGCCGGCCTCGTGCGCCCGGGCGGCCAGCTCCTCGATGGGGTCGAATGCGCCGGTGTTCACATTGCCTGCCTGCGTGCATACGATCGTAGGCCCGGACATCGCCGGCAGCGCGTCGACGCGCATACGGCCCTGCGCATCCACCGGCACCCGGTGCACGCGCTCGCGTCCAAGCCCGAGCAGCCCCAGGCCCTTGATCACGGAGGGGTGGACCTCATCGCCCGTGATGACGGAGATGCTCGGGGCCCCGGCAAGGCCCTGCGCCTCGACGTCCCACCCCACCTGCGCGAGTACGGCGTGACGAGCGGCGGCGAGCGCCGTGAGGTTGGCCATGGTCGCTCCGGTCACGAAGCCCGCCACGGTCGTGGACGGCAGACCGAAGAGCTCGACCAGCCACCGCCGCGCGATGTGCTCGAGAGTGACCGCCACCGGTGACGTGGTGAGGGAGTGGACATTCTGGTCCCAAGTCGCTGCCAACCAGTTCGCCGCCAGGGCGACGGGGAGCGAACCGCCGATCACGAAGCCGAAGAACCTGGGGCCGGCCGATGCCACTGTGGCCGGTGATCCGACCTCGTCGAGCAGGGCGATGACGCGCCCGGGGTCGTCCGGCCCGTCGGGAAGCGGCTCGTCAAAGCGCTCCAGTGCCGCAAGAGCGTCTGCGTCCGGCGCGACGCGCCTCTCAGGCAGCTCACGCAGGTAGCGGATCGCGCGCTCGGCGGTGCTGTGCAGCAGTTCCTCGCTCACGCCGGGCCCTCAGCCGTCGACCGGCGGCGTAGACAGCTCGTGCGCGAGGTGGTGGTAGCGCTCGGCCGTCGCGGCTCTCCCCGGAACTGCCGAGAGACGCGTGAACTCCTCGCCGAGCATCTCCTGCTCCCGGACACTGAGCACCTGTTCGGTCAGCGGGAAGAGCACGGTGTCCTCCTTGCCGATGTGCAGCGGCAGCAGGTAGGCATAGAGCTTCAGGTTCTCGGCGATGACGGCACGCGCGGGCCCGCTGCGGTCCGGGTCGGGGTCGGCCACCTCGGGCAGCGCTGCATCGATCGCGCGGATGCAGTCACGTGCCGCCTGGTGCTCGCTCAACAGGACGCTGATGGTGCCGCCTGCGGCAGCAC
>Ga0307378_10010649_pt1 | contig 11922 bp, 9 predicted proteins | sample UN1MG_FD_202238 | JGI IMG/M metagenome (GOLD analysis project Ga0307378, IMG submission 202238) | Soil microbial communities from Risofladan, Vaasa, Finland - UN-1 | ecosystem: Environmental > Terrestrial > Soil > Coastal area > Acid sulfate soil | place: Finland: Risofladan, Vaasa | collected...
CGCTTGTCGAGATCGTAGAACCCCATCTGCCCCATGACCCGTCCCCGCCTGCCTCATCGTGCGGGATCACCGAATCTGATTTGCGCGGGGCTGGCCAGCGGGTATTGTTCGAGGTGCCCTAATGGCTGGAGCACCGCGTGGAGGTCTGGAACGTTTTCGAGCGCTTCTATGAGCCACTCAGCTCCCGCAGTTAAGTTGAAAAAGCCTGAAGCGCCAAGAACAAGCACGTCTTCCGGCATGCCCCAGGCTTGGCGCTGATTGGACCGGTCTACGGGCGCAGGAGGCTGACGATAGCCGCCAGGGTAGACGACAAAGGGGCTGTGCAGGCAAAGGCCCGCATAGTCGCGTTGCAACTCGATGCGCTCCGCCTCGTTGACGATCGTTAAGCTTGCTTGCCGCATGCCAAAGCGGCAGAGCCGCTTCCAATCTTCCGGTCGGTCGCCGTAATAGGCGCCTGACTTGATCTCGTCGGCCAGGGCAATGGCAGGCCGCCGGTGGATTGCGGAAAGCAAACCGACGAGGGCCAGAGGATCCTCGCTCGTGCCGGAAAAAGCTGCGTATCGGCGCCATTTGGGCCGCCAAACGTTGCGCAGTAGCCATCGTTTTCCGTATTCGACGCCGCGACTCGACAACGCCGGTCCATAGTCATCAATGCGGCAAATGCCCGGGGCGTACAGATCTACTGCATAGCCGAGTTCCAGATAGGCGCTGATCAGGGCTTCGCTCGGTGGCGAGCGAGACAGCTCGGGAACCATGAGAAAATGGGCGATCCTGTGTGTCCGCGAGTCCTTGCCTGTGACATTTGTCAAAGCGCCACCATTTCCTGGAGCGTTGTTCTGTCCCCACGGCGAAGGCCAAGTGGGGCGCAGGGCAATTGCGAAGCGCCAAATGGTTTCCGGTCTTGGAGGGAACGCACGACGCCCGAACAGAAGGACAACTCAGCCCCACTCCCTTAAATTGCTGTGAAGCATCAATCGTCTAGTGGCCCCTAGAATGGGCCTAAGGAAGATGGAAACAGGATCACACATCATATGGCGTATTAGTAGTCGTCTCGCTGCTTGCACATCAGTCTCAGATAGTACTTTTGATGCGAAGTCAGAATTCCTTTTCTTCCATTTAACAAAATCTATCACCATCCGGTGGCGGAACGGAACATCTGTTCGCAACCTGTCGACAGCAGCTTCCCATTCTTGGGAGAATTCCGCAGATTTTGACCCAGACTTGCTGTTAGGATGCATTCTAAAAAAAGATATCAAGCTATTAGAAATTACGAAGGCACTTTCTCCCTGAGCGGCAATCTTTAAAAAGAAATACCTATCAAAAATATAGTGAAAGTTGCTTGGTAAGGGTCCAAATCTTCGCCATGTCTCCGCCGTCCAAAAGCAACCCGGTTGGTGAATGCTTATGCCCCAAGTAAGCCATTCATTTAAAGTTCCCAATTTTATCGGCTCAAACATCTGAGGAAGGGGTACCCCAGCCGCATCGATATCTTTGACACGACCGCATACTAATGCGTTTCGGGGGCGCCCAGCACTCGTCCAGGTAGCGACTATTGCTTGTAAAGCACCACGCGCATAGAGATCGTCCGAATTAATGAAGCCCAACAACTCTCCAGTACAGGCTGAAAAGCCTTTGTTAATCGCATCTGCCTGGCCGCCATCCTGCTCGCTGGTCCAGCATGTCAGCCACGGCTCGTACTTCTTGATAATGTCCACGCTTCCGTCAGTGCTACCACCATCCCGGATTATGTATTCGAGGTTGGGATAGCCCTGCAGAAGGACCGATCGAATGGTCTCTTCGATGAATTGCCCTTGATTATAGCTCGGGGTGACAATGGAGATGCATGGCCAAGTGTAGCTATCCGGCCGAGTTCGAGAGCATTGCGCCGCCCCGTCAGCTATCCAAGGCCAGCCGGCCTTGTCTGGCGGTGGAGCCGGAAGTTCGGCGAGGTCGGAGCAGCGCACAGGTAAAACCTCAGGCCGTGAAATCTGGATCCGCTACCGACGCAATAGAGACATCGAGGCCAACTCGCCGCCATGGGCATCTAGTTTCGCCAGGACGACGCAACCACGCCGCGCGCCTCCCTCCTCACACGAGGGTGTGGAAGGGTAGAACACTTCCAGCTCATGCGCCGCAACCGCCGGTGCGATGTAGGCTGGCGTAAGAGCTTTACCAACTCCGTAGTCGTCGTATTCGTAGCCAGGATCGAAAGGCACCTGGAAATCGTCAATCATCACGATTGCCGCCGGGCAGCGGCTGAGAACTATTTCGAGCTCCTCGGCGAGCGGTAGATCGGCATCCCAATGCGCGTCCAGATAAGCAAACAGAATTTGCTCCCTTAAAGGCCGCAAGGGGCCATCAAATAAAAGGGGAAGCACCTCGCGGCTATCTCCGTGCCGGATAGTTACCTGACGCTGCCGCCAGAGCCGCGCCTTAGCGAAACCAAAATTCCGCGGATCTCCTTCGACCGTAAAGACCGGGAGACCTGTCTCGGCCATGAATGCAGTCGTGGTTCCGAGAAACGTCCCTGTTTCAATGATCGCCGCGGGGCCTAACCGATTAATCAGTTGCCGAAACAAGGCCTGCCGGGCTGGTTGTCCGTTGAATGGTCCCCCCCAGGCCGAACCTCGAGCCGGGAAGCGGATGAAATCAACAACACCAAGCGCCTGGTCACGCGCTGTCGTCATTACCTTGGGGATTAGAAGCGTCCGCAAACTTCTTTAGATTGTGCTCGTATGGACCTGCCGCTGTGAATTTCTGAGCGCGCAGATGTCAACATACGGTTGGTCGCCCGCTATCCAACTGAGGGGGCAACTCCTTGCGCACGCGCCCTGTCTGGGGAACCATTTCCCAATGATGGTGCATCGGGACCAAATAGCGGGAATTCTGGGGAGCCCGGCCGGCGTTGAACACGTCTCTCTCCTCTACTACAAGCACTCCTCCCTCCATATTTCTGTACAACCACTCTAAATTTGGTATCGCGAGACCTGCGCCAATGCGATAGCGACCAGCAGAAAGCATGAGTTGCGGAAACCGGCAGTCGATGCAATTCTTGCCCATCTCGAACTTTATTGGAAACACGCTGTCCGGCTCTGTCGAGCAGAGCGTAAGGACCGCACCTGATGAAGTAGATATTTGTAAAACAACGGACCCTCTTTCAACTCGCCGAGGGGCATGGAAGTGAATTCGGAACACAACCTCGTCCCAAGTTCTGACGCGTATCAGCTTACCGCCATCAGCACTTAGTATTTCGATGCGATCGATAAAGTATTCATCCTTTATCTGACGTTCAAAAGATATGGTGGAGCTGCCTTTAGTAGGTTCGCTTAATGAGTATTCCTCAATTGCAGTCCCAATTTCGGCATTGCAATCTAGAAGACCTTTTGTAAGCAATATCCCTTGCGAGCAAAGCTTCCTAAGTATGTCAAGATTGTGACTTACTAAGATTACCGTTCGTCCCCGTCTAGCAGCAATTTCCATGCTTCCAAGGCACTTTCTTTGAAAAGCGCTATCGCCAACGGCCAGCACCTCGTCGACAATCAAGATGTCTGAATCGAGATGTGCGGCGACCGAAAACGCTAACCGGACATACATGCCGCTCGAATAGCGTTTTACGGGGGTGTCGATGAACTTCTCTAGCTCGGCAAAGGCGATGATCTCATCGAGCTTATGCGAGATCTCCGCGCGGCTCATGCCCAGGATGGCACCATTCAAGTAGATGTTTTCTCGACCGGTAAGCTCGGGATGAAACCCGGTACCCACCTCGAGCAGGCTGGCCACGCGGCCGCGAATCTCGACCCTCCCTTGGGTCGGAGCCGTGATGCGGCTGAGGATTTTTAGAAGGGTCGACTTGCCGGCACCGTTGCGGCCGATGATGCCCACTACATCGCCCTCGTTGACTTCGAAGCTAACGTCCCTTAGCGCCCAGAACCGTTCTTCGGCCCCGACTTGTCCACTCAGCTTGCGAAACCGTCGCCAAGGGGAGGCTAGAAAGGACCCGAACAGGTCGCGAAAGGTTTCATTGGCCTTTTCGCGACGGCCAATAACGTACTCCTTACAGAGATTCTCAACCTTGATGACTGGGGTATTCACGGTAATTTGCTCACAGGTCTATAAGCGAGAGCAATGGCCGCAGCGAGCGGCGCTCTTTCTCACTCACAGTAAATCCCTCAGATGACGTCGGCAAAGCCGCGCTCGACCTTTTCGAAGTATAGAACGCCGCTCAGGAATAAGAATATGGCTATCAGCAATGAGAGACCGATCGGCCACAGATGGAACGCGTTGCCCAAAAAGGCGGACCGGAAGCCTTCGATGATACCCGCCATCGGGTTGAGATAGAGAAGCGACTGCCATCTCTCTGGCACCAAGCTCGCCGGGTAGATCACCGGCGTCGCGAACATCCACAGCTGCACCAAGAAAGGTGTGAGCAAACCAATGTCGCGATATGCCACATTCAGTGCCGAGATGAAGATCCCCACGCTGAGGGCCATGAAGACAACAAGTACCAGTAGCAGGGGAGCCGCCAACAGTTTTATCGACCACCCCACCCCGAAGTAAAGCATGATCAGCAGCAATACCGCCGTCGAGATGAGGAGATCGACGATGCCCGCACCCACCGAAGACAGAGGGATGATGACGCGCGGAAAGTATACCTTGCTTACCAGATGCGCGGAACCTACCACGGAGGAGCCTGAACGCGTGACGGAGCTTGCAAAGAAGGTCCAAGGCAGCAGACCCGCGTATACGAAAACTGGATAAGGAAACCCATCTGAGGGCATCTTGGCAAAGCCCCCGAAGATGATCGAAAACACCACCATGGTCATGAAGGGTTGAATGATTGCCCAGCCCGCGCCAAGCACCGTCTGTTTATAGCGCACCTTGACGTCGCGGGCGGTGAGCACCCAAAGGAGTTCCCGATAAGCCCAGAGTTCCTTCAGGTCGAGTGACCGCCAACCACTAGCGGGCTCAATCACGGTCACATGTTGCTTCCCAAAATAGTGCTCGTGGATCGAGTCAGTTGCGCCACTAGATTCTGGAGGATGGCTTGTCATTTAGCGCGAGGATGCCACTGCAACGCTTGACGCAAGACCCGGTGTTGAGAACTGCTCATCGAAGACCCGCCAGAAGGTGGTGCTCGCCCTCGCAAGCGAATAATCCCGCATCACCTTTTCGCGCGCACCGGCACCCAGTCGCCATTTCAGCTTGGGGGCGCTGAGGATCCGCAGGATGGCATCGGCCATCTCCGCCGGATCCGCATCCACCAAAAATCCAGTTTCATCGTTCAGGACAAACTCCTCGGGGCCGCCGCAACGGGTCGAAACGACCGGACAACCACACGCCATGGCTTCCAGGGCCGATATGCAAAGACCTTCCTGATGCGAAGGGACAACGAACACGTCAAGGGTGCGCAGCTTGTCGCGCAGTGCCTCCATTGGGATATAGCCGCAGAATTCCACCGCGTCGTCGATGCCGAGCCCGTGTATACAACGTAACAGCTTCTCATCTGGCTCGCCCCCAATCAGCAGCGCGCTCACCACGTGGCCGGCTTGGCGAAGATGCTGTAAGGCAGCCAGCAACAGCTGCAGATTCTTGCGGGGATCGCCAAGTCGCCCCGAAAATCCGATACGTCCGGTCAGCCGCTTGTCGGGCGCCGGACTGAAGAATTCCGAGTCCACGGGCATCGGTAACACACCCTTGACCACGGATGCCTCGGCAACACCATCAAGGACACGCCGCGTATAGTTGCTGAGAGCCAACACAGAGCCGCTTCTTAGAAGTGACTTTTCCAAACGACGCGCAACGGGACTGATAATCGCATAGTCAACGAGTTTGCGACCCGCAGAAAACTGATCCACGCGATCCTTTCGGTCCGAGTGCCAGCCGCTCGCGATCCAGCCAAGGTAAGAGCGACCGGTCTGCACATAAGGGAGACTAGGCAGAGCGTTGCCAGCCACAGTGAGATACGCACAGCAGCTATCCATGACGCGCTTCCAGGGTTCCGTCGCAATATGATGGGTGAACTCGAACTCAGGCAGCCAGGCACCGATGGCATGGGTCTCGTAACCATCGAAGGTTTGCCTAAGCTCGTTTCCAGCCCGCCGCAGCAGCAGTCGGAAGCTCGGGACCGACAGATGAGGCGAGCGTGAGTAGGGTTCATAGTGGGCGAGGACCGGCTCGTAACCCTGCGCGATCAACGCACGCGCTATGAACCGGACCATTGCGGGGATGCCGCCGCTCTCGGGCGAGATGGTCGATATCAGGACTCGCCTCCCCCCGCGCGATTGTGTCGATGCTCCTTGCATTCAGGCCGCAGCAGCCAAGCTGCCGGCATCCGGCACGAATTGCGAGAGGACGGCGAGTGCCCAGTGTCGCGACCAATGAGTGTGGGCTGGTAGCTTGGCTTGAACCCCCGCTTGCAGGGTTTTGCTTCGCACTAGCCATTCGCTGATCGGTGTGAGAAAGCCGGTCTTCGGTCGCCGGATTACCGCCTCAGGCAGGCGGGGGCGCGGAGCGTGCGCTAACCAGGACTTGCCCGGAGCCCGGTCGGGGGCGACCAGCAAGGGTGCGATCTTTTCTAACAACCTCTTGTCGACTAGCGGAACGCGCACTTCAAGGGAATGGGCCATGCTGGTCCAGTCGGTATCACGCAAAAGCTGGTTGCGCATATAGAGAGAGGCTTCGAGCGTGGCTACACGCGCAAAACCATGTCCAGGATCGGGTGAAAGAGCCCCAGCGATATGAGCAAGCGGATCCAGTATTTCGAGACCCACTTGAGCCAGCTCCTCACCGAGCAAGGCAGGAAGCTCCCAGGGCATGAAGATGCCGCGACGTAAAAGATAGGCTCCGGGATAGCTGCCGCCATATTCGAGCAAACCTGCGGCCTTGAAGTTTGTGCGTCGCGTCAATCGAGTCATCATCCCATAGACGTGGCGGAATGCGAGCCCAAGACCCGGCAGCTGGCCGGGCAAGCGCAAGGCGCCTACCCAAAAAGGTATGTCGCGGAAGGAGGGATAGCCGCCAAACAGCTCGTCGCCGCCAAGACCTGAGAGGACAACCTTTAATCCACGCTCGCGTGCAGCTTTGCTCACGAACCACGAGTTGACGCCATCGATGGTAGGCTGATCCATAGCGGCAAAAATTTTCGGTAGATCACTCTCGAATTCACTCTCGCTTACGATGCGTGTGGAATGATCTGTACCGAAAAGGCGCGCGATCACAGTAGCGAGCGGCGCTTCATCATCACGACTGCCCCGGAACTCATCGAAGGCGACGTTCACCGTGCTGAGAGGGATCGCGCTGGTTCGCACCGCCTCTGCAGCGAGTCCCGTTATTGCGCCTGAATCAATCCCCGCAGAGAGAAATACGCCAACCGGCACATCCGCCACTAGGTGATGACGCACGCTGTCGCGTAGCGCCTCACGCACGATATCTTGACCATCGCGAGCCGCATTTGTACTCGAGTGCTCCACGGCATCGGTGAGAACCCGACCGATCTCAAAATAACGCTTGGTCTCCCCGACACCCGTCGCATTAATTCGTAGCGCGCATCCGGCGGGAAGCGCCCTCACCTCCTTGTTAATGGTGAAAGGCTCCGGCACGCTGCCGAATAAACAAAAGCCGGTTAGGGCTGCGGGATCGAGCGCGGAGCTAATGTGCCCACCCGCCGTCAAGGCCTTCACCTGAGAGGCAAAACGTAGGCTTCGTCCATCATTGGAATAGTATAGCGGCTTGATGCCGAATGGATCGCGTGCAAGCAGAAGTACCTGCTTCACAGAGTCCCAGAGACCGAAGGCAAACATACCACGAAGGTGCTGCACCATGCTCTCGCCCTTCTCTGCATAGAGTTGCAGCAAGACCTCCGTGTCAGACTGGGTGCGAAAGATATGTCCCTTGGCCTCGAGTTCGGCGCGCAAAGTCCGGTAATTATAGATTTCTCCGTTGAAAGTGATGACCGCTGTGCCGTCGGCACTCAGCATAGGTTGGCATCCCCTGCTGGAGAGATCGATGATAGCGAGGCGCCGGTGGCCTAGACCGATCCGTCCGTCGTCGGCAATCCATTCGCCGGAGCCGTCCGGTCCACGGGCTGCCATCTGGTCGCGAATCTTGCGGAGTTCCTCGCGATCAATGTTGGGCGCGGTGGCGCCATAAGCGTAGATGCCAACTATACCGCACACGACCCGGACCACTCCTCCAGAAGACGACAGCAATCACTCAAATGACCAACCCTCCATTCGCCAGATCAGGACAAAAGCTACCGCACACCGGGTGACTCGCCCCCCCAATGCCTTGTCTCACCATTTTCACTGGCGGCATTAAATGCCCTTGTCAGCCAGCAGTCTTCAGCATCCGGCCGCTTTTCGTTATACTCGGATGCGATCAGTGCCCAAAAAAGCCTTTAGGCCGCGTGTTGCGCGCCAGAAGGCTCGTGTCTGATGGAAGCTTCGACACGTGGCGTTGTTGTTATTTCTTCGAGCATCGCATGCGCGATTTCCACGGCCTTCTCATTTACTCGATCACCAGAGCCCATAATCGCAAGCGTGCGCCACAGGATTGTGATGTCCAGCCATAGAGATGCATTCATCATATACCAGATGTCGAGCGCGACCTTGTCTTCAGGGGAAATCTCTCGCCCACCGTTGACTTGCGCCCAGCCTGTTAATCCAGGCCGTATTAGCAGTCGCGATAAGGAATGTTGGGGTTGATCGATCGGAAGCAGCGGTCGAGGGCCTACGAACGACATCTCGCCAACGAGGATGTTGTAAAGCTGGGGCAGTTCGTCGAGCCGGCTTCGCCGCAAAAACCTGCCGATGTAAGAGGAGCGCAACTCATCAGGGATCCGATTCCCTCTCGCATCATGGGCGGGACGCATGGTGCGGAACTTAAATAGCCTGAAAGGACGCCCGTGCCGTCCCGGCCGCTGCTGCCAGAAGACAAGTGGCAAGCCGACATCAATCGCAACTATCAGGGCCACAAGCGCCAGAACAGGCGAAAGAGCGAGGGTTAGACAGGTCACTGAAACGAGATCGATGGCTCGCTTCAAATATCCGGATCCGTGAGGCGAAGAGGACTGATCACTGTCCGCGCTAGCAGGCGGCCGCAATACTGTATCCGCAAGGGTGTTTTGAGCGGTTCGCCCTCCCGATTCGCTACCTCGCCAGCCAAGAGTTTCGAGCAACCATTCCACCTCGATCGCCGAGGCACGCTCTACCTCCAAAAGCGCTTCTTGCGCACTCCTTGAGAGATGTTCGAAGGGCTGCAGCACCACAATGCGATCGACGGTGACTCCATGCAATTCTAGCTCAGAAAGGACGCGCGAAATGTCCTCGGGCACGCCCAACACTCTGTATTGGCGCATCAAGCGTCCCTGCAGCGCTCGTCCCTGAGAAAGGATACCGACTACCGCACGGTTGGTCGCTGCGAATTCGGCAATTGAGGACAAGTAAAGCTCGGTCAGATCATTGACGCCTACGACCAACACATGCTGTACGGGTGCCGGCGCGCCCATTGACGTCCGAGATCTTTCGGCCTGCTCTCGCAGGCGAGCGACAGTGCGCGTCCCAATCAAGGCGACGACAAGCACGAACCATTGAATAACCGGCACGGCGCGCGCGACATCTTCGAGCCTATTAAAAGCAAATGCTGCCAAGAGGGCCAAAAGCAAGGCAATGGTAGCAGCAGCAATGAGATGCAACACGTCGAGGAGAGACGTGTAACGCCACACCGTCCGGTGCAGTCGCCACACGGTAAACACAACGGCTGCTGACGCAACGCAGACCACGATGTAAGGAATGATCGCTTGCAGCCTGGGGACTGACAGAACGAAGTTGTCGCGGATTAACAGGGCTAGCACGGCCGACAACGCGACCCAAGCCAGGTCAATACCTAACCGAAGAAAAGTCCGCATAGGCCCCAGCCAGATGGTTGCCCCGACGATTCATCCCATCTAGGGTTTTAGTACTCTATTAATCTTTGAATAAGGCGGTCAAGCTAAGGATCTGCCGCAACCTTAGCGTGCACTAGGTCCCAGGGGCTCGCTTGAAGGAGTAATCACCGATTCGCTCACAATCTTCAAATCATCGGACCAGATTGTCCCGGAAATGAACTGCTCGGAGGCCGAGCGGGCGGCGGAGGCCAGTGTCACATACTGAGCTGGACAGTCAGCCTTTGGAACGTTGAAAGAGAACTCAAAATCCTTCCATCCCGACCCCCGGCCAGTAACCATTGAAGTTTCACCGAGGGGAGTTCCGTCCACGCCAGCGCAGGTGATCCGCCACTGTACGCCTCGCTGGCTGATGAGGTCCACTTTGTACCTCCCCTGAAGTTGATAGCTGCCGGGAGGCAATATGATCAGTTGCGTGATACCCGAGAAATCTACGCGCCCAGGTCCAAAGGCGATATGGAGCCCTCGGTCCCCATCTTGATCCGGTCGCATCGAGATTTGGATCGTGGCACCCGGCTTGTCGGTCCAGACCCAATCGAATGGTAGACCAGAGGGGACCATCTCGAAGCCGCCATTGAACAGGTTGCCGACCCTGCTCAATTGCTCGTTGGGCAGAAACTGGAGCCATGTGTAATAGGCTAAGTCATAAAATTTGCGATCCAGCAGAAAGTAAAGATAGCCGCGCAGCTCTGCAGGCGTTGGGGGCGCCGCCGTATCCTTGAGACTCAGAAAGATTCCAAGGGGGGTGCGCGCATCTGAAATATTGCCGGAGAGATCGGAGAAAAAGCCCTGTCTCCAAACCGGATTCGAAGCAAGGACCTGCCTCAGCTCCCCAGCTCCATCCTGGCTTTCGGCAATCTTGCCTAATGTTGGCATCACGTAGCTCAGCACGTTTTGACGAGTTTTCAGCAACGTGTCGGCATAGCGAAGTGCTGCAGGATAGTTCTTAGTCTCATAACTGCTCTGCATCACCCCGTAGACAGCCTCGCTCTCAAACAGCGAGCGCCGCACGGCCGCATGCATAAAAATTTCAGCCTGCTTATTGTCGGAAGTCTGGACGGAGAGCTGCCCAAGGATGCGCAAGGCGCGTGCGTTGAGAGGGTCGTTGAGCAGCGCCCGCTCTGCTAACGAGCGGACCTCCGCACGAGGTTGCGTTTGAGAGTCATCGTCAGGAATTGGAAGCGGGTTTTGCAAGGCGCCGGAACCAAGGCTCTCTTGGCTTTGGGCCTGTCCGGGGACCGTGTCTGGGCTCGCCTCGCCGGGAGGGGGCGTGACGGGCTCAACCTTTTTTGGGGCGAGATCGCGACGGAAGGTCCTTTCGGCCAGTCTCAATAGCGCCGAAGCTTGGGTCGATCGGAGAGCAAGAGCCTTTTCAGGCGAGGCCTCGGCAAGATAAGCAGCTACCCCTCTGGTTACGATCTCCCAGACCAGAAATAAGCCCAGAGCGACAAGAATGATGAGTCGAATGCGCACTTTCGTTCGGACTTCACAACCCGATTGTTACTTCCAATATGCAGACCTCCCAAACAGGAACAGGACAATCCTGCGTAAAAATCCTGAATGGGGATTGTGTGGCTCACGTAAACCCACATAGCTGCCGTGCGGCCCTCCGCTGTGAACACGGCGCCTAGCCGAAGCCTTCTTTAAGTATGCTGGCGTCTCGCGTTGCGCGCGCACGGACGATTTCTTGATGAAGGTTAAGCGCTGCGATCGATCATAGGCGGCGCGGCGCTCAGACGTCTTGAGATCGTTCCAGGCACGCGTCACTCTAGCAGCAAACACAGAACGCGCCCCATGACGATCAAGGTCAGGATGCAACCACTGCAATAGCAGGGTCATATTACGCCGGAGTTCTGCGTAGCTTGCCTCGGAGGGCGCACCGAGCACGCGATAGCTGTCGGCATCGGGGTGAAGCAGGACTTGCTCGAGAAAAAAGGCCACCGCTTCACAGACCGTTTCACGGGGACGGCCCACCGAAACAC
>Ga0307378_10010650_pt1 | contig 11922 bp, 8 predicted proteins | sample UN1MG_FD_202238 | JGI IMG/M metagenome (GOLD analysis project Ga0307378, IMG submission 202238) | Soil microbial communities from Risofladan, Vaasa, Finland - UN-1 | ecosystem: Environmental > Terrestrial > Soil > Coastal area > Acid sulfate soil | place: Finland: Risofladan, Vaasa | collected...
GACAAATACTATCCGTATGAGACGCCGTTGGTGCATCCTGGCGCGTTGCCAGATTTCATCGACGGGCTTCCGAATGTGAAATTCGTCACCAACTGCGGGATGAACAAGCACAAATGGATCAAGCTCCAGTACAAAAAGCCGCAGCAGGTCTGCGGTAAGCGGAATTTCGCAGACATGTTGCAGAAAGCCTGCCAGAGCAACGAGACCATGTACAGGTACACGTGCTTGGAGATGGAACTCTCTTTCCAGGGACTCTACGAAGACTGCGTTGTCGTGCCTTCGTTTGCGCGGGCAGTGGTGTTGGACGAAATGTTCGACAACATTATGCATCCAGAGGTGAAAACGGAAATACATGACTTTATAGTCGACAACGAAAACCTCGTCATGGACGCGACCAGCGAGAGTCTGTGCTACATGATGGAGCGCTGCCCCTACATGTGCGAGTTGCTGGAAGAAGTCTACGCTGAGTGGTTCGATTGGCGAGTGCGCACCAATATGGACATGGTCCGCCAGTGCTTTGAGAACGACGGAAACTTTTTCAGAACCTCGACGCTGGTCTACCAGCGCGTGAAGCTCTCGTCAAACAAGAAAATCTACCGTCCAAAAAACACGAATTTCGTCGACTTCATTTGCTCGCAGATAAGGCAGTACGACGTCTGGCGCTACAGTAAGAAAATTATTTTGGAGGGCGGCTCGATGATCAAGCCCATGCAGCGGTTCATTGTGGAGAGATTCGTGAACTACATTGGCCCTGGACAGAGCATCGACTTGGTCGACCTCAAAATACTCACCATGAAATCGGCGACACTCGACACTATTGCGACCATCCAAGACATCTACAAAACCGCATCCTACGAGAAAAAGACTGCCAAAACAAAGAAGGACCGTATCGACCAGCTTGTCAAAGAGCAGTTGATGAATCTGGAGCCCAATCAGTACAGCGTAGTCACCTATTTTTTCTTTGCTGTGCAGCGTGTCCAATCGCTTCAACTGGTTCGTATCGAGAACACGAATTTCATCAGGGCTGGCATTGAGAAGATGTTGGAGCGGATTGGCGCGACATCGCTGGGAGAAATCTCGGAATTGCAGACAACACTCGTGTACAGTGTGTGCTGTTCACGCTACCACAACGACTTTCCCCTGAGCGCAGACTCGGCAGCGTCTGGTTTCGACGAGACCATGTACAGTCTAATGGACGGAACAGTCACGTGCGGCAAGAAGGAGAATGGAAAGAAGAAGAAAATCGGCTACGTGCCCGAGAAGAATGTGCGCGCAATCAGAGTCAACCAAAGCAATCCCCGGCACAGCATTACCATCGCACGGCAGCAGGCTCGGGAAAAGCTGAAACCCGTCTGCAGAAAAACCGAAGTACTGGCGATTGACATGATAGCCGAAGCCGTAGAGGCGCCGGGAAATGTGAAAACCACTGGAGAGAAGCGTCAGGGGAAGCAGGCGGAACGTCGCAGGCGCACCAACATTCCCGCGCCGAAACCGCCCTTTGTACTTTCACCGTGTTGCGGCCGTATTTTCGGATACAAGTGGCAGAATTGGCTCGGCGAACGCTACTACTGCGGCGTGTGCAAGAGCAACGCTGACATATTCCAGACCAATAATACCCCGATTTGCGAGTCCTGCAAAGACCGTGTGAAAGGTGCCAACGGCGTCCTGTATTATATGTACGACGATGTGTACACGAACTCATTTCGGCCAGTGATTCTGTGTTTGCCATGCACCAAGCCCTGGAAAGAGCTAGAGGTGGTGTTGACTCTGAGCTTGGTTATGCGCGGCCGCTACCAGCCGACATTTGTTGCATCGATTTTGCATTCAGTGGAGAATACGATGGATCGATTAATTAAAAATACAACAAAATAGCCTATTGGTTGTGTGGAAATTTTCGTTCCAAAAGAATTGGTCGCGAAACTCAATAAACCCTTTAATAAGCGTGTAAGCATTAGCTAAAGCGGACCATGAGCTCAATACAGATATTTAGTTTGTCCGATTTCATCGAAAGTCTCGACATCGACAAGACTCAAATCCCCATCCGAGATGATATCAAGAACACGTGTCTTATGGAATCGCAGCGCAGCGATCTGCTGTACAGCATGCTGTCTCTGATAGTGGAGCGGACGCTTGCCGAAGGATACGCTGTGGAGTACACTAACGCCGGAGTTACGCAAAAGGTCACCGACGTTTTCGAGAATCTGGTTTTGCGCCAATTCTGGGATCCGGAATTGGAGAAAGCATTGTACCAGGGCCATCAGCTTGGGTACTATGTTATGCGATACGTTGAAACGGGAACCAAATTGAACGGGGAAAAGGTTTTCGCCCCTTTTGTTTTACACCCGGAAGACGCTGTCGTGAAATTCACGATAGATCGCGATGGCAAGCGAAAATACATGGCCTACGAGAACAAAGGCCGTCACTCGAAACCAATCGAGCAGAGCCGCGTCATGTTCTTCACAGAGCCGGAGCCTGACGGTACGCCGAATTCGCCCATACAGAAATGTCTGGAATTGCTAGTGTCTCTCAGGGAGCTGCAGGACAGTCACATGGCTGTTGTGCACAAAACCGCGTTTCCCATGCACGAGTTCTACATCGACAACAAAGAGCAGAAACTCATCCCGAACAACATCAACAGCGAACAGGTGGAGTCTTTCGGAAACAATTTTGACGAAAACCTGACTGTAGACCAGTTTGGTCATCTGAACGCGATGAGTATCTCCACCCAAGCGCTGAACAACATGCTCTATTCGTCGAGGAACTACGACTACGCCGACGAGCAAGCTGAAGCCTTTGGCATCAAGCAACAATACGATCCACTGAATCGGACGTTTGTTTCGGCGGCACGGTCGAATCCAACCCTTCCCGCGACCGTTCTGCCCCAGGGCGTCAGAGCAGAGTCTAATACAGTCCGACCGCTGTTCAACGCGAGATATCACGAAGATGTCAAAGAAATCACAAATCGTATCGCCGGAACTATGGGCGTCCCTCTAAACTCAATCTACGACACCGCCTCGCGCTATGCAGCGGATTACCAACAGGCGCAGGCGCGCATCAATACGACTGTGAAGTACTGGCAAAAGCAGCTGGAGAAACACATCGTTATCATGTTCAGCGATCTCTACTACAAAATGTTCGACAAAATATTCATTGGCATCAGCCAAGAGATGGTTGCCAGTGCCAAAGATAGACTGAAAAATGGCGAATCGAAAAAGTTTGACGCGAAAATACTCGATGGCTCGGCTTTGACCGAGCTCCGTGAGGGTATGACGGTGTCGGTGCGGTTCAAAAACAATCCCATGCTCCAGCTGGAGGATGCGAAAAAACTGTACGATGAAAACATAATCAGTCGAGAGACTTATAGAAATCTGGCTCTTCATAATTTTGGCATATCCTCTGCCTACGCAAAAACCCTAGAGGACGAGGAGGAGGAAATGAAAGAAGACGCTGAAAAGCAAAAGTTGAGGGAAAAATACTGCTTAATGGAAGAAGAAGTTAGGCCAGATGGTGATGCAAACAAAGGCGAAAATGATAACTCCACAGAGGCTGAAAAGACGGAAAAGGCATCGACCGAATCGGACAAAGATTCCAAAAAGCAGGCTTCGGCCAAAAAGCCATCGAAAAAAGGAGAAAAGAAAAAAGATCGCAGAGACCGTCGAGAGAAAAGTCCAAAACGAAAATGAATTTCTTCCCTTGCTGTGTAGATATAATTTTAACATATTAAATTGTAATAAATCTTTATCGTTCATCGGCGATGCAATCCAACTTTTCATTTTTTGCACAATACCAACATAGCAAGACCAGTGTTCAGCTTTCCAATCTTCATCAATGCCCAAAAACATAGAACGCAAACTCAAATTCAGCGACATGCCGGAGCATCGGCAGTACATCTACAAAGAGGAATTGAACAAATTGATTGAGAACATAATTTTGCTGGTAGAGTACGGAGATGGAACCACTGTTACCAAGGAGCATTTGAAATTGGCCTACGAATTTGCCACCAACAGGAAACTCATTACTCTGTAGCGTGGCGAACAGAGAGAAATAAAGAAACTACTTCACATTTATTGTAAATAAGGTTCCGTCTGGCAAAATCTGATTTAAGAACCGATGTCCCAGGAACAGCGTCTGTTTGCCCACGAATGCTTTCTTTTTCTGCTCTTCCATTCGACTGTTTAATTTCATGAAAAAACTCGGCGCTAGCGAGTAGTGTGGCATGGCGCTGCACAGCTCGGAAATCGCCAAGTGGTACTCGCTGTTGTACGCTGCATAGAGAATGCCAAAGGTGGAAAACCCGGCTATAGTACCAGTTTCGTTCTGCACCAGGCGCACTTTGTGGTTCTCATCACGATCGTGCATTATCCAATTGTGTGGAGACGAAATATTTGTAACAGTACCGATTCTTTCTACGATTTGAATCGGCTGAGGTACCATTTTGATTTTCCTATTCTTCTCTGTGACATAGTCGTGCATCAGTTTTTCATTTCTTGCATGATACGCCTCTACTGGCCCGTTTTCATGCTGAGTAAGGCCGAAATAGTCGACAGAACCGTCTAAATTGCCAATCATCAGCACATTGTCGCTCATGCTGACTGCACTGACTTGTTTGTGCTCTAGGGCAATCACAAAGTCGATTTGATTGTCAAAGACGATCACTCCAGCGGCCTGGCATGCGAAAACAACATGAGAAATGTCCCCGTTGATCTGCATGCAGAGAAACCGGTTCCAGGAGGGTACGATTTCGCGAAAATCTACACCCTTTACAAGCAAACACTCAAAAACGGTTTTGCTGTAGGTTACTTGATACACGGACAATAGCGCGTCGTCCTCCAGTATCCAAAGTCTCTCGAACACATCGATAAACATTGTACATTTCTTGGAGACGTGGATTTCAGACAGGAACCACCCATCGTACTTGTCGATCTGCATAACGTTGCATAGGGCGATACGATTTTCGTCCTGCCCAGTTTCTACGATCGATACTGCAAACGTGTCTCGCACACACATTCCGTGAACGTTTCTCAACACCGGTGCCGTTTCAGTGTTCACGCGCTTGATCCCCTTTCCACTATCCTGTAATTTGAAATAAGACACTTTTTGTATCTTTTTGCCTTTCACCCAATTCTGTTGAAAACGCTCCATTCTGTGGTGGAAGCCAATAAGGGAAAGTTTCTCTATGTTTTCGTATCTAGCGATCATTTTCGCTTCCGATTTGAAATGAGGATAGATATAGGGCAGGAGTTCGGGGAGAATCTCCTCTGGAATGTCGCTAAAATTTTTGGGAGTCAGCGTCTCGTTGCTGGTGATGATTTTTTCTTCGAAATCTTGGTCGCTGATTTCCGATAGACTGATGCTAAGACTTTCGAATTCGTTCATTATATCCATCAACTCTGTATCCGCTTCCGTTTCCTGACCCGCTTGCATTCTGCACTATTTTGTTGCCAATACGATTTTTTGATGTGATGGACCACTAGAACAATATGCGACTATAAAAAAACATCTCTATGCCATATTTTAGTAATCCGAGAGAGCGAAACCGTCTTTGCACAGTTGAAATTCCAGCATCGCGGCACGGGAATAGAACCAGCGGAAATCCAATGTCTTTGTTTGACAATTTCCTGAAAGAGGACACTGCAATCAGCTACCGGTCGAAAGACCTGTGGCGCGGAAAAATTCAGGAGAGCGAGAACGACAAATACCGAAAAGCGGAGAATTACCCTACTTTGAACCCGGTCGATAAACGCTTGTTGATAGAAGAGTTGCTGGAGGCGGAATTGGAGTATTTGAGTGAAACGGATGTTTGCAAATACTGCCGACAAACCTACAAGCGATCTGAAAATCTCGCCCAGTTGCGCTGCAAATACCACCCGTGCATTGGCCCCATGAGAACACGTCCGGCCTGTTGCGGAGCGGATGTTAGAAACGAGGTCGCCTACCACGTAGGATGCGTGCACTGCGATCACACCCCAGTGCAGAAAGGCGGCAAGCCGGACAGGAACCCGCGATGGACTCAAGACAACCGAACGTATCGAGTTCCAGTCTGTCTGATAAATCTTCTCAAAATAGACGCGGAGAATATTTTGTCGACACACGAAAACACAGACACGCCAATGAAATCGTTCAGCATCGTGAGAAGAACGGCCGATTGAGCGCCATTGCCAAGTAACATTAAATTTTTACACAAGTGATGAGTGAGTTTTTTTTTAATTGCATTATTACCGATACATGAGTAAGTTTCACTGCTGATAAGGATTTTTTTGAGTTGGACTATCTAACCACCGTAGGTTTCGAGCTGGTGCACTGGTATTCCCAACTCAATACCAATGTGGGATCGATTGTCTTGGGTTTTCGTGTAGGCCGAGCGACTGTCGCCAGACAGACACATCATGCTTTCGCGTTGCTGGTGACTGTTTGCTTGTTTGGGCAGGAAGACTACTCGGCCAATATAGAACACATGGCCATCGTGCGCAAACCCAGCTTCGTCCTCGTAGTAGAGATCTTTTCCAGCGGGGGAGTGGTTTCCAAAGTAGGGCACAAATTGAAAATGTTTGTAAGTGTCTCCTTTTTTGAAAAGAACATTGCCGTCGGTTTTCTTGAGAACAAAATAAAGACTGTCCGCATGACGAACCTTTCCCCAGACGTTTGCAATGCCGGGCGCCTGTGCCAAACCCTTGATTCCCACAGCCAATGACTTGGTTCGCTTCTCTTTCACATCGCCGTGCGCAAGCATGCCCAGAAAGTTGAAGTAATGGCGTAGTAGGGTGATCGAGAAGGCTGCCAGATGTCGGAGATTGCCAGCGGTTTTGATTATCTGCTGTTGCACACTTTCCTGTGAGAAATACGCCTCTCCCTGCTCCAGATAGTTTTCCACGTGCTGCGCTACAGGAGAACTGGCAACGCTTCCGTTCTTCTTATGCTCCCAATACTCGCTCATCGCGCTGGCCTGCCACATTCTGATAAGTTCGTTGCACTGTCCAACGCTCAAAACCAGACTCTCCTCTGCACTTGTCCGCATTCTCAAGACCATGGTTGTTGTCGGAAGGGTGGATTCGTAATCCGCCTCTTCCCAGGGGGTAGACTTTACACTAGCCACAGCCAAGCGGTTGCTGGGCTGGAAGTTTCTGTTCGGTCGAACACTAGAAAGAGGGTCTCCAAGAGACGGCTGTGATCCGACCGTGGTAACGCTGCGCTGGAGACTGCTTCCGAGACTGTCAGCTGTGAAGGGGGCAGGGGGTCTTCCCCTTACGAGACCGGAAGTCAAATCGGCTACTGGTGGAAGACTCATTGAGTATTGTTTTCAACTGTTCTGGGCAGATTTTGCTGCTAGAGGGTTGACTGTAAGTTATTTATACGCCGAAAAGGGGATGAAAATCCGCAACTGGTGGCACTGAGTCTGCGTAGGACAGTTAACTATGATTTCAGCTCCAGATTCTATGCGTATATAATGTTTTCGTCCATACATAATTCCAAAGCCAAAATCTTCCAATTTGACCGTTTGTACAAGGCGATTTCGACGCTCTGCTGATAATATGATACCACAGACACTCGATTTCCGTTTCAAATTAGGCCATATTATCTCACCCGTTTCCCGCATATTATAATTACTCGATTCGAAGACGCCAGGCCGTGCGATTTCATAAGTCACTGTCCGCAGGCATCGTTAATGCACATTGCGAGTTCTCCGTTCGACCATTGTTATTTAGTAAAGAAAATATTCAGCCACTGCACTGGTTCTGAAGTCCTCAACCTGGCCCGAACAAATAGCATCATCAGGGACCTTGTGTACGAGCGATATGTACCAATGCATATTGAGCCGTGCGTCTGGCAGGGACTGTACACTACATTTACTGGCAGAAATCGCAGCGCGAATGTCAAAGATAGTATAGCACTGCCGAGCATCTCTCCAGACTATCGCAAACACGAGAACCCGAGTTTGACACACTACTTGAAAACCATGGATCGTTTTCCCGCCCGAGTTCTGCGAAAACTATATCTCTTCGTTTCAACCGTCTCTCTGCAACATATCCTTTGCGCTAGGGCGATATGCCGCATGAACATGAGACAGTTGCACGTTGCAGCGACGATAGTGTCGAACGCTTTTGGCATAGAGGATAGCTCTTTCCGCAAAAACGCTTTGTCAATTCAAATGTTCTGTTTTTACTATCTCGACGAGCTACTGAAACGCGAAAGTCAGGGCAATTTGGAATCCCTGCTCGCGAAAGATTCGCTGCATACTCTGAAGATTCAAAACAACATACTGTACGAGAATGCACAGGTTCTACTGATGAGCAACGGGAAGAAGCTGCGTTCATACCATGTTGAGCGTTTGAATTTCCGCAATGCGAGTATAGTGGCGTTTTTCAAGCACGAAATTGGCACTCGCCAAAGAACATTCACGTACGATTGCGAAAATCACGCTTGGAATGCTAAAGTCAAGAACAACACGCACCAATCAGTGCAGAGAGAGACCAAGTTCTACCAACTGGCTTTGAAAAGTATATATTTCCCCGGCTCGGAGTACGTGGAACCGTCAAAACGAAATTTTTTCATTTCCGACAAGAACGCGAGGAAGAAGTGGTTCTACTATACCCAATTTTGACACCAATGCCCGAATGGGAGATGATTTTGCAGACAAATAATAATTATTAAATACATTCCAATGTAAATTTATTTTTTGGCAAATAGAAAACAATTTTCCGTGAATTATTATGCAATTGGCGCTGTGTTTGGATTATCGAATTTCCTAGTGGTTGATTGTTCTGACGTTGTTGTAGCTTCTGCCAAAGAGGACTTGTCCAATAGCACATGCAGTTTGCTCGCTTCGCTTTCGAGATTCAGCGAAAGTGTTCTCTGTGGATTGGCTGATCGACAGCAGGACACCAATGTGATCGTCGTACGCATTTTCGTAGTCAGTGTACTGTATTTCAGGGTTGTAATGCCGCGTGTGGTCTGTCAAGAAGGTGGAGGGAAACGAGTTTCTCAACCCTCTCTGCAGGAAGTTGAGCTGCGTGGACTTTGACGCATCGTAGTTAAACCCTTTTCGAGTGTAGGTGACCAAATTTTCGTTGAAAACCCGAACAGCGTGATTCATATTCTCGTTGTCAGTGGGAGATTCGTTTTCAACAAAATCTCTGAGCAGCTGTTCTTTTTCGGTGGCGACAGTGTCCGAAAGATTTCCCGATTCCTGTACCGCACCCACCCAATCGGAGAAAAGCGCAGCGTGCTCTTTGAAGAATCGCGACCACCCGTTGTTTTGCGAGATTTGCTTTTGGAAGCGCTCAGAGGTTTCGCACAGTTGCGCTCTACACTCGATCTTGTGGAAAGACTCGTCTTCTGCGAGACATCTGTCACAATAGTAGATGTGTTTGCAGCCCGTGCAAACGCTTCCTGCAGGATTTCCGCAGGCACAGCTAGGTTTCAAACTTAGGCTCATTTTTTTTGGCAGTTTGTAAGTTCAATGGGTTTTTGAGAATGATGTATTACTCGCTCCAACGCAGACTGGTATGCTCAAATATTCTACAAAAAAAGATATTTCTCTATTCTAAAGTTTCCAGCGTTCTAGTTTATTATATACGGTTCTTCTGCAGTGTCATCACAGTGGAATTTGTAAAACGCAGGATCCGACAACAGAGTGCCAATACTCGGTCGCGTTTCAGGGTCCCATGTTAGCGATTTCTTCAACATGTTAACAGTGTCTGAGCCTATCCAGTGATTGAATTTCCCGTCTGTACAGAGGGGATTGTAGGACGGGTCGTTCACTATGTGTTCCCAGTGCTGATGGCATATCTTCCCCATCGCCGTGTTTCTGTAGCTCTGCGGTATTGGTTCCCCGATAATCAAAAGCATCGCCCAAATATGTTTGACAATAAGCTCATCATTGTCATGGCTATAGAAATAGTATTCATCGGGATCGGTATTGCGAATGCGATCCAGGTACACGAAGACAGTAAAACCGAAAGCTACGTTAGGTTTCAATAGATCTTGCATGCCATTGGACGCGCGTACCAGTAGCTGGAAAATCGACATTGCCCAGCAAAATACCTCGGTTTTTTCTGTATAGTATTTCTCTGTACCATCGTAAAAGAAATATTCCGGTGGCCGTGTGTCTACCGTTGTCACGAAGCAATCCTGGATGTTGAATCTAGTTCCTTCCCGCGCCATGCCAAAATCGATCAGCAGCGGTTTGACGATAATACTTTCTACCATGTAGGGGATGCGGTAAATTGTGCCGAGGTATGTGTAGTAGCCGAACTCTCGTGTTTCTGTACAATCATTGACATAGTTGTTCAATTTCACATCGCAGTGCTGTATTGTATGACTGGCGAGATATTTCAACGGTACAAGCATTTGAAACGCGGCACTCAAAATTGATCCTTCGCCCGCGATTGAAATGTATTTACCATATCCTCGGAAAAGACCCGTATTCACCATCGCGTACTGTTTCACCTCTAGGCAATACGAAATCGACTTTTCGTGCCACATAGACTTTGCTCTCTGGATATTGGGACATGGTACCAGGTCGGTTTCGATAAGCTGTCGCAAATTGTATTCTTCCATATCGACTGGTGTCACTGTACGCAGTATGTAATCGTCGAGATCGTAAATTTTAACGCAATAGCGCTCGTAGAGCAATTTCCCAATTTCCAAACGTTTTAACCTTCCGTCTTCACGAAAAAATACATATTTGCTGGGCACTGGACGCTTGGAACGAGAAATATGTTTGCGCATTTGCGCGACTTATAATTTGACCACCGGTGTTCTGTTATACAATATGCTAAATGGCTAAATCAAACTGTCTATTTTATTACATATATGCAGCATGCATAGTCACCTTTTTGTCGTCGTTTTTTAGTGCATGTGACTGTCGCAGGCGCTTCTTTAATCTCAAGTTGTATGTTTTTCTGAAGCATGATAAAAATCCCGCAGCCTCCTTCAACACCATGGAGTTTAGCAGAGCGAAGCTTTTATCCTGCCCCACGATCGAGGTAAAACAATCGTTTTTCTCTATCAATTTTCGTGTTTTCTCATTCTCCAGGAAAGAGGCGTGATAGAGCAGGATATCGACCGCAGAGATTGGTTTGTCGAGGTTGACAGTTTTCTCCTCGGTCGGCAGAGCGATACCGGCAATTCTGAATGCCTGCAGTAGTTGCAAGCACAGCGGTAGAATTACAGAGCGTAGAGATTCTGGACACCGCGAGCATTTGTACTCTGAGAACAGAGCGCAGCGGAGATAATACTTTTCGGAACGCCATTTGTTGAGGTACTTTTTGTTCAATTTCTTCGAATTTGCAATGTTGACACACAACATCATTTGCGGAAGAACTTGCTGTAATTCGTCCTTAAAAGGTTCAAATTTCTGAAATGAAAAGTGTTCCAGAGGGCCGGAGAGTTGAAAGTAGGGCGAGGTGTACTGTTTCCTTTTGGGTGTGTAAATTACGATTGCCAGTGCAAAGGGTGAGGGGTGTGGGTAGACTTCCCCGGTCTGTCGAGTGAACGTCACAGGGCTCGTAATGAAGCGTATCTCATCCGCTAGGGGATAGATCAGTTCCCGCCAATACTTTCTGTCTGTCCGGGCGGGTATCAAGTAGACTGAGGTGTTGCCCTTCTTGCACTCTTCAATGCCCTTCTCCAGCCACCCCTGAATCTTGTTGTACGGCGGATTTACGTAGTTGCACTTGGTCCAATTTTTCTTGAGCCCGTCCCATTTCGGCGCGGGGAATGGGCAGGGATCGAACAGAAAATCGAATTCGTCGTTTAGAAACTTAAATAAATTATCCGGGGTGAGAACGGTTTGCTTTGCCTCTTTTGTACAGCCGTAGTTGTAGGTCTTGTTGGGCTTTTCCTTCGATTTTCTCTTGGGACTGCCGTCACGGTTACGTATTCCCATTGTGTCCCGAAAGAGCAAATTATAATATGCTAATA
>Ga0307378_10010651_pt1 | contig 11921 bp, 15 predicted proteins | sample UN1MG_FD_202238 | JGI IMG/M metagenome (GOLD analysis project Ga0307378, IMG submission 202238) | Soil microbial communities from Risofladan, Vaasa, Finland - UN-1 | ecosystem: Environmental > Terrestrial > Soil > Coastal area > Acid sulfate soil | place: Finland: Risofladan, Vaasa | collected...
CTCCTTCTGCTTACAATATCACCAACAGAATGCCGCCTGCCGTCCAGGCGCTGACCACCAGCCAACCGACGCCAAACACTACGAGTCGCCTCCTGCGAGTACCGGCGTCAGAGATGTATGCAACATGTCACAGATGCCACACTCCCGAACTCAGCACTATCCACAACGGAGCAGCCAGCATCAACAGGCCCACAATCAGCCGCCAGGTCATTTGGCGAACCCTTTCTTCACAAGCAGGTCGTGGAGCTCCGGCTCGACGTCCCGCAATTCCGCGATACGCTGCACCGCCTGCTTAGCGTGCTGACTACCGCCATGTTCGATGCCGTCCATGAGCACGTCGTTGATAATGATGAGCGTCTCGACGGTCATGCTCTGGTTGTGGACTTCGATGCTGACGAACCACGCCTTGAGGTTGTTGAAAAAGCGCAACACGATATGCCATATTTCTTTCGCCGATTTCATGGCTTCTGCGTCTTCTCTCCGTTATCCCTGAACGAACAACTGTACCGCCATGAGCGCCCAAGCCAGGACCGCCGCAAGTATCGGCGAGACGATCGCCCATATCGTCAACCGTCGTCTGGCCACTATTCGGTCCTGCTCCTGTTGCATCTCCACTTTCGTCAGGCGTTGGCTAGTCTCATTGAGTTTCTTCATAATCGCCTGGTCCGCCTCGCGCTGACCATGCATCTCGTTGTGGAGGTCCTCATGCCGCTCTTTGGTCTCTTCGCGCAGTAGGTCTATGGAAAACCTGATGGACTTCATCGCCTCCAGGAGAGGGCCGACGATTCGCTCGTCCTTCATGTCCATGACTTCCTGGCAGACGACCGCTGGCCGGTTGATGGTTGGCTGTTCGCTCATGCCGCGGCCCCCTTTCAACTATTTCGCTCGTATATCGAGCACTCGAAGCTCTTGGTATCCACGATCGAGATCTCTTCGCCGAAATCGGCGATGTTCATGAGCTTGCCCGAGTTGTCCGACTTGTTCGTCAGGAACATGTGGGTGAACGGGCCGATGGTGCCGCCGGCGGCGGTGAACGTGCAGGTCGGGGTTTTTGCCTGCCAGTCGCCGCCCACCTGGGTCCTAATCATATCGTAGACAGCACCGTCGCCGTTCTTCACCGCCACGCGGGCATAGCCAGAGCCCGCCATTTCGAGCGCGCCGATCACGGCCATATCATCGGCCTCGTCCTCTGCGCCGACCCCACGGTTGCACAGACCCACATAGAGCGTGGTGTCGATCGCGGTGCCCGCAAACCGCCAATCCAGATTCAGTTTCTCCGCTTCATTCGGGTACATGGTGTTCCTCCTTGCTGGTTGTTATTCGTCCCGATACTTGGAAATTGTTGCTTCTCCGCCAGGCCAGTAAAGCTGTTCGACCCAAGGGTCATAAGGGTCATCCCTGTAGCCAAGCGATACTATTTTTCCGTAGTCTCCCTGCCAGTATCGTAAATCAGCGCGCCCGGTATGCTGGCCCCAGGACCTTGCCCAGAATCCATAATAAGCACTGAATCCTGCCGGCAAGTGACCAGGGCCCTGCCAAGTTGCATGGAATCGTACCCACCAATAATTCAGGTATATCTCATCACCTTGGTCTCCCGGGAAATCGGCAGCATTGACACGCAGATATGTGGAAAGATAAAACGAAAAGCGCCACTGGGGGTGTTCCTCTATTTGATAGTATTGCCAATTGTGTAAATGCGCTTCAGTTAACCGGAAAGCCTTGTAGGACGTCCCATAATTAACAAAGTCCAGCGGGTATGCGATGTTGTAAAACTTAATAATATAGAGCGAAACTGCACCCTTCAGAAGGTGCCCCGAGCCTGGGTCCTTCATCAGGTGCTGGGTGCCACGTAATGTGTCTCGAAGCAGATGCGTCATCACGCCTCCACCGGTGCGTCAATCAGGACTTGCTCTTCAAGGCCCACCTCTAGCAGCTTGCCATAGCCATCGAACTTCAATTCTCGATAGTAACCATATAATCTTTGTTCCCCTGTGTGCATATAAGCCATGCGCGTTAACGTCATGAGCTTCACGCCCTTGACAGGTTCATCCGTTCTATCCCAACTGGTTTTGTGTGGATCGACCACGGGCGGGTTTTCATCGTCCGTCTCTGCCTGCTGGCCGACCTCAACATACTTATCCTCATCCCAGTCATCCTCCGTATCCGGTCCGCCGCCGCCAGCCCCAGGCGGCCAGGCAATATCCGGTATCTCCTCCGCTGTCGGCTGGTCGTCGAAGTCCGGGTCCTCGTAACTCGGGTCGGGATAGTCCCAGGTCGTGTCGTACCAGGCGTCCGGCGGCACGGCGACGGTGAAACCGATCCGATCGATGTCGTCACCGCGCGAGCCGGGGTGATATGAAACCTCTTCGACCCAGCCCTTCCTGCCGCCTGCGCTCACGATATTCCCAAGGCGTACGGCGAACCGGTCGAGGAAGCATTCGAGGGTTATCGAGTCCGGGGCATAGCGTTTCCGATAGAGCAGAAACGAGCAGGCTGCCTTCACCGGGTTTCCATGCACATAGGGCCAGGCATCGACCGAATCGGTGAGGAGCCCGCTGACGGCCATCGCCGTCAGGTCCCGCACAACTTCTTCGCCGCTCTCGTTTTTGTGGTCCGCATAGCGCCCTATAACTTTCGTCGTGACCGCTCGGAGGCCCCCGCGCCGCCGGCGGTAGCTGTCCATCCTGCGCTCGGTCCCAAACGTGGCGCTCGCATCTCTATCCTGAATCTCGTTGTCAAGCGGCACTAGGCGGAGAGTTCCTTCCGACCAGTCGATCGCGCACTCCGCCAGGTTGGCCAGGTCCTCGAGCGCCTCACAGGCCCGGCCCGTCGTATCCTCGAGTGCGAAGGCGCACCGGTACCCCGGCTTCGCCTGGCGGGCTGCCGTAATCGAATCAGTGTCGATATCGCCAACCTCGAGCCCCGCGCGCAGGGCCAGGTGCCGGATCACGCGCGCGGGGTGTTGGATCAATGCCGCCGGGTCCCCCTCCTCCGGACCGAACACCGTGCCGAGGACGTTCTGCGCGCCCTTGCGCCGCTTGAAGGAGACCTGGCCGGTATAGCCATATATCCCGCTGTACGGCCCCTGCGCCACGACCCGCTCATCGACATCCGTCCAGCGGATATATTCCGGCGGCATCCGGAAGGCGACGGTCGTGCAGTTGTGATCGAGGACCGCCGTGAACCGATCGTCGTCCGTGTTCAGCGTATACGTTCCCGGCGGCATCAACTGGTCGTTGCAGTAGACGGCTTTCACGTCGCTCGAGGCGCGGTCATTCAGAATGTAGACGACCGAACCGTCGGTCGGCGCGAAGCGCACCGGTACGCCGCGCTTGTGCGCACTGCGCTGCGTCACTATTGCGAACTCGTAATCGGTGTCGGCTGTCGGCAGCCAGGGCGTGTAACCGGTTATCTCACCGTAGTCCGTGGTCTGCCACGGCGGGCCCGATGAAAATGGACGGTACAACCACATCGTTACGGTGTTGGAGCCTTCATCGTATATCGAACTGGCAATCGTCCGATATTGCCAGACGTCGGTGCCGGGAATCTTGAGCTTCATCGCGAAACCGTTCCACATGCCGGCGGGGTAATATCCCTGGAACTGCCACCCCTGCCACGGGTTCAGGTCGTACCGCTGGGCGTACCCCACGCCGCCGCCGGTCGGATATTTCTGGACCGAGCGCTCGGTGCAGAGAAACTTGTTCCCATCGAAATATCCGGCGATCAGTTCTCGGCCAACCCACAACCGTATCGGGTTGGCCGCGGCACCCTCATCCGGGATCTCCGTAGTATCATCGATGTAAACGTGTGTGCTGGTTGGCGTCATACCGCTGGTAGTGATGCTCCGCGGCCCGCCGCCCGAAACGCAGACCGCCTCGACGCCGCGCTTCCTGCCGTAGACTATCGGCAGCGCCGTCCCGAATGCCTCGGGCTCGGCATAAGGGAAGTCGGCCTTGTTCACAATCTTGTTCAGCGGTTCCCGGAGCTTCCAGCCGTAATCCTGGCAGTTGATCCGGATGACCGGATCGGCCTCGTCCCACTCGATGTCGTCCTCTGTAACGCCGACCCACAGGACTACCCAATCCGCCTGCACCAGGTTCGGCCAAAGCTGGTAGAGCGTAACCTTGTGGCCGCCGGACCCGACGCTGTCCACGATGCCCCGGATAGTTTCATCGACATCCTGGAGCGCAAATCGGAAGGACCCTCGCTGCCCGAGCCGCGCGACTGCATCGCCCCATGCGGTTATCCGCCCATCCATCGACACGCCATCGACCGTTCGGCCGGTGTCGGCGTACCACTTGTCGCCTGTCGCGCCGCCCCACTCGACTTTCACCGCATTGATCGCCTTGGAGGCTTTCAGGGCTGCGAGGTCGGCTGCATTGTCCGGGATCTCCCGGCCATCGTCGTCGGGCACGAGCGTCCCGCGCCCGCCGGTCCGGACGCGGATGACCGTACCGAGTTGGTATGCCTTCCATTTCCACTCGAAGCCCGTTGCAACGGTAATGATCGTGCCGAGATCGTACCGCGGGATGGACTGCCACATGCCGCCGGTGACGATCGTGATGATGGTGCCGCCGTGGCTGTACGGCACGATCCCCCAATCTCCGCCGGTGTAGACGTTTATCGCCGTGCCGAGATGATAAGCCGCGGTCATTGTACCCCAACCGCCTGTTGCCACTACGATTGCCGTACCCTCGTGAAGTTCGAGCACCGGCATCAGTTCAACCTGCATGAAATAGAGATTGCTGTCCCGCCATATCCCCGCGTGCTCGAAGATAATTACAACGCCGTAGCCGCTGCCGTCTTTGTAGTTCGCGATGTTTGACTCAACGATCCCGCGCAGCGTGGTTACTTCGGTCGGGCTTGGGTCGATGTTTGATTTAAGGAACTCGAATGCACCCGAATCGTAGTTATAAATCCACAGTGTCGGCAGGCCGGGAACGTCATCGTTGGGGCCGATCCTGACGGTAACGACAATGGCCTCGACATCAGCCCAGTCGATGGTTGCCGGCTTGAACTTGAACCGGTGCCCCGCGCACTTCTGATCGGGGACGGAAGCCTGCGTGACGAAGTTGGAATCATCCGTCGAGATTGTATCCTCTTCGCCGGCGCTGTAAGTAGTATCGTCCCAGTCCGTAAGGCTACCGGGAGTCTCGTTGCCCATGCACAAACCCCGCTTCATTTCCGAGTTCGCGCTGTTCGGATAAAGCGTCTCCGTCTCAGGCGGGGCGGCCTCGCCCTCGAGCTGGTTGTAGAGCTCTACGTAGGCGTAGTTGCCCTTGCCCGGGCCGAATTCGTCCTCGATGCTGCTGCCGGTGCCGCCGTTGTACAGCGCGGCGATGTTGGCATCGGTGAGCCAATAGTCCATCCACAACCCGAAGTCATCGACATAGGTGGCCTCGAGCTGCCGTCCCGCGCTCGCCTGGCTGATGGCGGCGGCTGTGCCGCCTGTAAACTCCTCTGAGTTGATGTTGAAGTCCTGTATCCAGAGGACGTTATTGACCATTACCTCGAAGTGGCGAGTCCAGATCGGGTCGCCGCCGATCCACTGGCATCTCACGACGATGTGGTACTTAGCATCATCTGTGATCGTGTAGGGAACACTGTATAGGTTGTCGTAGCCTCCGGTCGTCCCCAGTATCGCCACGACCTCGCCGTCGTGGACGCCGTCGGTGCCGCCGTGCCGCAGGGCGAAAGAGCTTAGCTGCGCAATCCTGGTATCTGCGGCCTGCTTCGTACTCCGAAGCCAAAGGGAAAGGGACCAGGACCTGTGCCCGCCGCCGCCGGTGAAATCGAAGGCGGCATCCCAAACTGCAAGCTGCCCAGGAGTAGCGGCAACAAATACGGCGCCATTCCCGAAGACAGCGACGCCATCGACTACTACGCCCGTCGGCGTCATGTCCGGGCCGATTACAGATGGCCAATCAGCCATTTATCCTAGCTCCCGCTGCGCATCCTGGCGCCTGCACCTTCGGAGGGGATCGTCCCTTGCTTCGCATCGCCGCTGCCGGACCGACATTGATCGACGTACTCGGTGACGGCGGCGAGCACGGTGATAAGCCCCGCGCCCATCTTCTTGAAGCTCTCCTGTTCGACCAGGCTGGCGTCGGCATCCAGCAGCGTCTTTCGGGCATCCTTCATCCGGGCGATGGAGCTGTCAAAATTGTCCATCATCCGCGGTAGCCCCGCTACCGCCTGCTGCGTTGCATCCTGCCCGTGCCAGTCGGCGGCAAGTTCCGCTTCCGTTGTTGCATCGAAATATCCAGGCATCTCCCTTCCTCCTCAATCCGTGTCGTCCGTCGTAATCACAAACAGCCCTATGCTGTACCGTGCGCTTGGCAACTTGGAGATAGTAGGCTGCTCGCCGAAGCGGCAGTCCGTGTGCGCTGTGCCATAGTGGTCGGTGAAGGTGAACGTGTTTAAGGCTCCCTCCGCGTGCGTGTCGTACCAGGTAATGAAAGCGTTCTTCTGCGTTTTGGTGGCCTCGACCGTGAACCGAATACCCCTGTTGGTGACCGCCTTGTCATAAACGTAGTAATCTCCCGCTGCGCTCTGACCGATGACCTGGGCGCGTTCGTGGCCGGGGTCGTAGCCGGGCACCGGCGCCGGGAGCGTTACGCTGTTGCCGTTTACAGCCAGTAGTATCGTTGCACTCAGGGTCAAGGCTTATCTCCTTGCCAGGTTGAGCAGACCCTTCTGCGCCGCATTCTCCAGCGAGGGGATCAGCTCGCGCTGCAGGAACTTTTCGTAAGTAATCGGGTTCAACCCACGGCTTTCGCGCACCTGCCGCGACAGAAGATAGCGCATCCACCGCGCCTCATCTACTGCCTGCTTCTGAAGATTCTCTATTCTTTTCAAAACCCCTACCTCATCCGATCCTACTGCAGTGATATTCCCCAGGCTCTTGACCATGTCCGCGTCATACTGGCGGGTTGTTTTATCCCATGCCACGTCTACAGGGGACCGTATGGTTTGTACCTGTGGCCGCTCCCGCTGCCACGGAAACCACCCTACTCCCGCCTTTGTGGGAGCGGGTGCGGGTGCCCCCGCCTTCCCCCTCCGACGGACCTCTGCTTCTGCACCGCGAAGTTCTGCTTTCCGCTCCGGCGACGGTTCTTCTTCTCCCGGCATAGTCTGCACTTCGGTAACCAAGTCATGAAGTAACTGTCTGCCCGCTGGAGTAAGGGACGGTAGGGCGTCTATGACTGCATGTGAGAACCACTTACCCAGATGTCGCAGCCCTTCTTTTATCCCCTCCCATACCCCCCCTACCAGCGCTTCGCCTACTGCCCGACCGATAATGGTCGCTGTCGCTTCCAGCAGGCCTTTGCCCTTGTCCATCTCGGCCTGGATGTCCGCGATCATGTCCTTTACATAACCGACTGCACTGTTGAAGCTATCCTTCACCCCCACCACTAGATTGTCAAACCACTTGGAAAGTTCCTCCTTGTGATCCTTAATCCAGCCCTGCGCTTTTTTGAGCGCAGGTATAAGGTCGTCATTAAGAAACTTCGTGAGCGTTGGCAGAAGCGCATCGCCTATCTCGCCCAGCAGAATCTTGAAGTCCGACCAGGCTTGATTCCACTTGAATTGAATCGTCTTCGCCATCTTCTCGAAAGCGGTTTCCGTGGCGCCGGTAGCACCTTTCATCTTCTTTTGGATATTGACGAACTCATCGAACTGGTTACCAGTCAGCGCCATGACGGCCGCAAGGGCCTCGACGTTTGGAATGATCTTTCCGATCGCATCCTTATCGTCGCCGAGCCGGTCCCGGAAATCCGCCAGCCAGCCGACCAGGCCCTTGGTTTTTATGGCCGCAGCCCCCAACTCTATACCGTATTTCGCAGCGGTGTCCTTGGCATCCTTCGTCGGTTTCAAAACCGAGATCATCGTGGCCCGGAGCGCCGTCATCGTCTCGCTGGTGCTCAGGCCGCCCTTCGTGAGCGTCGCCACGCCGGCGAACAGGTCCTCGAGCGATACCCCGAGCTGCGCGGCGATCGGCGTGACCTTCCCAACGGAAGGCCCGAGCTCGCCGAACGTGGTCTTGCCCTCTTTGACCGTCTGGAACAGGAGATCGCTAACCTTCGTGGCGTCCTTGGTCTGCATCCCGTAGGAGCTCAGGATGGTAGTGAGCGCATCGACCGCCGTGAACGTGTCGGAGACACCGGCCTTTGCGGCTTTGCCCGCAATCTCCAGGAGTGCTAGAGCTTCGCCGGTGTCGCTGATACCAGCGCTCACTGTCTGATAGTATGCCCGCGCCATGTTCGAGGCATCTTCGCCGAAGGCCGAGGCCAGGCCGAGGATGCCCTCCCTCACCCGGGCGAGTTCTTCGGGGGTGGCATTAAGGAGCGTGCTTACCTCGGCCATCGAGCTCTGGAATCCTGCGGCCTGCTTGACGGCACCCACGAATCCCACGCCTATACCGGCAAGCGCCACACCGCCGATCTTAGCCACGGAACTGAGCGCCCGCGTCGCCCCGCCCGCAAAGGTGCGTATGTGGCCGGTAGCTTTACCGAGTCCCGCCACGAACCCGCGAAGCTTGGCGACCAGCTCTACATTGAGGGGTTTCGTATCAGCCATGTTGTCACTTCCATGTTGCCAATCTAAGTTGTGTTACGGTTGGTTCACCGCTCGCGCCGCAATCGTGTAGCTGAAACTCAGCCGTCGGGTCGTGTAGAAATATCTGTCCGCTTCCGAAGAAACGGCGTAGTCATCCTCGCCTACGCTCGCCAGGCGGAAATCCATGCACTGTATCTCGTCGGCGTCGCTCAGCGTGTCCGGCAGCCCGGGTGCCGAAGCGGCATCGCAGATCAGGTTATCCACGGTATCGAGCGCATCCGGTCCCAGCGCATGTATGTCTATATGCAGTTGCCCCCGCCACCCATTAGCGGAATACTCCGTTAGCGGCTCACGGTTGATTGCCATGGTGATACATGGGAAGTCCGGAACCTGCACGGGGAACCCGGAAAAAATACGCGTACCCGCCAGGGCGCTCATGCCGCTTATGCCCAGGAGCCATGTTCGCACGTTCTCCCGGAATGCCTTCACCTCTGAACTCACCACTTAATCTCCGCTTTGAGTTTGTCGATCAGGCGAGCGCGCGCCTTGTGATGCCACGGCAGGATAATCGGCATCGCACCGCGAGGGTTGCCGCCAGCCCGTTTCGCCGGCCACGACGTAATGAGCGCTGCACCCTGCCGCCAGCGCATGACCCTGCCGCGGGCTATCCACCGCGTGCCCGCTACCAACCAGATCGCGAAGCGCTGAGCCGACTTGATGCCGGCATGGATCTCGTCCCCCCGCTTGATGCAGAATGCGTTCGTGCTCTTCTTGAGCATCGCGCGTCCCACGCGCCGGTACCGCGGCCCCTTCGCCCCCCGCCGCTTCTGCTTTTCGCTGCGCGAAGCACGGACAGGGATCTTGGGTATGGCCTGGCTCGCCCACCACTGGGCCGTCTGCCCCATGAGAATGTAGGTTCTCTGCGGAATCTTCCGGGCAAGCCGCGCGAGGTCGCGGGCCACCGGCCGCCAGTGCACGATCGCCTCGATGCGTGCCGCCGCACCCGCATGTCCTGTCAATGGTGGTGTCATCAGTTCTAGCCCTACTCACGTATTCGCTCCAGTAACACGCGCTTGAACTGTCCCTGGCCCGAGGCATCCCAAACGATTTTCACCACGTATTCCTCACTGCCTATCTTCACGTGGTCCGGCTGTTCGTTCCTGTCGCTGGGCCGAATGCTGTTTGCAGACGGCACCAGCATCACGGCGTCGAAGTCGATGTCCAGGCCGATTGCCCCCTGGCTGAATGCCGCCGGCGATGGGAAGAACAGGCACCGCTCCCCCGTTGCCGTTGCCGTCTCCGGCAGGGCGATCGACTGATCGCCGGAGGTGCTTGTCGATACCGTTGGCCGGTACAAGTCGTAAGTCCCCGTGAACATCCGGTCGTCGGGCATAGCCTAGTTCCCCGCCAGCGGATAGATCCAGCCGTCCGGTATGTATCGTTCATCCGGTAATTCTTCATCCAGTTTTACCGGCATGTAACAATAATCCCAGTTCCGGCAAGCAGCGATGGCTTTCTCCTCAGTGCTGAAAATGCCTTGGAAGTCCCACTGCACTTGGTCCTCACTTATCCATTCCCGTGTTTGCGCTACCAGGTACAATGTCATTTCAGAGCCTCTCACAGGCATACTGCTTCACGACTTCCTCGACGAGCGGGTCGAGTCCCTTGTGCGTCAGGAAGTTCTGCGACCAGGTTTCAATCTTCTGCGCGGACAGCACGTTCGCGCCGGTCTGTATAAGGCCGCGCTCGCTGTACAACTTGCCCACTTGTACCAGGCAGGCAAGCGACAGGTCGTCGGGCACCGTTGCAAACCCGGCGGCATACGTCACCGAGATATTCCGGCGGCCGGAAACCCACGCACTCGTGCCGCGCTTCTTCGTCAGCACACAGCCCTCGACAAGCACATCGGACACCGTGCCGGCGACGTCGCTTATCGTGAATGACGTAAGAGTCTCGGCGGGCTCTTTCAGATAAAGCGCGTAGGCGCCGGGGCCGTTGAGGATCTCCGTAACGCTCGCCGCTTCGATGTGTCTGCCGGCGCGCTTCTCCATCGCCGCTTGCGCCGCTTCAATTAGGGGCGTGACAATCTCAGTATCCGTCGCATCCGCCGTAATGCCGATAAACGCCTGGGCCTCCGCCAGCGTGACAATCATCTCAGTTCCTCCCCAGCCATGCGCGCTGTTCTTCTTCCAGCCTGCGGGCCTCCGCCGCAATCTCCAGCCCGTACTCGTCTGCTAGCGTCAGCGGCCGTTCCCCGGCATGAAGAACGCTGTTCAGCAACTGTTGCACGGCCCCCTGCCCGCTTGCCGTCAGGTGCGGGCTCGCCGCCACGATACCCGTCAGGTGAGCCCACATCCCCATGTACCTCGTTCGCGCATTCAGGCAATCCAAGGCCTCCATAAGCGTAAGCTGCCATGCTTCGTCCGGCGTCCAGCCGAATGCAGCTACCAGCGCGACGGCTATCCCTTCGATGCCCCCTGGCCCCTGCTTTCGTCGGGGTTCTTCAGAGCCAGGGGTATCCGGTTTTTTAAGAGGTCCAGAATCCGCTCGAATGTGCCGGCTTTCGCCAGGGCCTCTATCGCCAGCAGGAGGTCTTCGTCCGTTGCCTGCTCAGCAGCGCCGACCGCCAGGGGCTTGCCCTCCTTGTCGCGCAGACACCCCTCCAGGAACTCGTATCCGAGCTCCGGCAACTGGGTCAGGGCCGGCATGAGCGCGAGCCCCACCTGGGCGGAGTCCGCATCTTCAGCCAGGGCAATGCCGAGCGCATTGACCACCGTGTCGTAGCCGTCGGGCTCAAGCACCTTGATTATCCGGGACCAGCGTTTGAGCGTCGGCGTCCCTAGCCCGAACTTGCCGAAGGACAATTCCACTTCTGCCATACAACCTTCCTCCATTGCCGTTTTTACGCCTGTATGGCCTCCAAGAGGCCAGTTGGCCTTGGGATACCGCTCCAGGCCAGATCTCCACACGTGGGCCATCCTGGGCGCGCCTGCGGCATCCTGCTTACGCCCGTGCCGGCATCGTCAGCTTGCCGATCAGCATCCCATCGGCTTGCGTCAGGTCCGGCAGGGCCCGGAAGCGCTGCGTAAATGTCCACGGGTCCGTCACCTGCTGGGCGAGCGTCGCATCGCCGATTGGGATGACCTTCCACAGCTCGATCTGAAGCGTTGCGGCATCTCGTGTTTGCCAGGGCCGGAACCGCCAGGGCTTTGCCAGGGCCCGCAGGGATATGCCAGCCGCCTGGCCGAACCCCATGTACGTGTTGTCGGCATCGTACAGGCCATCGGCGTAAACGACGCGAAGCACGTTCAAGCTCATCTCCGGCAGGGCAAGCTCGAACTCGGCGTGCTCCCCGGCGGTGA